>Ga0302208_10000257_pt1 | contig 26881 bp, 17 predicted proteins | sample II_Fen_E2_3_FD_194577 | JGI IMG/M metagenome (GOLD analysis project Ga0302208, IMG submission 194577) | Peat permafrost microbial communities from Stordalen Mire near Abisko, Sweden - II_Fen_E2_3 | ecosystem: Environmental > Terrestrial > Soil > Wetlands > Permafrost | place: Sweden: Abisko...
GTCACTTTTACAGTTCAAGTTGCTACGGCTGGATATTATGACATAAACTTCAGGTATTCTACTTCGGGAAGTAAAAAAACAAATGATTTATACCTCGATGGAATTAAGCTGACTTCGTTTACTTTTGATGCTGTCAGCGTGTGGACGACCTCATCGGTCGGAAAAATAAAACTATCGGCTGGTCAGCATACTATTGCAATCATTAAGAACTGGGGGTATATTCAGCTCGATTGCATGACGGTTGTTTACAATGCAAATGGAATCGGCACGTTTGATATTGCACCATTGTTAGTTACCCCCAATGCCTCTGTTCAGTCGGTCAATTTGTATAATTTTCTGAAAGCTAATTTTGGTGCTAAAATTATTTCGGGAACAATGGCCAACTACAGCACCAATATCACGGAGGCTACCTGGGTAAATGCACAAACCGGCAAATGGCCTGCTCTTACTGGTTTTGACTTTATTGACCATACGAATCCGAACCAGAGTTGGATTAAATATTCAGCACCTTTTACCTTAGGACAGGATTGGTGGAATAACAACGGCATTGTGGCAATGAGCTGGCACTGGCGCGATCCATTGACTAAATCCGGGAGCTTTTATGTTCCTTCGGCCGCCACAGCACCTGATACCGGTACTACTTTTGATATTACTAAAGTATCTGATCCTGCTTCGGTCGAATATAAAGCCATGATCGTTGATATGGACGTAATAGCCGGATATCTGAAACAATTTAAAGATGCCAATATCCCCGTTATCTGGCGTCCGCTACATGAAGCAGCCGGCGGTTGGTTTTGGTGGGGAGCAAAAGGTGCCGAACCTTGCAAAGCTCTCTGGAGATTGATGTTTGACCGACTGGTGAATTATCACGGACTTAACAACCTGATTTGGGTCTGGACTACCAATGCCGATGGTGACGCCGTGGATTGGTATCCTGGGGATGCTTATGTGGATGTGTTGGGCATGGACATTTACCCTGGAGCTAACCAGCATGGGTCACAATATATCTCCTTCCTGAAGGTGAAAGAAATGTTCGGAGGGAAAAAACTGATTACCCTGAGTGAATGCGGTTCCGTTCCTGATCCGGCTTTGATGCAACAGTATGGTGATATATGGTCGTGGTTTATGCCTTGGAACGGAGATTACACAGAATCAGACTCGCACAACGGAGTTGCCTGGTGGAAGAAATTCTTTAGTTACGATTATGTGATAACGAGGGATAAAATGCCAAGTCTGAAATGAGACAATAGAATTAAGATATTTGTTTAAAATAAAGCTACAAAATGAAAAAGCTAATTATACCCTTTTTTTTATTCCTGGCACTAAATGTATCCGCTCAATGGGCTTTTCGGTTGCCGGCTATTATCAGCAACCATGCCGTGTTTCAACAGTCAACCGATGTGAAACTTTGGGGATGGGCTCAAAGTGGAAGCACTGTAAAGATCAGTTGTAGCTGGAATCCAACCGATACGGTGAATGCTGAACCCCGGAAAGACTGGACATGGGACGCCGTTGTAAAAACACCCAAAGCTGGCGGACCTTATACCATCACATTTATCAGCAGCACCCAAAAAGTGGAGATTTCCGATATTCTTATCGGTGAAGTGTGGCTGTGTTCCGGTCAGTCGAATATGGAATATGCATTTAATTGGGAGCAAGGAGTTCTGGATGCCGGCGATGCGGTGGCTAAATCGGCTAATAACCAATTACGTTACTTCCAGCTTTCGCATACCTACAGCATTTTTCCAAAAGAAAACTCGGATGGAGAATGGAAGGTAAGTTCACCTGAAACTACTCCATCGATGAGTGTGGCTGGATATTTCTTCGGCAAAACAATGAATGAAAAGTTGAAAGTTCCAGTGGGATTGATAGCTTCTTACTGGGGAGGAACTTGTGTACAGTCATGGACACCGAAGGAAGTTTATGAACAAAACGCTGAATTGAAAACACTGGCTGATAACACTAAACCTGTAAACTGGGCACCAGTAGAACCGTCTGTAATTTACAATTCGATGTTGTATCCGTTGGTGAACTATAAAATTGCCGGAGCTATATGGTATCAGGGTGAAGCTAACACCGGCGAACCGCAAAATTACGGCAAGCTATTCGAAGGCCTTATTATCGGTTGGAGAAAAGCATTTAAGAATGACTTCCCCTTTTATTTTGTGCAAATTGCACCATGGAGTGGATATTGGGGTATAAGTTCAGCACTGCTGCGCGAGCAGCAGGAATCCGCCTTAAAATTGCCCAAAACAGGCATGGTGGTGGTGGGTGATCTGGTAGATGATATTACCAATATTCATCCGAAGATCAAAAAAGAGGTAGGCAACCGGTTGGTGAATCTGGCATTGAAAGAACAATACGGAATCATAGACCTGCAACCCTATTTTCCACATTTTGCAGCTTTCACGGTTAAAAAGGGGAAAGTGAATATCACAGTTGCTTCTATTGGAAAATTAAGTTGTAAAGACAAATTTATTAATAGTTTCCAGCTTGCCGGGGATGATAAAGTGTTTTATCTTGCAACTGGCGTTATAGAAAAAAACGGTTCCGTTACCCTCGCCAGTAAAAAGGTAAACAATCCGGTTGCTGTCCGTTATTGTTTCACAAATGACGGAATGCCAAATCTCTTTGATGTGAATGGCTTGCCATTGGTTCCTTTCAGGACGGATACCTGGTAAATGAGAAATACTTGATAATTTTCAATATATTACAAAACACCAGGTTGGTTTTTCTTGCTAAACAAAACAATAAGTATGCTTCATTTCAATAAAAAAACAGTCCTGTTTATAATGATTTTGATTACAATAATCTGTCCGGCTAAAGTGATACAAAACATAGCCAGGGTAGAGAATAACCATTTTGTCGTTAACGATAAGCCCTACTATTTTGTAGGGACCAACTTTTGGTACGGTGCAATCCTGGGTTCCACAGGACTAGGAGGAGATAGAGTGCGCCTGGTTAAAGAGCTTGATTTCATGAAAGGGAACGGCCTGGTAAATTTAAGGGTGCTAATAGGTTCGGATGGTACCAATGGGGTAGCCTCAAAGGTGGAGCCAACCTTACAAATAAAACCAGGCATATACAATGACACCATTTTTGATGGTTTAGACTTTTTGATGTCTGAACTTGGTAAACGGAACATGAAGGCTGTGCTGTTTTTTACAAACTCGTGGGAGTGGTCGGGCGGTTACAGCCAATACCTTAACTGGGCAGGTAAAGGAAAGAATCCGGTGCCTTCAGTTGATGGTTGGCCGGCTTACATGGAGTATGTAAAACAATATGCAGGATGCAAGGAATGTGAGCAGCTTCTCAAAAACCATATCAAACATATTGTCTCTCGAACCAACCGCTACTCAAAGAAAAAATACACAGAAGATCCCGCTATTTTCTCCTGGCAAATAGGGAATGAACCACGTGCTTTCTCGGATACGAATAAGCCACTTTTTGTAGCCTGGTTGAAAGATATTTCGAGTTATATCAAGTCGTTGGATAAAAACCATCTGGTCAGTATAGGTTCAGAAGGGCAATGGGGCTGTGAGATGGATATGGGGTTATTTAAACAAATTCATTCTGATCCGAACATTGACTACCTGACGATGCATATCTGGCCTAAAAACTGGAGCTGGCTGGATGTGAAAAATATGAATGGAACATTGCAAAACAGCATTGATAAAACAGCTGAATACATCAATAACCATATGGCAGTTGCCCGGGAATTATCCAAACCGATTGTACTGGAAGAGTTCGGCTTTCCGCGGGATCATCATCAATACAACTTAACCGATTCAACTGTTTTGCGGGACACCTACTATGCATCAGTCTTTGAAATAATACTGAAAGCCTCAAAAACAAATGATGTATTGGCAGGTTGCAATTTCTGGGCCTGGGGCGGTATGGCCCGTCCGAATCCAAACCATATTTACTGGGTCAAGGGAGACGATTATATGGGAGATCCTGCACAGGAAGAACAAGGGTTGAATTCAGTCTTTAATACAGATGCAACAGTTTTACTGGTAAAAAGATATGTTCAAAAGATGCAAAACATTCCAACTTTAGTGGATATGCATGCTACTGTCAAAACACAGGCATTGTTTCACTGCATGATGACTAATTTAGGGAAAGGCATTATGGTGGCTCATCAGGATGATGCTGCATATGGTCATACCTGGTATGGAAAAGCGGGAGGTTCGGATGTGAAAGGGGTTACCGGGGATTATCCTGCAATTGCAGGTTGGGAATTAGGGCATTTGGAAATAGGTTCACCTTATAATCTGGATTCGGTATATTTTACTGATATGAAACGTTTGATACGTGAAGTTTATGACCGTGGAGGCATTAATACCATCAGTTGGCATGGTGACAATATCGTTACTGGTAAAAATGCCTGGGATTGTGGACAGGATTCGGTAGTACGAAGCATTTTACCGGGAGGAAATAACCATACAAAATTCCTGACGTGGCTGGATCGTTTATCTGTATTCTTTCAGGATCTGAAAGATGAAAAAGGAGAACTGATTCCTGTTATTTTCCGTATGTTTCATGAACATACAGGCAGTTGGTTCTGGTGGGGAGCCAAGCAATGCACACCAGACGAATACAACGAGCTTTATCGGATGACGGTAAAGTATCTGCGGGATACAAAACATGTGCATAACCTCTTGTATGCCTTTTCACCGGCTGATGTGACTACTGAACAAGAATACCTGTTACGATATCCCGGTGATGATTGGGTGGACATTCTTGGCTTCGATACATATGCGTTTGGCACAGGACGGAAAGACATAGACCTGTATAAACAGAAAATGACTGCCGGTTTATCAATCGTCACAAAATATGCCGCCAAAACCGGAAAAATCCCTGTTATGGCTGAAACCGGAATGGAAGGTATAAAACTAACTGATTATTTTACTGGTGTTCTATTGCCAATAATTAAGCCGTTCAAAATAGGCTATGTGCTTTTTTGGAGAAATGCGTTCAATAACCCAAATCATTTCTATGTGCCTTATGCTGGACATGCTTCTGCTGCCGACTTTAAAAAATTCACCGATACGCCGGGAATTATTTTAAATAAAGAGATCTCATCCATGTATGATTATGAGAAATATGCATGGGATTTTTAAATAATGCATACAACAAAAAAAATGATACATCTTACTCCTAAAATTTGCATTTTCCTGTTACTGCAGCTGTTTAGCTGTGCAGCTTCATTCTCGCAGGATGTAGTTGTAACGGTTAACGCAACTAATGAAAAGAAAGCCGTATCACCCTATATCTACGGTCGTAATAATAGTTTTTCAAATTCATTTGGAACTGCTTCCTATGCCACGGATGTTGCTCTTTTCAAAGAAGCCGGATTACGGTTTGCCCGTGAAAATGGAGGAAATAATGCTACCAAATATAACTGGCGGAAGAAAATATCCAGTCATCCGGACTGGTACAACAATGTGTACGATCACGATTGGGATAACTTATCTGCAAACATTGTGGCTAATATCCCGGATATGCAAGTGATGTGGGCATTCCAACTGCTAGGCAAAGTAGCATCCAATAAAAACAACAACTTCAACGACTGGAGTTATAACCAATCGCAATGGTGGAGCGGTTGTTCGCAGAATCTGGCCGGAGGTGGTATCGCAAATACCAGTGGTGGAAGTACAGCAACCGTTAACGGTAATCCGGCACTTTACACCATGGATTGGCCTGCCGATTCAACTGCCGGAGTGTTAAGTCACTGGTTCGGTTCTAAAGGGATTGGATTGAACCCAACTAATTTCAAGTATTGGAATACGGATAATGAACCTGAAATATGGAGTGGAACACATGATGATGTAATGACAAGCCAACTGACCGCAACAGCTTTTATGGATAAATACTTTGCTGTTGCAAAAAAAGCCCGCGCATTGTTTCCCGGAATCAAACTGTGCGGTCCGGTTACTGCCAACGAATGGCAATGGTATAAGTGGGGCAGCGAGACGCTGAATATTAATGGAAAATATTATTGCTGGCTGGAATACTTCCTGAAGCGGGTTGCCGACGAACAAAAAGCAACCGGGATAAAGCTTCTGGATGTAGTGGACATCCACTGGTATCCGGGAGAATCGGCGGATGCTGACATTTTACAACTGCATCGTATCTTCTACGATAAAACCTATGTTTATCCGGGAGCCAACGGGATAAAATCCATAAATGGCGGCTGGGATACTTCGCAAACAAAGGAATATATCTTTCAACGTATTAATGATTGGTTAACACTGTATTTCGGGGAAAATCACGGCATTACAATCGGGCTGAGCGAATCCGGAATTAATTCTACAAATGCAAATACCAACTCAGTATTATATGCTTCTATGCTCGGAACATTTGCAAACAATGGTGTAGAGTATTTCACACCATGGACCTGGAAAACAGGTATGTGGGAAACCCTGCACTTGTTTAGCCGGTATGCCAAAAGCAACAGTGTTGCCAGTACATCTTCATTGGAAAACACTGTTTCGGGATATACAACAGTATCCAACAGTGCCGATTCGATGACGGTGATTCTGGTCAACCGGGACCTGAGTGCAACGCACCTGGTTACAGTAAATATGACTGGTTTTTCAGTTACAAATGGAACTTACAACACACTGCAAATAGCCTCGTTGCCTGCCACCGAAACTTTTTTATCGCATACCGGCAATGCATTGAAAAAAAACATAGTCACTGTATCCGGTAATTCATTTAGCATTGTATTGCCAACGCTTTCCACCACTGCCATTATCCTGAAATCGACCACTTCTGCAGTTGAAAATGCACAATCGTTGTCGTCAGAGATAAAACTTTTTCCAAATCCAGCCAGGGAAATCCTGAACATTGTTATTGGATCTCAAACTCCAGACCTGACAGAAATTGATATTTATTCGCAGGATGGAAAGCTGATAGTCTCATCTCAGTATTATTATGATGGAAGCACGCCAATGAAGATCAGTACTGAAAAGTTTAATAATGGGCTGTATCTTTTGAAAATAAGGAATACTGGTTTTTCCGGAGTTAAAAGATTTTGTGTCTTGTAATTAATTAAATATATCAATAAATACTTCAATATAAATATATAAAATGAACGATTTTAGTAAAGCTTTAGCAAGTATAAAAGCACGCCACGAAGAACTGTTGAGTAGAAAAAACGAAAAATCAGCAACCGGAAACAATGTGTACAACCGTTACATATATCCTGTTCTTACAGCAGAACATGCTCCTTTAACCTGGCGCTATGATTTTAACCCGGAGACAAATCCATACCTTATGGAACGTATTGGGGTAAATGCAACCCTGAATGCGGGTGCTATGAAGTGGAAAGGAAAATATATTCTGGTAGTGCGTGTAGAAGGTACCGACAGAAAATCTTTCTTTGCAATTGCCGAAAGTCCGAATGGGATTGATAACTTTCGCTTTTGGGATGAACCTATTACATTACCCGAGACTGAAAATCCGGATACAAATGTCTATGATATGCGACTGACTGCACACGAAGACGGATGGATATACGGAGTGTTTTGCAGTGAACGTAAGGACCCGGAAGCGCCTGCTGGAGATTTATCTTCTGCAGTTGCAACAGCTGGTATTGCACGGACTAAGGATCTGCTTACATGGGAAAGATTACCGGATCTAAAAACTAAAAGCCAGCAGCGGAACGTAGTACTTCACCCGGAATTTGTAAATGGGAAATATGCCTTGTACACCCGTCCTCAGGATGGTTTTATCGATACGGGCAGCGGAGGCGGAATAGGCTGGGCTTTGGTGGAGGATATGACCAATGCTGAAGTCAAAGAAGAAGCCATTATAAACCAACGGTATTACCATACCATCAAAGAATTAAAGAACGGAGAAGGTCCTCATCCAATTAAGACGGAAAAGGGCTGGTTGCATTTAGCTCATGGTGTAAGAAATTGTGCGGCAGGATTACGATATGTGCTGTATCTTTATCTCACTGATCTTATAGATCCTACAAAATTAATTGCTGAACCTGCAGGATATTTTATGGCTCCTATTAACGATGAACGTATTGGGGATGTTTCAAATGTACTATTCAGCAACGGATGGATAGCCAATGAAGATGGAAAAGTATTTATATACTATGCTTCCTCCGATACCCGCATGCATGTTGCCACTTCTACAATCGACAGGCTGCTGGATTATTGCTTGAATACCCCTGCAGATGGGTATAGATCTTCCGCTTCCGTTGAATCAATAAAACAACTAGTAAATAAAAATAGATCTATACAGGATAAAAAAATGTATTTTTGAAGTCAATTTAAATTATTCCGGATTTACTCCATAATCAGGTGCCTTTTTGGTTATGTGATAAATCCGTAATTCAAAGACACCACGTAAACAATTAGAATATTATGAAAAATCCAAGATTACTACTTTTAGCTGCCATAACTCTTTGCACCTTACTCCCACTTCATGCACAAAAATTCAAAGACTTGGCTCAAACTCCTCCAATGGGTTGGAATAGCTGGAACAAATTTGCCTGTGATGTAAGTGAAGTGTTGATACGTGAAACAGCTGACGCCATGGCATCTTCAGAAATGAAAGCTGCGGGATATGAATATATCATAATCGATGATTGCTGGCAGGTGAGCCGCGACAGTATGGGATTTATAGTAGCCGACCCGACCCGCTTTCCATCAGGTATAAAAGCCTTGGCCGATTATGTACATTCCAAAGGGTTGAAGTTTGGTATCTATTCATGTGCCGGGGATAAAACGTGTGGTGGGCGTCCTGCCGGACGTGGGCATGAATATCAGGATGCTGTGATGTATGCTAAATGGGGTGTGGATTATTTGAAATATGACTGGTGTAATACCGATAAATTAAATGCTGAAGGTTCATACATTACCATGCGTGATGCCCTTCACGAGGCTGGCAGACCTATTGTATTCAGTCTATGCGAATGGGGGAATAACAAACCCTGGTTATGGGCTAAAGAAGTAGGACATCTCTGGAGAACAACAGGCGATATTTATAATTGCTTCGATTGTATCAATGATCATGGAACCTGGAAATCATGGGGTGTCATGCAAATTATTGATAAGCAGGATAGTTTGCGTCAATATGCTGGACCGGGATATTGGAATGATCCGGACATGCTTGAAGTAGGGAACGGTATGTCACTGAACGAATCCAGGGCGCATTTCTCCATGTGGTGTATGCTTGCCGCACCATTGGTTGCCGGCAATGATTTGCGTACGATGACTCCCGAAACTCAAAGCGTGCTGGCCAATAAAGAAGTAATTGCTATTGATCAGGATTCATTGGGTATTCAGGGTTTCAGACATTCAGTCAAGGATAGTGTGGAAACCTGGTTAAAACCACTCAAAAATGGTCAATGGGCAGTCTGTTTGTTGAATCGAAGTAAATCAGCCAGAAATATGAATCTTGATTGGAGTACATTCTCGGTCACCGACTCGTTTTCGATCAGAACACTTGATACCAAAGGAAAGAAATTCTATAAACTGCGTGATCTGTGGTTAAAGAAAAATACAGGCGATACGCGCAAACCCCTGAAAGTAATCATTCCAGCTCATGATGTGCTGTGTTTAAGGCTATTCAATTAGCAAATGGATATTTCAAAATTAGGATTACTTTAGAAACATATAACACCTTAAAATTACTTTAAAATAGATACTTTTACACTATATAATTACCGAAGGTATTTTATCCTTAAATTAAAACGTAACTAATACAAAAGAATTATTATGACTTTTCAGAAACTAAGTTTGAAAGAGAAAGTAGGGTATGGATTCGGAGATGCTGCTGCATCAATGTTCTGGAAACTTTTCTCAATGTATCTCATGTTTTTTTATACCGATATTTTTGGAATATCAGCAACTGTAGTGGGAACAATGTTCTTAGTCACCCGTATCTGGGATGCCTCTTTCGATCCGTTTGTGGGCATACTTGCCGACCGGACTAAATCTCGTTGGGGAAAATTCAGACCTTATTTGCTTTGGATGATGATACCATTTGGTGTCCTGGGTGTTTTTATGTTCTCTACTCCAAACCTGGGGCCAACCGGGAAAATAGTATATGCTTATATTACCTATTCCTTGATGATGATGGTTTATTCCCTGATCAACGTACCGTATGCATCGCTGATGGGAGTTATGACTTCTGATGGTAAACAACGCACTACACTGGCTTCGTATCGAATGATATTTGCCTTTAGCGGTAGTTTGTTGGTATTGGCGGCAGCCGAGCCATTGGTTGATATCTTTAGTAAAATGAACGGTGGTGCAATCAACCTGAAAATGGGATGGCAATATGCAGCCATTGTTTTTGCATTGGTAGCCATTGTGTTTTTCTTTATTTGTTTCTCATGGACAAAAGAAAAAGTAAAACCGGTAGTTGAAAAGACTTCCTTGAAACATGATCTTAAAGACCTTTGGGCAAACCGTCCCTGGTTTATATTGTTAGGTGCCGGTGTTGCGGTTATTTTCTTTAACTCCATTCGTGATGGCGCTGCTATTTATTATTTTAAGTATTATGTGACTACCCAGGATGCTTTTCAGATTAATTCGTTGAAGCTGACCATTACACTTAGCAGCATGTATTTTGTACTTGGACAAGCAGCCAATATCCTGGGAGTAATTCTTGCCATACCGGTTTCCAGCAGGATAGGTAAAAAAGGAACTTTTATGACAGCGATGCTTTTAGCCACTGTATTAAGCGGATTCTTCTATTTTATAGATCGCAGCAATACCACTCAGATTTTTGTAATGCAATTCCTGATCAGTTTATGTGCCGGAATTACTCTTCCTCTTATTTGGTCGATGTATGCTGATGCTGCCGACTATTCCGAATGGAAAACTAAACGTCGTGCTACAGGACTTATTTTCTCGGCCTCATCAATGTCCCAGAAGTTCGGTTGGACTATTGGGGGTGCACTTGCAGGATGGTTATTGGGATATTACGGTTTTCAGGCTAACGTAGTACAAACCGAAACAGCCCAAAACGGTATTCGCATGATGTTAAGTTTCTTCCCTGCTATAGGTACTCTACTAGGCGTTCTCTTTATGTTCATTTATCCATTGAATGAAACAAAGATGAAAGAAATTGGTGATGACCTTAATAAACTGAGGAAGTGATTTCATAAAGTCGGCTTCTTATCTATTGACTTTCGGGAATGCAATTCGACTTATTTCGATTTCAGTTATAGTCAGTATAACTGAAATCGAAAAGTCGAATTTCTGACAACCAGACAAATGCTCTTTCGCAAAAAGAGATAATCAAGTCATTATGTGAACTCGTTTCGGCAAGGACTTCGTCCGAAAATAGATTAATAGTCCTGAAATAATAAACACAGACTTTGAAGAAATGAAAAAAAAACTTTCCCTTATTCCAATCATAAGTTTGATTCTATTTTCAGTATTTGCTGAAAATAAATCTAACAATACAAAACTTGCTCCCGAAAAAAGAGCTATAAATCTCGTCTCGCAGTTATCACTTGCTGAAAAGATTTCCCAACTGAAAATAAGCTCGTATGAAAATATCAAGAATTATGTGGACTCACGAGGGGAAGTGAATGTTGACAGTCTGAAGAAAAACTTTCCTACAGGTGTTGGTGGTATCGGCCTGGATATTAATCTTGATCCTGTAGTTTATGTGAATGTAGTTAACTCTATCCGCCATTATAACAGTACTTTGCCTCATCCAATTCCGCCTATGTTCATTGGGGAAGGACTGCATGGGTTCATGGCTAAAGGTGCTACTGTCTTTCCTCAGGCTATTGCTTTGGGATGTTGCTGGGATCCTGACTTGCTGGAAAAGGTTTTCTCGGCTACAGCTCTTGAAGCTTCTGCAAGGGGAGTGAAACAACTGTTTTCACCAGTGCTCGACTTAGCCCGTGAACCACGCTTTGGCCGTACTGAAGAAATGTACAGCGAAGATGCTTACCTGGCTTCAATATGCGGACAATCTGCCATCTGGGGCTTTCAGGGACACAAAGGCTTGCCTGATGTCACTCAGGTTGCTGCGACGCTGAAGCATTTTGTTGGACATGGTCAACCTGAAGGTGGACGGAATGTTGCGCCTATCAATATCTCTCCATATGATTTGATGAATAATGACATTCAGCCGTTTGAAAAATGTATTAATTCGGGGGCACTGAGTATCATGCCATCCTACAACGAAATGAACGGAATTCCAAACCATGGAAATAAATGGCTGTTGCGTGATGTATTGCGTGAAAAGCTGGCCTTTAATGGCCTGGTTACTTCCGATCAGGATGCCATCAATGAAATGTATCGCACCCATGGTGTGGTATCGTCATTTGCAGAAGCGGCTAAACTGGCTCTTGATAATGGTGTGGACCTGGATCTTCGTTTTGGCACAGGAGCTTATGATGAACTTGAAAGTCTTGTGAAATCCCGGAAATTAGATGAAAAGCTGATAGATGAATCAGCAACCCGTTTCCTGATCCTGAAATACAAACTAGGTTTATTTGAGGCAAAGGATATTAATAGCTCTGATATGCTCGAAGTGACGAACTCCCATGTACACAAAGAACTTGCTTTGAAAATAGCCCAAAAGTCACTGGTGCTGTTAAAGAATAGCTCAAGTACTTTACCACTGGATGCTTCTAAATTGAAAACTGTTGCAGTGATAGGTCCTTTGGCAAAAGGAGTTCATTTTGGAGGTTATACTGCTGAACCGCGTCATGGTATCGATGTATTGCAAGGCATACAAAATTTTGCAGGTGCTAAGTTTAAAGTGGAGTATGCCGAAGGCTGCCGCCTGGCTGCTGAGGAAAGCTCTTTTTGGACGGATAAAGTCCAGACCCCCGTTGCTGAGGATATAAATAGAGTATTGTTGAATGAAGCTGTGAAGGTCGCTGCACAAAGTGATGTCGTTGTACTGGCTTTGGGTGAAACGGTTGCTTTCAGCCGGGAGGCCTGGGGTGAGAATCATTTAGGCGACCGGGATAATCTGGATTTATTGGGAAACCAAAACCAATTGGTGGAGATGCTGATAAAAACAGGTAAGCCTGTTATCGTTTTAATGTTTGGAGGCCGTCCCTTGAGTTTTAATTATGTGGCTGAAAATGTTCCTGCAATCATTCAGGTTTTCTATCCAGGTCAGGAGGGAGGAACAGCCATTGCTGATGTTCTTTTTGGCAACGTAAACCCATCCGGTAAATTATCGGTCACTATTCCAAAATCTGTTGGACAGTTGCCTTGCTATTACAGCCGCAAGCCTTCGCGTATACGAAGTTATATCAGTTTTAAAGGCAGCGAGCCTTTATATCCTTTTGGGTTTGGATTGTCGTATACCCATTTTGAGTATTCCGCACCAACAATCGATAAAACAGAAATTTCCAGTACCCAGTCTGTAAATGTTTCGGTACAGGTTACCAACACCGGCAAGATAGCCGGAGAGGAAATTGTTCAATTATACATCCACGACCTTATCAGTAGAGGTGTCCGTCCAATAAAAGAACTTAAGGACTTCACCCGTGTCGCCCTGTTACCAAATGAATCAAAGACTGTCACATTTGCCATTACACCTGATAAACTAGCGTATTACAACCCCGACCTGCAAAAGGTTATTGAACCCGGTGACTTTGAGGTTCAGGTTGGCCCGAACTCTGTAGATGTAAAAACAGTGAACTTCCAGGTGACACCTTAGTCATCAGAATGATACAAAGCTACTGTTATCCACAAGAATAATATCGTTGATTTCTAAGAAACTAACTAAGTAAACAATCAATCAATACTAACTCCCCTGGTTCTCCATTAATGGCCGGGGACAATTAAATAGAATATGAAATACGGACACTTTGATGACAGCAGGCGTGAATACGTCATAACCGACCCTCGTACTCCCTGGCCCTGGATTAATTACTTGGGCAATGAGGATTTCTTTAGTTTAATTTCAAATACCGGTGGCGGATATTCTTTCTATAAGGATGCCAAGTTCCGCCGTATTACCCGGTACCGGTATAATAATGTACCCATGGACAGTGGGGGTAAGTATTTTTATATTAATGATGGGGAATCAGTGTGGAGCCCGGGCTGGAAACCCTGCAAGACAGAGCTGGATAGTTACGAGTGCCGCCATGGCATGAATTACACCATTATCAAAGGGGTGAAAAATGGGGTAGAAGCCGAAGCTTTGTATTTTGTTCCTCTGAAAACCTGGGCTGAGGTGCAAAAGCTTACTTTGCGAAATACAACCAACAAAGTCAAAACACTCAAGATCTTTTCGTTTGTCGAGTGGTGTTTGTGGAATGCAGCCTCCGATATGGAAAACTTCCAACGTAACTTCTCTACCGGTGAAGTAGAAATAGAAGATTCAGTGATTTATCACAAAACAGAATATAAGGAACGCCGGAATCATTTTGCATACTATTCGGTGAATAAACCTATGCAGGGTTTTGACACTGACCGGGAAACATTCTTTGGCTTATACAATGGCTTTGATGAACCGCAAACAGTCCTTGAAGGGTCTCCCCGTAATTCGGTAGCCCACGGCTGGTCTCCTGTTGCATCCCATTACGTAGAAGTCATATTACAACCCGGTGAAACGAAAGATCTGGTGTATGTGTTGGGTTATGTTGAAAATGCACAGGATGACAAATGGGAAAGTAAAAATGTTATCAATAAAACCAAAGCAAAAGCAACAATTGCTCGCTTCGATACTGCCGAAAAAGTAGATAATGCACTGGCGGAATTGAAAGTCTATTGGGATAATTTATTGAATGTTTTCACCATTAAGACAGGCGAAGAAAAACTGGATCGCATGGTGAACATATGGAATCAGTACCAGTGTATGATTACCTTCTGTTTCTCCCGTTCGGCTTCATTCTTCGAAAGCGGGATAGGTCGTGGTATGGGTTTTCGCGACTCCAATCAGGATCTGGTAGGCTTTGTGCATCAGATTCCCGAAAGGGCCCGTGAACGGATCATCGACATTGCTTCTACACAGTTCCCGGATGGTGGATGCTATCATCAATACCAACCGTTGACAAAAAAGGGGAATAATGAAATAGGACAAGGGTTTAACGATGACCCCTTATGGCTGATCCTTGGTACAACCAGCTATATAAAAGAATCGGGTGACTTTACCATTCTGGACGAACCGGTGCCGTTCGACAATGAAGAAGGATCGGAAGTATCACTTTTTCATCACCTGACTGTTTCTTTCGATCATGTAGTGAATAACCTCGGCCCTCTTGGCTTACCGTTAAGCGGACGTGCTGACTGGAATGATTGCCTGAATCTGAATTGCTTCTCCAACGACCCGAATGAAAGTTTCCAGACTACTGAGAATAAATCAGAAGGTAGCCAGGCACAGAGTCTGATGATTGCAGGACTCTTTGTAGTCTATGGCCGCGATTATGTGGAATTGTGCAAAACAATTGGAAACATTACCGAAGCTGACCGTGCCCAAAAGCATATCGATACCATGGTGGAAGCAATCAAAACCCATGGCTGGGATGGCGACTGGTTTATCCGTGCATATGACTACTTTGGAAATAAAATAGGCTCAAAAGACAATGAGGAATCTAAGATATTTATTGAATCGAATGGATGGTGCACCATGGCAGGCATTGGACTTGAAGAAGGTCTGGTCGCAAAAGCCCTTGATTCTGTGAAAGAACGTCTCGATTGCGAACACGGCATTGTCCTCAATAATCCTCCGTTTACAAAATATTACATCGAATACGGTGAAATATCCAGTTACCCTCCCGGATACAAGGAAAATGCCGGCATCTTCTGTCACAATAACCCATGGATCATGATTGGTGAAACTGTGCAGGGACGTGGGGATCGTGCCTGGGAGTATTTCCGTAAAATATGTCCATCATACCTCGAAGAGATAAGTGACTTGCATCGAACGGAACCATACGTCTATGCGCAAATGATTGCCGGGAAAGATGCCTTCTTACCCGGTGAAGCTAAAAACTCCTGGTTGACAGGTACGGCCGCCTGGAATTATTATGCCATTACGCAGTATATCCTGGGCATTCGCCCTACTTACACAGGCTTAATGATTAACCCTTGTATATCGCCCGAATGGAAAGGCTTTCATGTTACCCGTCAGTTCAGGGGAGCAACCTACCAGATTGACGTGAAAAATCCTCATGGTAGCATGAAGGGTGTTGCGTCGCTCGTGGTTGATGGCAAGGCTGTCGAAGGCAATATTATTCCACTCATGCCTGCAGGTGCAACCTATATCGTAGAGGTAGTGATGATATAAATTCAACTTTTACCTTTTCCAAAGTTTATTTACTTTGGAAAAGGTAAAAAAACAAGACCCTTTAATGAAATACGAATTACTTCAGCTTAAACAAGAACTCAAAGAAGAGCTTACCCACAACATTCTTCCTTTCTGGATGACTAGAATGGCAGATACTGATCGCGGTGGTTTTTATGGACAAATAACCGGGAAGGATCAGCTAGTGCATGATGCTCCCAAAGGAGGTGTGTTGAATGCCCGTATTTTGTGGACATTTTCATCGGCTGCTTTATATTTCAAAAATAAGCTTTATTTGGAATATGCCACGCGGGCCAAAGTATATATATTCGATCATTTTTTTGATAATGAGAATGGTGGGGTTTACTGGATGTTGAATGCAGACGGTACCCCGGCTGACACCAAAAAGCAAATTTACAACCAGGCTTTCTTTATTTATGGGTTGGTGGAGTATTATCGGGCTACAGGCGATAAAGAATCCCTGGATAAAGCCATTGAACTGTTTTATTTAATTGAAAAATATAGTTTTGACACAAAATTAAACGGTTATTTCGAAGCGTACAGCAAAAACTGGATATTGTTGGAGGACTTGCGCCTGAGTGCGAAAGATGCCAACGAAAAGAAAACCATGAATACCCATCTCCACATCCTAGAGGCATATACCAATTTGTTCAGGGTATGGGATGATCCGATTCTGGAAAAACAACTTCGTAATTTAATCGAGTTATTCCTTGAAAAAATAGTCAACCAACAAACAGGCCATCTCGACCTTTTCTTTGACGAGAACTGGGTGTGTAAATCCACCCTCTTTTCCTACGGTCATGATATTGAAGCTGCCTGGTTGCTTGATGAAGCATCTCAGGTGCTTGGTGATATTGACCTGATACGCAGAGTACAGGCTATATCGTTGAAAATAGCAAGTGCTGCTGCAGAAGGGTTGCAACCAAATGGCTCAATACAGAACGAAAAAAACTACGCTACCGGACATGTAGATACGAACTGTGATTGGTGGCCTCAGGCAGAATCGATGATTGGCTTTTTCAATGCCTATGAAATATCCGATGACGAAGTATACGCAAAAAAGGCTATGGCATCCTGGAATTTTATTAAAAAATATCTTGTTGATACAGTGAACGGTGAATGGCATTGGTCAGTTTCTGCTGCTGGCAAAATAGATGATGTCAATGATAAAGCAGGATTCTGGAAATGTCCTTACCACAATAGCCGTATGTGTCTGGAACTATTGACCAGGATTAAAAATTAATATTCCCTCATCCGATACTCATTTTTAATAACCTTTAAAAATCGAATCCTTATGTCTGTCACTAAAAAAGCCATTCTGTCTTTTATTGTGTTTTCCCAGATATCATTTTGTTTTTCAGCAACAAATACTCCTAAAAGTAATGCTCCCCAAAATTCTCCGGTAGCAGTGAACGGTAAACTCCAGGTTGTCGGCACCCAATTGTCAAACGAAAAAGGAGATCCTTTGGTGCTGCGGGGAGCAAGTTTCGGCTGGCATAATCTATGGCCTCGTTTTTACAATGAAAGTGCGGTAGCATGGCTGGCTACCGACTGGAAATGTAATGTGGTACGTGCAGCCATGGGTGTTGGCCTAGAGGATAGCTACCTTGAAAATCCGGATTTTGCATTGGAATGTCTGTCGAATGTAATTGATGGAGCCATCAAACAGGGCATTTATGTATTGATCGATTTCCATAGCCATAAACTACACACCACGGAAGCTAAAGCTTTCTTTACCGGTATGGCTAAGAAGTATAAAAATACTCCAAACGTGATCTACGAAATATGGAATGAGCCGGATTATTATTCATGGAAAGTAGTGAAACAATATTCCGAAGAAGTTATTTCAGCCATTCGTTCTATTGATGAAGATAATTTAATTCTTGTTGGTTCTCCGCATTGGGATCAGGATATTGACTCAGTAGCGGGTGATCCGATACTCAGGCAGAAGAATATAATGTATACTATGCATTTTTATGCCGGTACTCATAAAAAGTGGTTACGCGACCGTACTGATGCTGTCATTGCTAAAGGCATTCCTGTCTTTATTTCCGAATGCGCCGGCATGGATGCTTCCGGTGATGGACTTATCGACCAGGTGGAATGGAAGACCTATCTTGAGTGGATGGATGCCTGTAAACTGAGTTGGATTGTGTGGTCGGTTTCTGATAAAAATGAATCTTGTTCTATGTTATTACCGCGTGCTTTGTCAACAGGCAATTGGGATAATGGACTACTTAAAAGCTGGGGGAAGATTTGTCGTTCATCTATTAGCGAAAGGAATTCAAAATAACCGACTCTATTATCCCACTTGAAGTAAGGGAGTAATAAATAAATTTAAATGCAATTATATTTTATTAAGATCCTAACTGGGATTATTCAAGGAATAATTTATTTATTTGCATGACCTTAAATGTTCTCGTATGCAAATATCAAACGTTTTCCGCGAAGTAACCCCTCTTTCGGCAGAGGATTGTTTTATAATCATCAATCGTACTAAAACCGAATTCTCCTATCCGGTTCATGTTCATCCGGAATATGAACTAAACTTTATAGAAAATGCTAAGGGTGCACAGAGGATAGTTGGTGATTCAATTGAAGATATCGATGATCTGGAACTTTGTCTGATAGGCAATGAAACGATGGAACATGCCTGGATGACTTCTAATTGTGTATCAAAAGAGATACACGAAATTACCATACAATTCCATAAGGACTTATTTCTTGAAAGTTTATTGAATAAAAAGCAGTTTCACACGGTGGCTGTTATGCTCGAAAATGCCAAAAAAGGAATGCTGTTTTCACGCCCTGTGATTGAAAGGGTGAAGGAACGATTAGATCTTTTGAATAAAGGACAGAATGGCTTTTACTCAGTGTTGGAATTGTTGGCCATTCTTTATGAACTCTCCATAGATGAAAATTCACGTATCCTTTGCAGCAGTACGTTTAATAAACAGGATGATTCCTCTGAAAGCCGCAGGATACAAAAGGTTATAACCTATCTTAACGGCAATTATCAAAACGAAATACGCCTGTTGGATGTTGCTAATTTTGTAAATATGTCTGAAGTTTCTTTCAGTAGGTTTATGAAAAGGAGAACAGGCAAAAACTATATTGAATATCTGAATGATTTACGCTTAGGAATTGCTTCCCGTCATTTGGTTGATTCAAGTAAAACTATTTCTGAAATCAGTTATGAATGTGGTTTTAATAATTTATCCAATTTTAATCGGATTTTCAAGAAAAGAAAAGGGTTTACCCCCAAGGAGTTTCGTGAAAATTATTCCAAAATGCGTATTATGATTTGAATAAGAGATCCGGTTTCATGATGAGACTGCAACTTGCAATATAAAAAAGACCTCCTGCATCAATTGATACAGGAGGTCTTTTTAGGTTGTAGACAAATTAGGATTTACAATAATCTTCCCATTTTGTTCCCAGCATGCTGCCGGTTTTTATAAATTCATCATGCATACCGAAACAGGCTTCCAGGTTCTGTGGCGTATGGGTCACGCTGGATAGTTTAATATAATCGGTCAACATTTGTTTGTATTCAGGAGCCACACAATTGGCAATTATTTCCTCTGCACGTTGAATAGGCGATTTGCCTCGTAAGTCAGCAATACCATGTTCGGTAATGATTACGTTCACTGAGTGTTCGTTTTGGTCAACATGCGATACCATTGGTACAATAGAGCTTATTTTACCTCCCTTTGCCGTTGCAGGGGTTGTGAAAATAGAAATATAAGCATTGCGGGTAAAGTCACCCGAACCGCCAATACCATTCATCATCTTGGCACCCATGACGTGTGTGCTGTTTACGTTACCAAAAATATCAGCTTCAAGTGCTGTGTTGATGGTGATTAATCCCAACCGGCGGGCAATCTCAGGATTATTTGATATCTCCGATGGACGAAGTACTATTTTATCACGGAAAAAGTCCAGATCGGCATAAATGCTTTTCAAAACAGGATTTGTTACTGTCAGTGAACAACCACTGGCAAATTTGATATTCCCTTGTTTCATTAATTCAATAACGGCATCCTGAATTACTTCCGTGTACATTTCGAAAGGTGGTATATCCGGATTTGCACCCAGGGAAGCCATGACTGCATTGGCAATGTTTCCCACTCCCGATTGGATAGGTAGGAATTCAGCAGGAATACGACCTGATTTGATTTCTTCAACCAGGAACGAAGCCACATTGGCACCGATCTGATCGGTAATAGCATCAGTTGCACTAAAGCCACCTACCTCGTCGTTGCGTTCGGTTTTGACGATACAGAGTATTTTTGATGGGTCAACCTTCAGAACCGTTGATCCGATCCGGTCGGATGGTTTATAAATAGGAATCTCTTTCCGGTAAGGAGGATCCAATGGTTGGTAGATATCATGAAATCCCCGAAGTTCTTTCGGATGATTGTGATTCCATTCCAGAATAATAAAATCAGCCAGCTGAGCTATTGTTGGTGAAATTCCAACACCTGAGGTCAGTACCAGCTCACCATCTTCAGTTACATCACAAACTTCTATAATGGCAAATTTCGGTTTTGGCATAAAACCATAACGTAATTCTTGTGCCAATACCGAAAGGTGCATATCGAAATAAGGGGCACGCTCAGCATTCAGAGCCACACGCAAGTCTTTATTCGATTGATAGGGGGTGCGGAACAAAATGGCATTGGCACGAGCCAGAGCTCCGTCCAGTGAGTCACCGGTAGAAGCACCTGTGTACATTCCTATTTTAAACTCTTTGCCATCGGCATGAAATGCTTCGGCACGTTTAGCAATGGCTGTTGGAACTTCTTTTGGACAACCGGCAGGTGTAAATCCGCTAAAACCGATAATGTCCCCGTCGTTTACATAGCTTGCTGCCTCTTCGGCAGTCACAAATTTGAAAGATTGTTGCATTTCTGAGTTATTTTTCAATTATTCTAGTTGCTTGAAAACAAGATGATTGTTTCAGGAATTATCTTGTTCTGAATTGATTCCTGATCCTCCTTGAATTTGAGTGCAAAATTACCAAATAAAATTCAATTAGCGGGTGGAAAACCCAACTAATTAAAGAAAAATTTCAGTAATGGTTTATTCTTTTTCCTGTGGGCTGGAGAAAGAGTAATTCCGGAAGTGTAAACAGGTCGCTTTTTCTGTATTTAATGCTTACTGGTCTTCTGAGCTGTCAGGTTTGTGAACTAAGACCTTTCAATGTTCTTACGCCCTCATTAAATCCTCTCTATACTTAAAACAAATACATACTAACATGGGGCGATGTAATATACCATTAATAGAAAAACTACAATGTCGCGATTCAGCCTGATTCTAAATCACTCCTTATTTTGTTTCATTTTTTTGCAAACCATCATACGGGAGTCGTTTCTGAATTCTAACGCAACCTGTTCATGGATTAAAGATATTTCAATGAGGGTTGAGAGGGGGTTGAAAGAGGGTTCATTGAGGTTTACCCCTCCTAACCCTCAACCAACCCTCAATGAACCCTCAATGAACCCCCTCTATACTTAGAACAAATGACGGATGAAAAAAGACGATGTCCGGGCTGAAAGGAGTGACTGAATGGGTATCTTCAGAAAAGAATAGTCGCGAAAACTATATCAAGAATTGAGAGAAACAGGATGAGTCAAGTGTGATAATTGGCCCATTGATGGAATAGGGTAGGTGGAATGGAAAATATCGGATAGAAAAGGAATACAACGGCATGCCAGTTTCCTTCTAACCGAAAAATTTAATTAAGATTTTTATCTGTTGAACATGCCGATAGGAATGAGAAGTTTTAGGGATCAAAAAAAGGACGGACAATCTAAAATGCAATATCTAATTGTGTTTTAGCTTAAAACAGTAATCTTCTATTCTAGCTGAAACGTCATTAAGCCTCTGTTCTATCTGCCTCTCCTTGGGTGAAAACTTGATATAGGAAGAAATAAAACAAGACATTATACTTTTCCTACTACTTATAAATTCGGAAAGGACTTTTGCCGATAAATTTTCAGATTCTGAATTTAATTAAATATGACAGATATGCAAAAACAAAAAGTATATTTGTACTTAATTTAGGTTGCTCGGTTAAAAAGAAAAGAAACAAATCAAGATGGAAAAGATTTTTCAAATTCTAAGTCAATTTATGTCTTTAAGCTCAGAACTTAAAGATGATTTGGCTGCTAAGATATTTATTAAGAAACAACAGAAAGGAGATATTATCATTTCACAGGACAAAGTATGTGATCAATTATTTTTTATAAAGAAAGGATTTCTAAGAGGGTTTAATTATCATAATGGAAAGGAAATAACCTCCTGGTTTGGTTTTGAAAATGATCTTGCTACATCAATATATTCATTTGTATCCAGGAAGCCGGGATATGAGAATATAGAAGTAATTGAGAATAGTATTTTATGCATTATAACCTATGATGATTTGAATGATATCTATCGTAAATATCCTGAGTTTAATTATGTGGGTCGATTATTGACAGAGAAATACTATATTAATTTAATGGAGCGAACACTTTGTTTGCAATTTCAATCAGCCAAAGAAAACTACGAACAACTTGTGGCTAATCAACCGTATATCCTTCAAAGGGCATCATTAGGTCATATTGCATCCTATTTGGGAATATCACAGGAGACATTGAGTAGAATCCGTACAAAAATATAACATACTATTCCTTTGTTTTTTTGACTTTTGTCAAAAAGAAGATCAAAAAATAAGATGACATTTGCGTTGTTATTTCTGATTCGTTAATCAGTTGTATAAGCGTATGAGATAAAGAGCTTATAGATGATTTTCTGTTCGGTATACACATATAGGGTATTAAAAATTATATTGTACAAAAAAGATGAGAAGAGCTAAATTTGAGGACAAAAATGTAGTTGTTGACATTCTTACTAAATCGTTTAAAAATGATCCTCACATTAATTTCCTTTTGGAAAAATCGAAGAGTAAGAACAAGTTGAGAGTCATCATGGAGTATGTATTCGAAGAGTCATTTAATAAAGGGGAAATATACTTAAATGATGAAAATACTGCCGCTGCACTATGGAATACGACAAAGAAAGAGAAGTTTACCTGGAGATACGTTCTCAGAAACCTGTCATTCCTTTTTAAGATTGGTTTTGAATCCACCATTAGAATACTGAGAGCGGACAAACTCGTAGAGAAATATCATTCAAGCGCTAACAAATTTGCTCATTTATATACTATTGGGGTCTTGCCTGAGGGGCAGGGGAAAGGATATGCTAAAGAATTAATAAACTTTATGATAGACAAGATGAAGGCGAGCAATGCCGTGCTTTATCTTGAAACTGCAAATACAATGAATATTGGTATTTACAATAAAGTCGGATTTCATGTTTTTCAAACGATTAATATGGAGGGTCATACACTGTTCTGTATGAAAAGGCAATAACAGAGACTATGCATTTGATAGAAATACTACTTTATAAAAAGACTACCAACCGTGTTAAGGATTGGTAGTCTTGAAAAAAGCAATCAAAGGTTTAAATTCAAATTTTCTTTACTAATTTTCTTTCAACAGTAAAAGTTTCAGTACTGATTTTGGCAATAAATACTCCTCTGGGTAAAATGCTTACTGATATTTTTTCGTTTTCAATTATTCTTTTAGTGAGTAAGACTCTACACTGTAAGTCGCTAATGGTTATCAAAGCGGGATCCTCTAACCCCGTAATTTGAAAGTAATCAGCTGTAGGGTTTGGATGTAAACGTATAACAGGACTTTTTACGGTGAGCGAACCAGAAGTCATCATTTCATTTAGAGTAGTCATAGTGGTTGATGAGTATTTGTTTTTATGCCGGTTTTAAATTAAATTTTGTCGATGCCAGGTTTTATGTTTGCAATAATTCGTTGGCTTTTTGATGATAGGTGTAACCCTACTCTTAAAATGGCTTTTTCTTATTCCTTCAGATTTATTTCGTTTTTTGAATAGCCTGATGAATCTGTTGTTAAATAATTAACTTCAAAAACGCCAGGCTTTTACAAACAGACAAACATTTAAAGGTAATTTGTTGGACGATAATTTAAATTGCTTTTATGGTGATTTTTTTGTTTCTGTAAAAGTCCTATTTGCGTTAGAGGATGCCTTTCCCTACTGACACCTTCCCGAGGGTTATCCTGCCTGTATATCCCTCAATATATTGTTTCAGTTGCCGTATTCTCTGGTGTATTCTTTCCATCACTGACCAGGTTTTCGTTTCACCTTATCGGATTCCCGGGCAGGTCTGTTCATCTATCGTGTAGTTGTTACCGGAAAATCTTTACAGCACAAAATTAATGCTGTTTGTTGCTTTAAATTGTCCAAAGTGTAAATATCTTTATCCAAAACATAATTTTGTTATCCAAAGTGTAAAATATTTCGACAAAATATAAAACCATTAACGGTTACAGAAATTAATCTATCAGTTTATTTTTTATCTTTGTGAAAATATTTCTTAATGTTTAGATTAATTGCACTTTTAGCTCCTGTATTTGTGGCGTTGTTTTGGGCTATTATCCTTTTTGATGACAGTGAAAGACATAGCGTCCCTCGCTCTTTTCTATCAAAGTTCATGCTTTTATTACTGGTGCTATTTACCGTTAAGTTTTTCAATTTTCAGCCTTTGCCGGATATCTATCCTTATTTCGATGTCATCCATTTGTATGCAAGTTGCCTGGTATTCCCGGTTTATCACATCTACTTCCGACTATTGACTATCGATGAAAAGTTTTCATGGAAAGCCCATGCCCGTTATCTGATCTTTCCCCTCCTTTTAGTTTCAGTCTATGCTGTCGGAGTCCTTTTAACTCCATGGATGGAATACCAGGCTTTCCTTTTTGATAAACATGCTTTCCCTAATTCTCCCCAAGTGCATTTCCTGAATGTTATTCGCCCTCTGTTAAGCTTTTATGTACTCCTTCAAGTAATCGTTTATCTTGTAAAGAACTTTAGACTTATCCGAAAGTATGGCGAAAGAGCCGAACAGTTTTATTCGGATATACAGGATGGAAAATATAATAATGCTAAAATGTTGAATTATATGATCTTTATTAATAGCGCTATCACTGTCATTTGTTATTTGATTTTTAAAAGGCATTCAGGAATGGTCATTCTGTTTCCCCTTCTGTACGCGGTTGTAGCCTATATGATCGGGTATATGGGTTATAAACAAAAGCCTATCAATCCGACTTTTGATTTACAGATGGATAAACAAACAGAAAATACTCCGGATCAAGCGTTGTCGTATGCACAGGAAAAGATTTTATATAATTTATTAGTGGCGTTTGAAGAACAGAAGATTTATCTCAATAGCCAATTGGATATTTTGCAGGTTGTGCAAATTGTGGGGGTGAACCGGAGTTATCTTTCGGCAGTTATTAACCGACAATACAATCAAAATTTCTGCTCGTTTGTCAATGGCTTCCGTATTGAAGAATTGCACAGGGTCTATGCCGTTAATCCTGAATATTCAAATGAAACGTTGGCCGAACGTTGTGGTTTTGGCTCCGTGAATTCACTGAAACGTTCTGTTTATGCTAAAACAGGAATGTCGATCACCGAATGGAAGAACCATGTAGGGTCAATACAAATGGTTGGATAACCGGATGATTGAAATAAAGAATGATGTCATAAAAACGACTAAACTGTTTGGACGCTAAATTATTTGTGTGGTTTTTGACCAGTGTTGAGCTATTTCTCGTAGCCAATAGCGCAGTTCTAATTATCAAATGACAAAAATATGATACGTACAATAATTCTTTTATTGCCCATATATACAACCTTGTTTTGGTCGATTGCACTGGTGGGTAACGAGAAAGAGCACAGTACCCCCCGACGGTTCTTAGGAAAGTTCATGCTTTTTCCACTCCTGATTTTTAGTTCTCATTTTATTTATTTCACGCCTTACCCGGAAATTTATCCGTATTTCGATGCTGTTTTGCAATATGCATCACTTCTGGTATTCCCGATTTATTATATTTACTTCAGATTATTGACTGTTGACGAGAAGTTTTCTTTAAAAGCTCATGCCCGATTTCTGGCGATCCCCACTCTTATAGCTGTTATTTATGGCATTGGCATATTGCTAACACCTAAAATTGAATTCAGAACCTGGCTTTTCAATCAGGATGCTTATCCTAACTCATATCATATCCGGTTTCTAAGGATCATGCGATTGATTATTCGAATTACCTATCTGATTCAGGTGGTTGTTTCGGTGCTGGCAAACTACCTGCTTATCCGGAAATATGGGGCAAAAGCTGAGCAGTTTTATTCGGATATACAGGATGGGAAATACAATCATGCTTTATTGCTGAACCGTTCTATTATTGTGATGGGTCTGGCAGCATTCGTTTTTACCTTATTGGGGAGGCAGTATGTATTAACTCAAGACGCATTGATTTATGCCGGTTGGACAGTTTTTTCATCCATGTTATTTATCATTGGATATATGGGTATTAAACAAAAAGCAATTAATCCTACTTTTGATTTAGAAGTCGACAATGAAATCCAAAACAATCATGTAAAGCAATTGTCAGGTACGCAGAGAAATATATTAGCCAGACTCATTATGGAATTCGAACAAAAGAAAATCTATCTCAACAGCCAGTTGAATATC
>Ga0302208_10000259_pt1 | contig 26754 bp, 25 predicted proteins | sample II_Fen_E2_3_FD_194577 | JGI IMG/M metagenome (GOLD analysis project Ga0302208, IMG submission 194577) | Peat permafrost microbial communities from Stordalen Mire near Abisko, Sweden - II_Fen_E2_3 | ecosystem: Environmental > Terrestrial > Soil > Wetlands > Permafrost | place: Sweden: Abisko...
TCTTTCTGTTGAAACGCCAAATATACTAAAAAAGTATGAATCAAAACTTTGATTTTACATATGCATAAATTATCGTATCTTTGCCGAAAATATATTGTAATGCTACAGGTTCAGAATAATTTAAACCTTGAGCCTGTTGCTGAAAACAAACTATCCACATGCATAAATCCGGTTTTGTAAATATTGTAGGTAATCCCAATGTCGGTAAGTCGACCTTAATGAACGCTTTAGTAGGTGAAAGAATATCAATTATCACTTCAAAGGCTCAGACAACTCGTCATCGTATTTTGGGGATTGTAAATGGTGATGATTTCCAGATTGTATATTCGGATACTCCCGGTGTGTTGAAACCGAATTACCGGTTACAGGAGTCTATGCTTAAATTCTCTCGGTCGGCATTATCCGATGCTGATGTGTTACTCTATGTGACTGATGTTTTTGATTCGTACGAGAAGAATGAAGATTTTGTTGAAAAAGTAAAATTAAACCCTGCTCCATTGCTTCTTATTATCAATAAAATAGATTTGATTGATGAAGAAAAACTGGTTGTGCTGGTAGACAAATGGAAAGAGCTATTGCCCCGTGCCGAGATTTATCCTGTATCGGCATTGGAAAAATTTAATATAGACTCCCTGTTTTCGCGCATTAAAGATTTATTGCCGGAGTCGCCACCGTTCTTTGATAAAGACCAGCTGACCGATAAACCTGCAAAATTCTTTGTTACTGAGATTATTCGCGAAAAGATTTTGATGAATTACGAAAAGGAAATCCCTTATTCGGTAGAAGTGGAAGTGGAGCAGTTTCAGGAAGATGAAAGATTGATACGCATTAATGCCGTGATATATGCTGAGCGCGATTCTCAAAAGGGAATTTTGATAGGACATGGTGGAAAATCACTGAAAAAAGTGGGAACCGAAGCCCGAAAAGACATGGAAGTATTTTTTGATAAAAAAGTATTTTTGGAACTGTTCGTAAAGGTTGAAAAAGACTGGCGAAATAAAGATACAAAGCTACGAGGATTCGGTTATAGTTTAGACTAAAACTTTGAACTAAAGGAGTATAATTTTGTTATTGTAGTTGACGACATCTTACCCGATGACAGATGTTTAATAGAAAACAAAATACATTTTTTTCTGATAAGATCGTTTTATTTAATATTAAATTTTAAAAACGTAGTGTTATGAAAAATCCAATTGGTCTTTTAGCCGCATTTCTTGGCGGTGCTATTGTCGGTGGAGCTTTGGGCGTGCTGTTTGCTCCTGAAAGTGGGGAAGAAACCCGCAAAAAAATAGCGGATGCACTCGAAAAAAGAGGAGTTAAACTAAGCAAAGCTGAAATGGATGATTTGGTGGATGAAATCAAATCGCAGGTATCGCCAGAGCAAAAATGATTCATTAAACGCATACAATAATGATTAATACGCAAGAACCTGTTGAGAATTTTCAGCAACTCTACGACGATATAAAGAAGTATGTATTGCTGCAGACCGAATATGTAAAAGTGGAATTCGTTGAAAAGCTGGCGATATTATTATCGACTCTGTTAATCGTTTCGCTGATTATTATTTTGGTCATCATAGCCTTGTTTTATTTGTTTTTTTCTATTGCTTATGCAGTAGAACCTCTGGTTGGTAGTTTGAGTCTGAGTTTTGCCATTATTTCGGTTATTTACTTCGGGTTAATTGGTTTGTTGATGGTGTTTCGAAAGAAATTAATTGTCAATCCAATGGTTAGATTTCTGTCGAATTTATTTTTGTCTAAAAATCAATAATTACAACTATGGAAATAGTTCCAACCACAAATCCAAAGAAAAAACAAGAAACGGGTTTAGATGAATTACTCTTGCGTAAAGCAGAATTACAACAACAAATCCAACAACAGAAGCAACTTATCAGCACTTCGTCGCAAAGGCTGATGTCCCCGGCTTCCATATCTTCGTATATCGTAGGATCTTTTCAGAAAAGCATGAATCTGGTTGATGGATTGCTGATTGGGTATAAAATGGTTCGTTCTTTTAGGAGGCTTATCCGAAGATTCAGGTAAATTATTAATAAATAATGCATTCAAAGTAAAGACGGATTTTTTTCGTCTTTACTTTTTTTTATAAAAGAGGATATTGAAAATAATAGTACATTTGCTTGGATTTATTATTCTTGTGTCGGGCGACATAACCTCTTTAAATGATAGAATTACATGGAAAGTATAAAATCGATTTTTCGAATAGGACACGGACCTTCGAGCAGCCATACTATGGGCCCGAAAATGGCAGCTGAACAGTTTAAGAGCAAAACTCCGAATGCTGCTTTGTATAAAGTTAGTTTATATGGCAGTCTGGCAGCAACAGGCAAAGGGCATTTTACAGATAAAGCCATAACTGACTCTTTGTTGCCGGTTGAAGTAGATTTTGGTTGGTTTCCTGAAATCGTTCTGCCATTTCACACCAACGGTATGAAATTCGAAGCTTTTGATGCAGAGAATAATCTGATTAAAGACTGGTTGGTGTACAGCGTTGGTGGTGGGAAAATAGCCGATGAAAATTCGTACATGACCGAAAATCATATCTACGAACATAATACTCTTGGAGAAATACTGCCTTTGGTTGAGCGTCAGGGTAAAACTTACTGGGAATATGTTCAGGAGCGAGAGGAGTCAGATATTTGGGATTATCTGAATGAAGTATGGAAGACGATGCAGCAATCTGTTCACGAAGGACTGGATAATGATGGTGTGTTGCCCGGCGAGTTGAATCTAAGACGTAAGGCAGCGTCATATTGGGTTAAGGCAAAGAGTTATAAAGTCAGTTTGCAGAATCGGTGTTTGATAATGTCGTATGCACTGGCTGTGTCAGAGCAAAATGCCAGTGGAGCAAAAGTAGTAACTGCACCCACCTGCGGATCGGCAGGTGTTTTACCGGCAATCTTGTTTCATTTAAAAAACTACCATGAGTTTTCCGACAAAAATATCCTTCAGGCGCTGGCCACTGCCGGACTGTTTGGCAATATCATTAAAGTAAATGCTTCGATTTCCGGTGCTGAGGTCGGTTGTCAGGGAGAAATAGGTTCGGCGTGTGCAATGGCTGCTGCGGCTTCCAATCAGGCGTTTGGCGGTAGTCCGCAGCAAATTGAATATGCAGCGGAGATGGGATTGGAGCACCACTTGGGGCTGACATGTGACCCCGTATGCGGCTTGGTTCAGATACCGTGCATAGAACGAAATTCATTTGCAGCTTTGCGTGCGTTGGATGCCAATCTGGCTTCCATGCTTTCGGATGGTAAGCACATTATTAGTTTTGATAAAGTGGTGGAAACAATGCGGCTGACCGGAAAAGATTTACCAAGCTTGTACAAAGAAACTTCGCTGGGTGGCCTGGCAAAAATCGGTAAACCCGGTGGGGATATGTGTTGAGAAAATTAAATCTCGTACACGGTCATATCTTCACCCAGAAAGGTGTTTTCAAAAACGGCTTTAGCCTCGTTGAGTAATTCAGTCTGATTGTTGTAACGAGCGGAATAATGCCCGATGATGAGTTTTTTGACGTTAGCCTTCAAAGCAATAGTGCCGGCTTGTCGAGCAGTAGAATGTTCGGTTTGTTTAGACCGGACATGCTCATCTTCCATAAATGTGGCTTCGTGATAGAGGCAGTCTACGTTACTGATTATAGGGATGATTTTTTCTGAATATGCCGTGTCGGAGCAGTAAGCAAATCGCTTTGGAGGAGTGCTCTCGCGGGTTAGTTGTTCGTTCGGAATTATCTCGCCTTCTTCGGTCTCGAAATCTTCGCCCTGTTTTATTTTAGGAATGCGCCAGGTAGGAATCTTGTAGAAGTCAATCATTTCGCGAATGATATGTCTGTCGCGCGCTTTTTCTTCGAACAGGAAACCGCAGCAAGGTACCCGATGCTTGAGTGGAATGGAAAAGACCCGTATGGAGCGGTCTTCAAATATCATTTCATGTTTTCGTGGATTGAGTGAATGAAATACAACATTGAATGAAAGATCGGTACAAAAATACTGAAGTTGCGGTTGCATTATTTTCTCTAAGTCAGGCTGAGCGTGTATGTGAAGCTCCGCCGTACGATTGAGCATGCCAAAGGTAGAAATAAGTCCTATAAGACCAAAGCAATGGTCGCCGTGCAGGTGCGAAATAAAAATATGACCCAGGCGATTAGTTTTGACACCCATCTGGCACATTCGTATCTGGGTTCCTTCTCCGCAGTCAATCAGATATTGTTTATCTCTGATTTCCAATAGTTGGGAGCTCGGAAAGTTTTTGCGTGTAGGCATGGCCGATCCACAACCCAAAATGGTGACAGTTGCTTTTTGCATCTAAGTTTTATCTTTCGGCTTTTAGTAAGCTGTATATGACTAAATCAACAAAACCGCGGCTATGAAGTTCACCATCACGTTCTATTCCTTCGTAGGTAAAGCCTATTCTTTCGGGTATGCTTCGGCTTTTTAGATTTTCTTTGGCTGCTTTTATCTGGATGCGATTCATATCCATTTTGTCAAAAGCGTAATTTATTAATGCTTTACAGGAGCGGGTGACAATACCTTTGTGCTGAAACGACTCGGAAAGCCAATATCCAATTTCGGTTTTCTTGTTGTCGAAATCAGTATCTTTAAATCCAATAAGCCCTGCAAAATGATTTTGATAGAAAATGGTGAAAGTAAGGTTGGCAGAGTCTAGGGCAGCTGAGTTTTCAATAAAAGCTTTTGTGTATGAAATATCGCGGGTGTCTTCTATGAACGGCAACCATACTTCGAGGTATTCACGTTCATTATTGATTGTATTGAAAATCAATTCTGCATCCTCAATTCCAACAATTTTGAGGCGTATATCTTTATCTATAATTATTTCAATTCTATCGGTAGTCATTACGTGTCTATCTGTTAGTAACGGTAAATTACATTTAAAACCCTGACCGGGATTATAAAAAACCTGCGCATGTTTATGTTAAAACAGGCTGCAGGTTAAATAATTTTCATCGACAAATTTACAGCCCGATAAGTCCTTTTAATTTGCCAAAAATACCTCCGGTATCGCCTCCAGTTAAAGCACCGACTATGCCTTTAAGATCAAAACTACTGTCGTTCGGATCATTTGTTTTGGAGGATAGCTGATTGATAACAGTGGGAATAAGAGATTGTACTATTCCGTTGGCAGCACTGCTTTCCAACCCAAATTTTTTCATAAGTTCTCCGGCTACATTACCCGAAATTTCTGTTACTGCTGTACTTTGTGCACTTCCGTTGTTATTAAGAATTTGAGTAATGCTTTCGATACCGCCATTGCCAGCGATGTTTTTGAGGCTGTCGAAAATGGATGATGCAGCTGTTTCGCAGGCAGCATCGTTTTGTTCATTTGGAATTGCCGGATTGTCAATGATTGCTTCTTTAGCGTTTTCTTTTACCAAACTGATCAGGTTTTCTAACATAGTGATTCTTCTTTTATGGGTTTATAATTATTTAGAAAAAAAACAATAGCTCAATTAAACACAGAAATAATCATTATCCGATAATTGTTTATAGAAACAAGACACGAAAGCCGTTGCTAAACACGTGTTTTCTTTTTTAGCTCAAAATCACGGCCTAAGTATTTTTCACGAACGACCGGATTATCGGCCAGTTCCTGCGATGTGCCCTGAAACAGGATACGCCCTTCAAAAAGCAGATATGCTCTGTCTGTGATGGTCAGTGTTTCATCCACATTATGGTCGGTAATAAGAATACCGATATTTTTATCTTTCAGTTTCCATACTATATCCTGAATATCCTGTACAGCAATGGGATCGACACCGGCAAAAGGTTCGTCGAGCATAATGAAACGAGGTTCGATAGCCAGACACCGGGCAATTTCGGTACGGCGGCGTTCACCTCCCGAAAGACGGTCGCCAATGTTCATGCGTACATGTTCCAGGTTGAATTCGGCAATCAGGTTTTCCAGTTTGATTTTCTGATCGGCTTTACTGAATTTGGTCATCTCCAATACCGACTTTATATTATCCTCTACTGTCATTTTACGAAAAACAGAAGCTTCCTGAGCCAGGTACCCAATACCATTCTGAGCTCGTTTGTACACCGGATAGTTTGTGATTTCCACATCGTTCAGGAAAATTTTTCCGGAATTTGGAGTTACCAGACCGGTTGTCATGTAAAAGGTAGTGGTTTTTCCTGCACCGTTAGGTCCGAGCAATCCTACAATTTCTCCTTGTTTCACGTTGATGGATACGTCATTCACCACCGTACGTTTGCCGTATTTTTTGAATAAATGTTCGGTGCGTAACACCATATTATCGTTTGTCATAAGCGCTGATTAGTTGTGCAAAAGTACACTTTTTTATAACGATATACAAAACGAAGTTTTAAAAAAACACAACGTTTCATAGTCAGACAGGGCAGAGAGGCTCAGCGATACTCCCAAAAGCGAAAATATCCCCGCTTTATGGTATATAAAATACTGTTTGAATGGTATTTTATGAGCTGATCGTTCACTCTATCTTTGTATCGTAAAGATAGTAATACATTCATCTTATGAAATCAACAGCATTTTGCCCCATATCCGATAGAAGAATTGATGAGCACGTAGCCCGTTTAAACGGTGCTCAGACAGTGCTTTTGCTTACAGTGTTTCTTGTCAGCGGAAGCATTATTCCGGTTGTTTTTTTACTGATTGATTTCAGTCTCCGCTCCGGTAATTTGTCCCGTTACAGCGTATTGTCTTTTTTGTCGAAAGCAATAGCACAGTCAGTTCGTTTAAAGCCAGCATTGATAAATGCCGGACCCAAAATTTTTGCAGCAAGAATAGGTTTAGTTTTTAATATAGCAATAATTTTCTCTTTTCTGGCAGGATGGAATACTCCTGCAATAATTTTAGCAGGAATCTTTACGACCTTCGCATTTCTTGAATCTGCTTTTGGGATTTGCGTTGCATGTCTTATTTATCCCATGGTTTACAAAATTAATTTATCATTCAAAAATTGAAAAACTGAACATCCGAACTTTCAGATGTATGTTTTAAAGGCTATTTTCGTTTAAAAACGAAGGTAGCTTTTTTTGTTTTCTTCTATTTAATTGCCTGCCGGTCTGTGCAACAGAAAAGTACTGTTTTTTGAATAATTATTTACTTATTTGATTACTTTTGCTTTCAATAGTTTTCATTCAAAGCTGCTGAGCACAAAAACTACGGAAGCCCCAAATAATATAGTATTAATTTAGAACTGATTATTATGTACCAGGATTTTAGATCGTATTTGCAAGCGGAACTGACCAATATAGAACAGGCCGGTTTATATAAAAAGGAGCGTATCATAGTTACACCACAGGGTGCTGCCATTCGTGTCGCCGATGGAAAAGAAGTGCTGAACTTCTGTGCCAATAATTATCTGGGACTGTCCAACAACCCTTCGCTGATAGAAGCGGCAAAGAAGGGATTGGATACGCATGGTTACGGTGTTTCGTCGGTACGGTTTATTTGCGGAACTCAGGATATTCACAAACAACTGGAAGCTTCAATAGCCCGCTTTTTCGGAACGGAAGATACTATTTTGTATGCTGCCTGCTTTGATGCCAACGGAGGAGTTTTCGAACCCTTGCTCGGCGAAGAAGATGCCATTATATCCGATGCCTTGAATCATGCTTCTATTATTGATGGTGTGCGCCTGTGTAAAGCACAGCGCTATCGTTACGCCAATGCGGATATGACCGAACTGGAAGAGCAACTGAAGAAATCTCAGGCACAACGTTTCAGGTTGATAGTGACCGATGGTGTGTTTTCGATGGACGGTAATGTGGCACCGCTGGATAAAATATATGAACTGGCCCGAAAATACAATGCTATGGTGATGGTGGATGAATCGCACTCGGCAGGTGTGGTAGGCGAAACGGGTAGGGGAGTGACAGAACGTTACAATCTGCGTGGAAAAATTGAAATAATAACCGGAACCTTAGGTAAAGCTTTTGGTGGTGCGATAGGTGGATTCACCACCGGTAAAAAAGAGATTATTGATTTGCTTCGTCAACGCTCGCGTCCGTACTTATTTTCTAATTCCATTCCGCCCATGGTGGCTGCTGCCGGAATAAAGATGTTTGAAATGATGGACGAAACGAACGAACTTCAGGATAAACTGCACAAAAACACCCTGTACTTTGTTGAACGTATGAAAGCCGCCGGATTTGATATAAAACCTACCGAATCGGCTATTTGTGCTGTGATGTTGTATGACGCCAAACTATCGCAAGACGTGGCTACTCGTTTGCTTGACGAGGGAATTTACGTAACGGGATTTTATTTCCCCGTTGTACCCAAAGGTCAGGCACGCATCCGTGTTCAGATTTCGGCAGCGCATAAAACCGAACATCTGGATAAGTGCATTGCAGCTTTTAGCAAGGTAGGAAAAGAAATGAAGGTTATTTGAGTTCGGCATTATTAGCTCACTTCGTTCGTGATATTAGCCTGCGGCGTTATTAGCCTCGCGTTATTATGGGAGAGTGTATTATTTAATTAATCAACCAATTTTATTATCACATCACCGAATCAACACATTATCATATCAACTAATTACCACATCAACAATATGAAAGCACTCGTAAAACTTCGTCCCGAAAAGGGAATCTGGATGGAAGAGGTACCCATGCCGCACATGGGAGTAAACGATGTATTAATTCAAATAAAGAAAACGGCTATATGCGGTACCGACCTACATATTTACAAGTGGGATGAATGGTCGCAGCGCACTATCAAAACACCGATGACCATAGGACACGAATATGTGGGTGTGGTGGTGGACAAAGGACACGGGGTGCGCAATATCCGCATTGGCGACCGCGTAACGGGCGAAGGACATATTGCCTGCGGACATTGCCGGAATTGCCGTCGGGGTAAACTGCATGTATGCGAAAATACCGTAGGAGTGGGAGTAAACCGCGATGGAGCTTTTGCCGAATATCTGTCGTTGCCGGCCGAAAACGTGGTGCATCTGGATGCACGTATCCCCGACGAGATTGCCTCCATTATGGATCCGTTCGGGAATGCTACTCATACGGCTTTATCATTCCCCATGATAGGCGAGGATGTGCTGATAACCGGTGCGGGACTTATCGGAACTATGGCTACAGCCATTTGTAAGTTTGCCGGTGCACGTAATATAGTGGTTACGGACCTGAGCGACTATCGACTTGATATAGCCAGAAAGATGGGTGCAACCATGACCGTCAATCCACGCCGTGGCGAAACAATAGAGGGTGCCATCAAAAGTCTGAACATGCACGGTTTTGATATCGGACTGGAAATGTCCGGCTCGCCGATAGCTTTCGAGAGCATGATCGAAAACATGTACAATGGTTCGAAAATAGCATTGCTGGGTATTTTGCCCAACAGCACCACCGTTGCATGGGATAAAATTATCTTCAAAGCACTTACACTGAAGGGAATCTACGGACGTGAAATGTGGGAAACCTGGTACCAGATGGAGCAAATGCTGATTACGGGTATTGACCTGACACCGGTTATTACGCACCGTTTTGCGGTGGATGATTTCCAACGTGGTTTCGACGTGATGGAGAGTGGCGAATGTGGTAAAGTGATTTTGAGCTGGGAGTAAATCCGTCCGTCAGTTTTTGTATTTCGGCTTGCCGGACGAGGTCAATCGTTCGGCAAGCTGCCTTTATTTCCGATTTGTCAGTTCTTCTATCTCGTTCAGGTGTAACTCAAAGTGGCTTAAATAGCCGTTTATCATATTGCGTAGCGAAACTTCTTCGTCGAGTGCCGAGAGCCAGATGTTGTCCAGTTTTTCGGGGTTGACGTTATTGATGACGTGAATGATGTGTCGGTTCGAGTATTTCCAGAGTTGTACCAAATCGCTCCAGTTTTCGGTCTGATAATTTTGAATAGCTATCCAACGGTCGTTATTACCCAGTGCGGCATAATCGGGGAAAATGAGCGGACTGCCCTGATATTGCAAATGAATGATTCGGTGCGTGTTGTTCGTAGCCGAATCCACCATGTGACCCAGAATTTGTTTGATATTTCGGTTCTGGCTGTTGCGGCGATTGGACACTACATCTTCCGATAATGCTGATAAGCGTGGTTCCCAGGCTGCCATAAGTTCCAGCATACGGGTGTTGTTGGTGTTGAATGTGTTCATAATTTTGATGTGATAATGTGTTGATTAGTTGATGAGATGATTTGTTAGGTACAAATATAATGTATTCAACGAATCGGATGTAAGAAAAATCGGTTGAAGAGCAGATTTTTCCTGTTGAACGGTTGATGTGGTTATTTGTAGGGAACAAAGGTAATATAACTCGTACTAATTTAAGGGGAAAAACCGGCCTTTAATTGGAGGGGCTTCTGCCCCATACCCCGACTTACTTTTTGTCTTAACACAAAAAGTAAGCAAAAAAGTCAAGACTGCGCCCGCTTCACTCGAAAAACTATCGATCGGAAAGCTAAAATACCCAAACTCCTCCCTTCGGTCGTCAAACAGCGGGTATTTTTGCGCTTCCCTTGCTTGTTTTTCGGCTCATCGGACGAGATCAATCGTTATATCAACTTTTCTTTTTTTAGAAAAGATCCCTCAATTCAATTATTCAAATTCAACAAATACAGGTTGAAAGGTTGTCTTTCTCCTTTAACGGCTGAATTTTAGGTTGCGGTGCGCCAGTTTATAGCCTTTGAGGTTGATTAGTACCTGTTTTTCCAGTTGACCCGGAATGCTGAAATGCGAACGGTTATCTTCTACCACCACGATTTGTATCTGATCCATATCCAGTCCGGCTTCTTCTACCAGAAATTCTTTCAGATTGCCTTTGGTAAAGCCTTGCCCCAGACCTATGTTTACATGCAGGGTGATGGGTGGCTCGGGTTTCTCGGGTTTTGGCTGAAGGTTCAGTGGACTAAACAGGATGTTGAGTTCGGATTGCAGGGTTTGTATTTCTTCCATCTGATCCGGTTTGATAAGGCATACGGATATCCCTGATTTACCGGCACGCGCCGTGCGTCCGCTGCGGTGGGTGTAGTGTTCGGTTTTTTCGGGGAGATGGTAATGTATAATATAATCCAGGTCTTTCACGTCGATGCCGCGGGCTGCAATATCGGTAGCTACGAGCAGGTTGATGCGCTCTTTTTTAAATCCGCGCATTACTTTGTCGCGTATCTCCTGATTGAGGTTGCCGTGGAGTGCATCGGCCGTTACTTCAAAACCGGCTAACTGTTTGGCAAGACGTTTAGCGGCCACTTTGGTGCGACAAAAAGCAATGCCCCGCTCGCTTGCATGTTCGGATAGAAAGGCTTTCAGGTAGTTTAGCTTGGTGTCTTGTTTGCAAATCAGGTATTGGTGCTCTATTTTGCGGTTTACAAATTCGTCGGCGTTGATGTGTATCTCCACAAAGTCGGGGCGGAGGTATTTGTTGATTACCTGCTTAACGTCGGTGGGCATGGTGGCGGTAAACAGCATTTTGGTGATGTCTTTCCGGCAGGATGTGAGTATGTTGTCAATTTCGGTTTGGAAACCCATGTTCATCATTTCGTCGGCTTCGTCGAGCACCAGAAACCTGAGCTTGTCCAGACTCAGGGCTTTTCGTTCCAATAAATCTATGAGCCGACCGGGTGTGGCTACCACCACGTGTGTGGGGCGTTTGAGTTTTTGTATCTGATCATCGATGGGTGCGCCGCCATACACTGCCTCGGCAAAGACCCGCGACAGGTATTTGGAGAAAAGAAAAAACTCGCGGGCTACCTGTTGGCCCAGTTCGCGGGTAGGTACTAGCACCAGTGCCTGAATATCGTGAAGCTTAGGGTCGATAGACTGCAGGATGGGTAAACTGAAAGCGGCCGTTTTGCCTGTGCCGGTCTGTGCCACTGCCACCAAATCGGTAGTGTGGTGGAGTATGTGCGGGATGGCCTGTAGCTGAATGTCGGTGGGAGTGCTGATGTTATTACCGTCCAGCGCCTGTATGATACTGTCGTTTATGCCTAAGTCTGCAAAAGTCATGGTGTTGTTTTTAGTTATAGGGAACAAAGGTACTTGTTTTTCGGCTAGCGCGAAAACTATCCGGCAGCAAAGAGCAGACTGTAGGCGGAACGGGACTTCCCCGCTGACTGCGGAAGCAAGATTCCTAAACGCAGAAACCATTCCGCAACCCGCAGGATGCTGAATACTCAGATTTTTGCAGAGTACCAGTTACCCTATTATTTTGTTTGTTTGTAAATGTACAAAGGTATAAATTGAATTGTTTTCGAAGCTTTGTACATGTACAAAAGCACAAATCACGTTAACAAACATAGCTTTGTAAATGTACAAAGGTATAAATTGAATTGTTTTCGAAGCTTTGTAAATGTACAAAAGCACAAATCACGTTAACAAACATAGCTTTGTAAATGTACAAAGGCATAAATTGAATTGTTTTCGAAGCTTTGTAAATGTACAAAAGCACAAAATACGTTAACAAACATAGCTTTGTACATTTACAAAAGCATAAATTGAATTGTTTTCGAGCCTTTGTACATGTACAAAACCATAAAACACATCTGCAACATGCCTTTGTAAATGTACAAAACCATAAAACACATCTTGAAACATACCTTTGTAAATGTACAAAAGCATAAGAAACCTTTTATCAGCAGTGCCTTACCTTAAGCAATATCTGTTGTGAGAATTAAAAAAATTAATGTAATTATTGATATTGTAAAATAATATTTTTATCTTTGGAGCTGAAATAAAGTAAATCATATTTACAAAAATGGTTTGAGCAAATAAAAAGTCCGTTGGACAGATTGAATGTTTAAAAGAATTCATATTGTTATAAAAAACAACTTTATATCTTTGGATTTTAAATAAAAATAAAAATCATACCGACAATTAACAAGTTGGATATGCTTAGTATCACTATTTTACACTTCTTTTTTATGTAACTGTAAAGCAGTAATTTAAATTGGTTAGTGAGTAAAGATATAAGTGATATATGCCCAGTATAACTGGGCATATCCAAATTATACTCAGTATATACATGTGTTAGCGGTAAGCATAAAAAAAAAACAGACAGACAATCTAGAACAGATAGACACGAACAGAAAAATAGCCACGCATAGAACATAGAACAAACAGAAAAACTGAATATGAAATTAAAGAACACTGAAATAAAAGAACTTATATCCACAATTGGATTCAAACCACAAGACGGAGACAAAGACATTTATTTCAAAAACTACTCAAACCATAACAATTATGTTCTGAAAATCAATTTTGAGCAAGAGAAAATTGAATACGGAACAAAGATTAAAATTGGGGACTTAACAACAAGCAATTTTGAGAACAGCGAAAATTTTGTTGTATTAGAATGCGTGAATCGAGTTTTAGAAAAAGGTTATTCGCCTGACAGACTTTCTTTGGAACATAAATGGCCGATGGGAAGAAAAGAAAAAGGCAAATTAGATATTCTTATCACGGACAAAGACGATAACACCTATTTGATGATAGAATGTAAAACCTGGGGCGATGAATATGAAAAAGAGAAAAAGAAAATGCAACGTGATGGAGGGCAGCTTTTTTCTTATTTTCAACAAGACAAAGCCACTCAATACATTTGCCTTTATGCTTCAAGAATAGCTAAAGGACAAATTGAATATGTGAATGACATTATTAAAGTAGATGAGCAATGGAAAGAACTCAACAATCAAAAAGAGATATTCGACCATTGGAACAAAAACTTTAAAGATAACGGGATTTTCGATGAATGGGCAAACGCTTATGATGTAGAAATTAAAGCACTTACAAGAAGTCGATTAAAAGAATTAAACAGTGATGACAGTGGAAGAATATTTAATCAATTTGCAGAAATTCTTCGTCATAACGTAGTTTCCGACAAGCCCAATGCATTCAATAAAATTCTCAATCTTTTTATATGCAAAATTATTGACGAAGACAGAAATGACAACGAAGAAGTCTTTTTTCAATGGCTAGAGGAAGATACACACGAAAAACTTCAAACTCGACTCAACGACTTGTATAAAGATGGCATGAAGCGTTTTCTAGATATAGAAGTTACAGACTATACAGATTTACAACTTGAAAACAAACTTTATAATATAAACGAACCTGAGGTAAAAAAGCAAATTCAAGAAATGTTTCAGCATTTACGACTTCAAAAAAACCCAGAATTTGCATTTAAAGAAGTTTACAACGAAAAATCATTTTATGATAATGCTCATGTTGTAAAAGAAGTAGTTGAGTTACTTCAACCTTTCCGTTTCAGGTATGGACATAAGCAACAATTCTTAGGCGATTTTTTTGAATTATTATTGAGTACAAGTATAAAGCAAGAAGCTGGTCAGTTCTTTACCCCCGTTCCAATTGCCAAATTCATTGTATCTTGTTTCCCAATACGAGAATTTATAAATGAAAAGATACAGAATAACGAAGCTGATATATTACCAACTGCAATAGATTATGCAACGGGCAGCGGACATTTCTTAACCGAATGGATGGATGAACTTCAACACATTATCAACGGAATTGAAACAGAGAAAATTAGACCGACTGCTCAAAGACGCATAAATGGCTGGAAATTGAATCAATTTGAATGGGCAAAAGAATTTGTTTACGGCATTGAGGCTGACTACCGCCTTGTAAAAACAACAAAAGTTAGTTCGTTTTTAAATGGAGACGGAGAAGCAATAATTATTAGAGCCGATGGGTTAGACAACTTTCATAAGAGTACAGATTTTAAAGGCAAACTAAAAGAAGTAAGCAAAGAAAACAATCAAGACAATGCACAATTTGATATTTTGGTGGCAAATCCGCCTTATTCTGTTTCTGCATTCAAAAATACTTTAAAATTTGGAGATGAATCATTTGAGCTTTATAATAGATTAACCGATGACAGTTCAGAAATTGAATGTTTGTTTATAGAACGCACCAAACAACTATTGAAAATAGGTGGATGGGCTGGTATTATTCTCCCAAGTTCTATTTTAAGTAATTCAGGCATTTATACCGATGCTAGAGAAATTATTTTTAAATATTTCGACATAAAAGCAATTGCTGAATTTGGCTCAAATACATTTATGGCAACTGGCACAAACACTGTAACGCTATTTTTGGAACGTAAGTCTAATAACGATTGGAAGAAAATTGAAACTGCAATTAAGGGTTTTTTCGACAAACCAAAAGATGCTACGGTAAACGGAATCGAAAACGCATTTAGCAAATATGTCAACCATATCTATGAGAACTTAGAACTTGCCGACTACATTACATTGGCAAACAAAAAGCCAAATGAAAATTTAAAGAAACAAGAACTTTTTTGTGACTATAAAACTTGGTTCAATGCGCTTACAGAAATAAGGCAACTGAAAGAAAAGAAAGCATTTAAAGACAAAACCGAAATCGAGAAAAATGTAGAGTTGGACAAAATATTTTACGATAAAGTTATTGCACGTGAACAAGATAAACTATTGTATTTCTTTTTGGCATATCCACAAAAGACTGTACATATAAAGGTGGGTGAAAAACAAGCTGAAAAAGATTTTATTGGTTATGAGTTTAGCAGCCGTAGAGGGCACGAAGGGATAAAACTTTACCGTGATGAAAATGGAAAACCTACAACAAAACTTTATGATGAACAAAACCATAAAAATCCCGAAAAGGCTAACAATTATGTATATAGGGCATTTTTAAACGAAAAATTAAGTATTGATAAATCTTTGCAAGAAAATATTACCGTTTTTGATACATTGGAGTTGATGGATTTTAATAAATTGGCTTTTGAAAAATCAATTTCTTTAGGTGTCAAAAAAAAAGTTGAGATTAAAAGCAAGTGGGAATTAGTAGCTATTGAGAAAATTTGTGACACAAGTTCGGGAGGTACACCATTAACCGACAAGCAAGAATATTATCACAATGGAAACATTCCTTGGGTAAATAGTGGAGAGGTTCGTAATGGAATTATTAATCAGACTGAGAATAAAATAACTCAATTAGGTCTTGAAAATTCTTCTGCCAAATTATTTCCTATAAACACTGTTTTAGTAGCAATGTATGGTGCTACAGCGGGTCAAGTCGGTATTTTAGGAATAGAAGCAGCAACTAATCAGGCAGTTTGTGGCATTTTGCCAAATGATAAAATAAGCCCAATTTATCTATATTATTTTCTTTGCACTCAACTCGACAATTTCTTGAATATGCGCAGCGGAGTCGCAAGATTGAATATATCACAAAATATAATCCGAGAGTTCAAAATTCCACTTCCTCCTAAACAAATACAAGAAAAGATAATTGATGAAATTGGTAATGTTGAGGTAAAAGAAAAAGCAAATAAAGCGAAAATTGAGAAGTTGAAAAGCCAAATGGCAGCTTTATATCATGAAATAAAACCGAAATATCCAGTTACTAAAATAACAAATTATATCCAAATTATTGGTGGAGGTACGCCAAGTACAAAAGAAATGACATATTGGAATGGCAATATTCCGTGGCTTTCAGTTGTTGATTTCAACAATGAAAATAGATTTGTAAGTGAGACTCAAAAGAAAATTACTGAGAAAGGTTTAAATAACAGTAGCACAAAGTATTTAAATGCAGGTGATTTAATTATTTCTGCACGTGGGACGGTTGGTGCTATAGCACAACTTTCTATTCCAATGACTTTTAACCAATCGTGCTATGGTTTGCGAGGTATTAATGGTCTTGATAATGGATTTCTATATTATGTTTTAAAATATGAAATACAACAACTGAAAGACAACGCTTCTGGAGCAATCTTTGACTCAATTACTACAAAAACATTTGAATCGATTCTCATTCCAATCCCTAAACCAGAAGAGCAAAAAAGTATTGTCGAACAGTTTGAAAGATTTGAACTTGAAATATCAAACATTGTAAACGATTTGAGAAACACCGACAAAGAAAAGGAACAAATACTTAAGAATTATTTGGAATGACAGCACAAGTATTAATTAGGTAATACTAAACGCCCAAAAAGCAAAAAAAGCCATAGAAAGTTAATCTCAATTTTTAGTAGATTTGTAGCGTGGCTTTTATAGCTTTTTGATAATAGGCAGAGCGGTCACAGTACATTGTTTTTTAGCGGACTTAGAAAGCGCAGTGCAAACATGAAACAAAAAAACAATGAACTGTAAGTTTATAATTGAAAACAGCGGTTTTACAATTGACATGCAACATTTTGAAACAATGCCCCCAATTTATGGAATAAGCTCCCTAATTTGTAAAACACTGACCCGCTTTTATGGAATAGTGTCCCCAATTTAGCAAATAGCCTCCGTATAAAAGGAAATAACGACCGTAAAAGTTGTAACAGCCTCCGGCAGTTAACTAATAACGACCCGCATTAACGTATGAAGCTTCCGCATTAACATATAAGCCTCCGTCATTAACGTATGAACGATGGTAAAAGATGAAATAGCTCCCGCATTAACGTATGAACGACCGTACAAATAGAATATGCCTTCCGCATTAACGTATGGACGAACTGCATTAACGTATGAGCGAACTGAGAAAAGAAAACAAGCGACCGCAAAATAGAATAAGCTAATCGCATTTATGAAACGAAAAACAAACTAATTACAACAAATGCCTAACCGCTAACACACGCCTATGTTCACCTGCTGGCTGATGTGCATTCCGCAGGTTTTGCGCCCGCATTCACTTTGTCGCAGGGCGACAGTGAAGCTCCCGCAAACCGCAGGATGCCCATAGCCTCGGTCGTTAGCAGCTATACTAAAAAAAAGAAAATGAGATTTGACACTGACAGACAAACATTATCGGACTTAAATATATTCCCTAAAGAAAGAGGAATTAAGTCTGTCTTTGACTATTATAACCAGACCCAAACAAAAGGAGGAAAAGACTTGCTCTTAAGTATAATGAGTGTGCCTCTGAACGGTTTGACTGAAATAAGTAACCGAATTTGCTCGATTAAATTTTTACATGACAATAACTTATATTGCGAACTTGAAAGAAAAGACTTAGATGCTATAGAATACTATCTAAATCTTGACAAATCTATTTTAAAAGACCATATTTTAGATTCCATATATAATTATTTTTCAAATCGTGTAAAACCAACTAATGAATACTATCTTATTTCCAGAGGAATTAACTGTCTTTATAAACATGTCAGAAATTTAATTGACTTTTTTGAAAACGATGACATACCAGAACTTCCTGGTTTTTTAGCAGAATTTAAAAGCGAAGTAGACAGGATAAAATATCATCCGGACTTTAACTCGTTTATTAATAAAGACAGAAAAAAACTGAACTTCAGACAAATAAACCGATTCGACTATTTGATTAGAAAAAGTGAGAAAGAAACAATTGTAAAGATACTTGAATTTACATACATTCTTGACAGTTATATTTCCTTAGCCAGCATTGCAAAAGAGAAAGAATTAGGATTTCCAACATTTATCGAAACGTCAAATCCCAAAATAAAAATTGAAGGCTTCTTTCATCCATTGATTGAGAATCCTGTGAGAAATGACATTAATTTTAGTAATGACGAAAATCTCTGTTTTGTTTCGGGCGCAAATATGGCAGGTAAATCCACATTTTTAAAATCAATTGGATTATGTGTTTACCTTTCTCATATTGGTTTTCCTGTTCCTGCAAGAACAATGGTAACGCCATTATTTCATGGACTATATACAACCATTAATATTTCAGACAACATAAGTAAAGGTTATAGTCATTATTACAGCGAAGTTAAAAGAATAAAAGACATTACTCTCTTAATTAAAGAACGAAAAAGAGTTTTTGTCATATTTGATGAATTATTTCGAGGAACAAACGTAAAAGATGCATTTGACGCAACTTTAATGATTACGCAGGGATTTACAAGAATTAAAAACTCTGTCTTCTTTATTTCGACACATATAGTTGAAGTTGGGAAAGAACTTGAAGAATCAGACAGTATTTGTTTTAAGTGTTTTGAATCGACACTACATGGAGAAAAGCCAATATACAATTACAAACTGAAAGACGGCATATCTTCCGAAAGACTTGGATTGACAATTCTAAAGAACGAACGAATTCTAGAAATGATTGACGAAATTGCAGAAAACGAAAAAAAGTACAGCTGCTAACACACGCCTATGTTCATTGGCTGGCTGACGTGCATTCCGGCAGTTTTGCTCCCGCATTCACTTTGTCGTTTCACGACAGCGAATGCTCCCGCAAACCGCCAAATGCCCATAGCCTCAGTCGTTAGCAGCAAGCCGAAAAAAAAAGACAACTGCATAAAAACGAGTAGTGATACACGAAAAAAGAGCCCCTCGAAATAAATTATTCGTTGGGCTCTTTTATTGTTCATTGATTATAAACGACCAGAATAACATCTTATCATCTATTTATCATTTTTTGGGCAGCAGCTTGATATCTATCTCCCTTTATGTTGATTTTAGAAATTTCCCCTTCAATTTTTTGAAGATCTTCCGAAGTTAGCTCAATTGAAACAGATCCGATATTTTCGTTGAAACGCTCTAGTTTGGTTGTTCCTGGAATTGGTACAAGCCAAGGTTTTTGAGCTAATATCCAAGCTAAAGCTATCTGAGCAGGAGTTGCCTGTTTTTGAGCAGCTATTTCAGTCACTAAATCGACTAACGGTTGATTGGCTATCCGGTTCTCCAAATCAAAACGAGGAACTGAATTTCTGAAATCATTTTCTTTGAAAACAGTATCTTTACTGATTTTTCCGGTTAGAAAGCCTTTACCAAGTGGACTGAACGGCACAAAACCAATACCTAATTCTTCTAGTGTTGGTATTATTTCAGCTTCCGGTTCACGCCAAAACATAGAGTACTCGCTCTGAAGAGCAGCAACCGACTGTACCGCATGTGCCCGACGAATGGTTTGAACTCCAGCTTCCGACAATCCGAAATATTTTACTTTACCTTCCTGAATCAGGTCTTTCACTGTTCCAGCCACATCTTCAATCGGTACATTCGGATCAACACGGTGTTGATAAAGCAAATCAATCGTCTCAATATTCAGTCTTTTCAACGAATCCTCAACTGATTGTCTGATATATTCAGGGCGACTGTTCAGTCCAATTGATTTTCCATTTTCGAATTGGAATCCGAATTTAGTAGCAATAACCACTTCGTTGCGAAATGGAGCTAATGCTTCACCGACTAATTCTTCGTTTGTGAACGGTCCATAAATCTGAGCAGTATCAAAAAAGTTAACACCGCTTTCCACCACTTTACGTAATAACGCAATCATTTCTTTTTTGTCGGGGATGACACCATAAGCAAAACTCATGCCCATACAACCGAGTCCAAGGGCTGATACTTCCAGTCCACTGGTACCTAATTTTCTTGTTTCCATATTTAATTTTCTTCTATTATTTATATTTGTTTGCAGAACAATAATTATCTGTCAGGGCTTGTTTATACCAAGATTTTCACGAATATAGTTTTCGGGTGTCACGATAATCTTCACGATAAATGTTGCCAGACTTTTTTGAGAAATTACCGAACCTTTCTCTGGTTCGCCTTTTTTGGTAATTTCATAGTCTACTTCATTGATACTGGTAAACCATGTTGGTCTCAAGATTGTGTAATCCAGATCTGATGCTTCAATCACATCCGCAGCTTTGCGGTAGGGCATTAAAACCGTTCTTAATGGAACATCGTAAATGCCTATTGAACTGATAAAAATGAGTTTTTTTACTTCATCTTCATTCATCGCTTTTACTATGTTTTTTGTCATTGCCTCCAAATCTCCGGCAAGATTTGCATATACAATATCCTGACCTTTTATTGCTTCTTTGAGTTGGTTATAATCCAGAACGTTGCCTTCAATGACACGGCATTTGGAAATATCTTTGTTTCGTAATCTGCTTTTGCTTCGTAGAAAAAGGGTGAGGTTGATGTCATCCTTTTTTACCAACATATCAATAACATGCCCGGCAATATTGCCACTGGCACCCAGAATAATTACATTCTTCATTTGTTTCTGAATTATTATTTCAATGAAGCCATATCAATGACAAAACGGTATTTTACATCGCCCTTTTCAAGTCTTTCAAAGGCATTGTTTACATCTTGTATTTTGATTAATTCAATATCAGCAGTGATGTTGTGCTTGGCGCAAAAATCAAGCATATCCTGAGTTTCGGCAATGCCTCCGATATTAGAACCTGAAAAACTGTGACGACCTGAGACAATACTGAAAGCATTTACTTCTAGTGATTCAGGAGGTAATCCGACCAATACAACGCTACCATCAGGTCTAAGCAGGTTAAGATAAGTATTCACATCGTGTTTAGCTGAAACTGTGTCAATGATAATATCCAGTTTTCTAAAATAACTTTTCATCTGGTCATTATCTTTTGACAATACAGCTGCATCAGCTCCCAAACGTTTGGCATCTTCCACTTTTGACGGAGAGGTTGTAAATACCACTACTTCAGCACCCATTGCTTTTGCCATTTTAATAGCCAAGTGCCCCAAGCCGCCTATTCCCAAAATCCCTACTTTTTTACCAGGACCTGCATGCCAGTGTACTAACGGAGAATACACTGTAATTCCGGCACATAAAAGGGGAGCAGCACCAGCCAAATCAAGAGTTTCGGGTACATGCAATACATATTTCTCGTCGCAAACATAAGTTTCGGAAAAACCACCAAGCGTAGCTCCACCCAAATATTTATCCGGGCTATTGAAAGAAAAAGTAACTCCTGTATCGCAAAACTGTTCCAAACCATCCTCACAATATTCACATTTTCCACACGAATCGACAATGCAACCTACTCCGGTAATATCTCCAACTTTAAATTTTGTTACGTGTGCTCCAATTGCAGTAACCCGACCTACAATTTCATGACCGGGCACAATTGGCCACATAGTATGACCGAAATCATTTTTTATCTGGTGCAAATCGGAATGGCAAATTCCACAGAAGAGAATTTCCATTTCCACATCGTGATGTTGAAGTTCCCTTCTTTTAATGTCCATGGCGTGCAACGGATTTTCAACCGCTTCTTTACCAAATGCTTTTACAATTTTCGTTTCCATAATTATTTGATTTTAATTCCTATTACTAATATCTTTTCGTGTAATTTGGTGATGCAAAATTAAAACAAAAGCCACAGTGAATGGTTTTCCCTGTGGCTCAAATAACTTTGCTTATTGGCTCATGTTTACCGGCTTGGAGCCATACCAAATTGCTTTTTATAAGCATTAGAGAAATGCGAAAGGTTTTTAAAACCAACTTCGAGATAAACATCCGAGATTCTCCGATTCTCATGTTGTATTTTGTCAGAAGCAACATTCAACCGTTTCTCAATAAGCCATTTTTGTGGTGGAAGAGTGCTTATTTTTTTGAAATCTCGCTTAAATGCAGCCAAACTTCGCCCCGTGAACCCTGCAATCTGCTCAACCGAAAGATCATACATATAATTCTGTTCCATAAAATCAAGAATGTCAATTTTCCATGGTTCGGTAAAATCGAACAAGGCAGGGTAAAACTGTTTATCAATGCTTAATAATGTAAACACGCCTTCCTGTAACTTTAATTGCATTAATTCTTTTGCAGGAATTTTATCTGAATTGAAATAGGGTTTCATAGCATGAAACAAACTTTCAATATCGGGTGTTTGAGGTAGTTTTATTACGCTTGACTTTTGCTTTTCCACTTCAAGAGGGAGTTCTTTCTTGTCGATTGTCTGGTAAAATTCCCGAAGAAAATCTCGTTTAAACATCAGGAAAACAGCCTGAAATTGCTCTTCACCGACAGGTTGTTTTGTCATACTTACCCGGTTATCTTTACGAAGAAAAACACATTCACCTTTTTTTGCAACCGTCTTGGTATTGTTTTCTTCCAATATCATTTCGCCGGAATATATATAAGCCATCATGTGGTCATGAATCATTTGCGAACAGCTTATTTCGTTGTTGAAATAATAACTGAAAAAGATATTGTGGTAATTGAATCGTAGAGATTCTGTTTTGTCGCCAATCATATTATTTTTATTTAATGATTTTATTCCGGTATAACTTCATTCAGACAATTTAGTGCATTCAATGTTCGGGGATACCCGATATAGGGTAATAATTGAGTAGTAACGTCAATCAATCGTTGTTTGTCATTACCTACTTTTACATTTCCACGAATATGTCCTTTCACCTGCGATTCTGTTCCACCCATACTTATCAACATGGAGTAAGTCAGCAATTCTCTTGTTCTTACATCAAGTCCATTTCGGGTGAGGTAGTCGCCAAAGCAATTAGCCGACAAAAATTGTTGAATATGAAGCTGATTTTTGGGTGATTGTTCATATAGTTTATCTATCATTTCACCGAAAATATCCTTTTGTAATGCCAGTCCTTTCTCCAATCGATTTTCTTTCGTGGTGGTTGATTGACCCTCCAAAGGTAAAGCAATATTTCGTTCTTTGAAAATCTCGTTGGTCGCATAAATAAAATCTATCACCTTAGCTATACCAACATAAGGTACAGACTGATACAGAATCTCTTTTACTTCAACCGGAGTTACACCCACATTCAATGCAGCATTTACAAACATCTTATATTCGGTAAGAGCTTGACTGGCAATATTTGATGCCAAAATTATCATTACACGGGTTTTAGTTTCCAGATTGCTTACACTAATAACTTCATCAAAAGCCCAGTTATCAAATACCTCGATTAATTCCGGGTCGGTTTCTTTAGCTTTCGATTTGTAGTCAGGCCATAGTTCTTCGTGGTTTTCAATGGCAGCTTTGGTTAGAATTATTTTGTTAGAGTTCATTTTTGGCATAACATTTCTATTTATTTACGCTGCAAAATTAAACAGAATTTACAATGATTGGTTTTCTGAGCGGCTCAAAGAATTTTGTTCATAAGCTCATACACATTATCAATATCTTTCCTATACATTTATTCACAGTAATCTAATCGCCCAAAAAGCAAAAAAAGCCACAGCAAGATTGAATTTATTTTCAAAGGTCTTGCAGTGGCTTTTATAGCTTTTTGATAATAGGCAGAGCGGTCACAGTACATTGTTTTTTCGCTCACTTTGAAGTCTCGAAGCACTACGAAACAAAAAAACAATGCACTGTGAAGAGTTGATTGCAAAGCAATAGTTACAACCACATTACCACTCTTCAACTAAATAATACTTTTTTGAGAAAAACTAAAAAAGTATGTTATTTATGTGAAAATAATAAGTATATTTGTTGCACAAATAAACTTTATCATTAATCTTAAATCCATTTAATTATGGCTAGTACATCCGAAACTGGTTATGCTAAAAACGTAGCAAACCTTGAAACATTAATCACATTTGTAACAGCTTTTGGCGCAACCTACAATCCGTCAAAAGACACCCTCAAACTTTCTGCATTACAAACCCTTTTGTCCGATGCAAAAGCTTCATTAAACACAGTGAATGTCGCATTCTCCGCACGCTCCAATGCTGTTGCTGCACGTGAATCCGCATTTGAACCATTCCCCAAACTTGTTACTCGTGTCAACAATGCTCTCAAAGCAACTGACACTACCTCTCAAGTAGACGACAGCGCAAAAACCATTGTTCGTAAACTACAAGGAACAAGAGCAAGTGCCAAACTTACAGAAGAAGAAAAGAAAGCCCTAGCTGCCGAAGGCAAAGAAGCAAACCAGATTTCAAATTCGCAAATGGGTTATGACGATCAGGTAGAAAACTTTGATAAGTTCGTATCGCTACTTTCTTCTATTCCACAATACGCCCCGAATGAAGAAGAGCTGAAAGTAACAAGCCTGTCAGCACTTCGCGACAGTTTAAGAGCAAAAAATACCGACGTTATCACAGCCGAAGTTCAGTTAAGCAACGCCCGTATTGCACGCAACGACATTCAGGATAGACCACTTACAGGCTTAGTAGACATAGCATTCGACACCAAAGTATATATCAAATCCGTATTTGGAGCTTCAAGCCCCCAATACAAACAAGTATCGAAGTTAGAATTCAAGAAGATAAACTCCTAATTGCAAGTAGACTACTGAACTTTACAAGTAGCCTACTTCGATTTCATTTATTCAAACTGCGGTTGTCTATAAGACAACTGCGGTTTTATATATCTCAACTGCGATTTACATTATGCTTACTGCAAAATACTTTATGTTTACTGCGACTTTCATTATGTTTACTGCGGAATACTTTAAGCCTACTGCGACTTACATTATGCTTACTGCGACTTACAATATGCTTACTGCGAAACCATATAAACCAACGACTACTATCGAAACAACTAGACACAAGTATAAACAACCAACGGCCAGCTGCTAACACACGCCTATGCGCATTGGCTGGCTGACGTGCATTCCGGCAGTTTTGCTCCCGCATTCACCTTGTCGTTCCACGACAGCGAATGCTCCCGCAAACCGCCAAATGCCCATAGCCTCGGTCGTTAGCAGTAATTTTAAAAAATAAAAAAACATGAGAAGTTTGATTACGATTTTATCAATTTGTTTGTACTTTACATTATTGAGTTGTGACAACTCGACGAAAAAGAAGTCGAATATCAAAACTAAAGAACAAACCACTAAAACGAAGGAAAACAAAGCAAACAAACCAGACATTGTTGAAACTAAGACACATAGTAGTCCCATTTCGACAACACAGAAAAATGCAATTGGCTTCATTAAAATCTTTGATATTCTAATTGGTTATAATGACACTTTAGTTGTGAGAAACACAATAGAATATCATTTAAATAATGGAATTATCTATATCAAGGAGTTCTATCCAAATAAGGAACTAAAATCAGAGAGTTATTGGGTAAATAATATAACTCCAATTTATCAAATAAAACAATATAATCAAGAAGGAAAATTAAGGAAAGTGATTAATAAATCGGTTGGAAAATATGATTTACATTATCTATTAAATAAAATAAAATCATTCAAAGAACTCAAAGGCAAGAACTTTAAGATCCTTTTATCAAATGAAGCAGATGAACTAAAAGACCTAACATGGATAATAAATTACAACCATGAAGAACGAAGACTTGGTGCATCTGGAGATGATATTTTGGTGAGTTCCCAAACAGGTCGAATATCAAAACAGAGTTATTCAATTTGTGATAGTCCAGCAAATCTAAACATACCAACGACTGAGCAACTTCCTACATTTCCTGGAGGTATTAAAACTTTTGAGATGTCTGTCGCAAATACTATTGAAGTTCAGAATGACTCTTTGGTAAATGCAGAAGTAAATGTACTGTACAATGTAGACACTTATGGAAATGTCGGTAATTTTCGTACATTCGGAGGAACAAATTATTTAAATAATGAAGTTTTGAAAATAGTAAAGAAAATGCCAAAGTGGACTGAAGCAAAAGACCATAATACAGATGGGGCAAGTAATGTTCATGATGAAGATTTTGGCAAATATACGTTTGGGTTTTCTGTTTTTTTTAGACGGTTTGAATAATCGTTTACGAAAGACAACCTTGAATGAAAACTATAAAACTCGACAATGCAAACAAAAAACTACTGCTAACACACGCCTATGTTCATTGGCTGGCTGACGTGCATTTAGCGGTCTTTGCTCCCGCATTCACCTTGTCGTTCCACGACAGCGAATGCTCCCGCAAACCGCCAAATGCCCATAGCCTCGGTCGTTAGGGGGCATAATGAGTCGTCCTGAAAAATGTCTACACAAATTAGAGTAGATATGTATCAAAACGATCATTTATTACGACGCTTTAGCGAGAGTTTCAAACTCAAAATTTTGGCCGAATTAAGCACCGGCAAGTAC
>Ga0302208_10000266_pt1 | contig 26389 bp, 26 predicted proteins | sample II_Fen_E2_3_FD_194577 | JGI IMG/M metagenome (GOLD analysis project Ga0302208, IMG submission 194577) | Peat permafrost microbial communities from Stordalen Mire near Abisko, Sweden - II_Fen_E2_3 | ecosystem: Environmental > Terrestrial > Soil > Wetlands > Permafrost | place: Sweden: Abisko...
TCATTTGTTCCTGGTGTAGAGGTAATTTAATGAGGGTTCAGTAAGGGTTCAGTAAGGGCAAAGAGAGGTTTACCTCATTGAACCCTCACTGAACCCTTACTGAACTCCCTTTGAACTCCCTTTGAACTCCCTTTGAAATATCTCTATACAGTGAATGAATGGCGTTTAAAATCTGGAGCTACTCCCTAAGGAACAATTCGTTACGATTTAAAAGGGTTAAAGTTTGGGGGCCCACGATCCGAATTAAAGAGTTTAAACGGATTGAAGGGATTGAGGAATTTGAATTATTGGTGAGTGCTACCTTCGGTGTCAGGTGTTTTCGGGTATGCATGAAACATTTCGGGGGGGTGTAAGATTCATGAATGTGGACTAAGTGACTGGAACGTGGGGCTGGTACATACTAAGCCATCCGATGACACGAAGTCATCCGATGAGCAGTTAGTATGAAGATTCAGGAGTGATCAGTGAAGTATCTGAATTATGCTTTCAGGTAATGCAATTGCACCAGCCCTTTGTTGTAGGATTGGGTGCTGATAAGTTTCAGGCAAACCTGAGGCCTGCTGTTGTTAAACAGAGAAATGCCGTTGCCCAGCAGGATGGGAATGATGGAGATATAAAACTCATCAATCAGGTTTTCGGTAAGCAATTCGTTGGCTATTTCGGCACCGCCATCTACATAAATGTCTTTCCCTTTTTTCCGTTTCAGACCGGAAACCAGTTCTTTCAGATCGCCGGTATAAAAGGTTGTTGAGCCTACCGTTGGACGGGGAGTGCGGGTAATGATATACAGGTCCTTGCCGGAGTGGGGATATTCAAGGCCCATGGAGAGCACCTTGTCGTACGATTTACGACCAATGATAACGGTATCGACAGTATTTACAAAATCGTTGTAACTATAGTCCTGATCTTTTTCTTCCACTAAAGATAGAAATTCTAATCCATTGTCGGGGGTAGCAATATATCCATCCAAACTCATGGCAATATAAAGGATAACTTTACGCTGGGTATTCATTTAATCATTTGATTTATTGTTAAACAGTCTGTAAAAGTAATGATAGTTTATATATTAACAAGCTTTTAAATAATATAATTTAATAAATATTCTCAACAATTTATCGGCAAAGGTGTTACATCCCTTTGTGGTAATCACTTTTATGAATTTGCAGAGAGTACAGGTTCAGTATAATTACACGGTCTTGGGAAAGGGACGATGTCAGGCAACCTGAGAACCAAACGACTTCAACAAGAAACTGTCCTTTCAGGAAGAGGGAGGTAGATAGAAACAGATATCCCAAGTTGTCAACCTCCGGTTGGGGATTGACGACCTGGGATAGACAGGACAGACTTTCAGTCTTCAGAGTGACAGTTATTTTAAGACTTCAACCAGCCGACGTATATGTTCGGGGGTAGTACCACAGCACCCTCCGATAATATTAGCACCTGCCCTGGCCAGCCGGGGGGCAAAGGCAGCCATCATATCGGGCGATTCCGGAAAGACGGTGCAGGATCCCTGCAATACAGGCAGACCAGCATTAGCATGGATCAGAACCGGGATATCGGCATCCACAGCGCGTATTTCTTCGGTAATTTCGATCATACCCTCAATCCCGTTGCTGCAATTAGCTCCTACAATGTGTACACCCGCCTCTTTCAAAGCCACTACCATTTCGGCAGGCGAAACCCCCATCATGGTGCGATAGCCTCCCGTTAGCAAATGGTCGAAAGTCATGGTACAAATCACAATGCAAGGTGTATTCTCACGGGCAGCCCTGACAGCAATCGTTGCTTCATCGATAGCCGTCATTGTTTCAAGAATGATAGCATCCGCCCCACCCTCGTACAAGGCTATAGCCTGTTCTTTGAATGCCTGATAGAGTTCTTCTTCTGTAACATCGCCCATCAACAACATTTTACCGGTAGGACCGACAGAGCCTAACACATATTTAGTATCGCCAGCAGCCAGCCGGGATATCTCTGCAGCTTTCCGGTTAAAGCTATACACCTGATCTTCCAGTCCAAAGGTTTCCAGTTTAAAGCAATTTCCACCAAAGCTGTTTGTTTCGATCATATCCGCTCCTGCATCGATGTATCCCTGCGCGATATCAAGCACTTCCTTTGGATGGATTTCGTTCCATTGTTCAGGGCATTTGCCGGTTTGCAATCCTTTAGCTTGTAAAAAGGTACCCCACGCACCGTCCGAAACCAGTGTTCTTCCTTGAGCGATAAGTTCTAATAATGTTGGTTTCATGCTATAATTATTTTTTTGGATGAGAATAGTAAACCGGGGATTCCCAGTTTAAACTGTTTATGTTAATTTTTTAGTGCATTATAGTGTTACCCTTTTAAATAAAAACAGGGTAACATTGCATCTCTGAGATTTGTAACTAAAAAACATCCCCGAATCCGATATGATCGAAAAACGGGGATAAATTTATTCAATCTGTTTTAGTTATTTAATTCTCAAGTGGTTTTTCATTCACGATTATGTTTGGGCTAGGCTTGGGCGTTGGCTTAGGTGCAAACTTGGTTTTTTTCTTTTTACGGGGCACATAGGTTCCCGGTAAAATAACATCAATAAGATGCTTCCCAAGTAGTCCCAGTTTCACTGCACAACCCAATGCACCCAGACTAAGAAGAATCATATACCAGGGATAGTTGTTAGGGGTGAAAATAATCAATTCAACAGAAGCCAGGACTAAAATTAACGAGCTGTAAATTATCTTCGATTTCAACAGGGGTGTTCTCAAGGTTTTAAACCGGGTAATACCATCCACCAATCCGGAGATAAACGACAGAATTAAAGAAAGAGGCAAGGCAAATACCGAGAAATTAATAACGGAGTGAACTATGACTTCCTGAAAACCGGGAAAAATCGCATGGAAAATGATCAGCATGGGAGTTAATGCCACAAAGGTCTGCGAGAGGTGAATGGCAATGGGGTGAATATCCAATGCTAAAATAAATAGCCTGTTGGCAGAGACCTTTTCACGGTAAGGCTCAAATACGTTCCTGGGTAATCCGCATGCCGGACAGACATCCCCTAAATCACTTGCTTTCATAACATATCCGCAGGGACGGCAGCGGACCAACTCTTCATCTATCATTTTTGGTTTGTTTTTAATTTTGTTATTAATGGTACAAATATAGTAAGTAATTCATAATTTATAAACAAAAAAGGATGTTTTTTTTATGTTTGGTTGATTAAGTTGATTGAGTTGAATGAGTTAATTAAGTTGAAGAAAGGGACATTGCAGAGACTTTCGACTAAGCTGATAAATTTAAAACTAAGCAATTTACTAAATCAACCAGTTAACCGATTAATTGATTAACCAATCATCCATTCAGCTTCACCAGGCTCCAATACCTGCACCAAGGCATTAAACCACATTCTTCACACTTTGGCTTACGGGCAACACAGACATAGCGTCCATGAAGGATCAGCCAGTGATGCGCTTTAGGAATCAGTTCAGGGGGAATATATTTTATCAATTGAAGCTCTGTTTGCAAAGGGTTCTTTGAATTGGTGGTTAATCCCAACCTTTCTGAGATACGAAAGACATGAGTATCCACGGCCATGGCTGGCTTATTGAACACCACGGAAGCAATGACGTTAGCCGTCTTGCGCCCCACTCCAGGCAAAGTCTGGAGTTGATCCACATCATCAGGGACAACACCACCAAAGTCGGATACCAGTTTTTGTGCCATACGTACTAAATGGCTGGCTTTATTGTTCGGATAAGTCACCGAGCGGATATATTCAAAAACAACTTCCGGACTGCTGACAGCCATCACTTCAGGGGTAGGAAAATCGGCCAGAAGCTTTGGAGTGATCATATTCACCCGTTTATCGGTGCATTGGGCAGACAGGATTACAGCGACCAGCAACCCAAAAGGATCGGAATAATGTAATTCGGTTTCAGCAACAGGTACATTTTCAAGAAACCAGGCAATAATATTTGAATATCGTTGTTTTGTAGTCATGCGGAGAATTGGGGGTAGAGGTTTGAAGTTAAAAGAGTTTGGAGTTTGAAAGGTTTGGGGTTTGAAGGTTTAATGATTCAACATTTTACGAAAAGAATTGGAGGTATTAAATCCTGTAAGTAGTTTAAGTTCCTGGTAAAGTATTTTCTGCAAATTTATGGGAAAAGATGTAATAAGCGAGTTCCTTTTTATTATTTTTGCATTTTAAAATTGTATATTGTCATTCAAATATCTGTAAGTACACCTACATGGCACCCAAAAAACCTATAAAAAGCAGTCTCAGACCTGAAGCAAAGCCTGAACCTAAGAGTCAAAAGCCACAAACTAAATCGAATGGACCCGGTGCCGGGCGTAGAATAATCAAATTCTTTATGGATGAGCGAACCCGTATCATCCTGGGGATAGCAGTAATGATCGGAGTTATTTTTGTGTTCATATCCTTCATCTCGTATTTCTTTTTTGCTTATGTAGACCAAAGCAAAATGGACTTATCCTGGCACGAGTTGCAGTTAATACGTACGGAGATCCAGAACTGGGGATCAGTATCGGGTGCCATCGTAGCCGACACACTTATCAGGCATGGATTTGGCCTGGCATCCTTTGCCCTTCTATATTTCGGGACCATATTGGGATTCCGGCTGATGAATGTACGTATTGCCTCCCTCTGGAAAGCATTCTTTCATGCCAGCTTTTGGCTTGTATGGCTGTCAGTAACCCTGGGATATGCTTTAATACCCTTTTACAGGAACTACACCTTTTCATTCTCACCGGGAGGGGAACAGGGTGATGCAACCAGCAAATGGTTGATTTCCTATGTAGGTATGCCCGGTACATTGATGATCCTACTAGGGGCTTTCCTGATATATACCATTGTTTCATCAAAAGCAACCCTACCATTCTTAAAGGGTCTTTTCACCAGAAAATCAAAAGAGGCTCTTATCACAGAACCTGAATTTATAGAAAACCCCGAGCCATTCGAAGCAACAGTAGCCGTTGGTACTGAAATCATTCCGGAAGACTGGATCACCAAAGGGAATCAGAGCGACGAAGAAATGGTTATCGAGACCCCTGATAAAGAAGAGGTTCCGTTTGTGATTGAACAGCCCGTAGAACAAGAAGAGAGCAAAGCAGTGGATGCCGTGGAAGTAGTGGATTCGGGGATTACAGATACCGATAACGAAGACCCGTTTTATAATGTTGCCAAGTTAGGCAAATATGACCCGACACTCGATTTATCCCATTATAATCCGCCGACCCTGGATTTGTTGAAAGTATACGGTACGGATAATGAGACGCAGATTGACATGGTGGAACAAACTGCGAATAAGAACCGCATTATCACCACCCTGCAGAATTATGGCATTGAGATAGAAACCATCAAGGCAACTGTGGGGCCAACCATCACGTTGTATGAAATTGTACCGAAAGCGGGTGTTCGTATATCCAAGATCCGCAACCTGGAATATGATATTATGCTTAGCCTGGCTGCCACAGGTATTCGTATCATTGCCCCAATACCGGGTAAAGGTACTATCGGGATTGAAGTTCCGAACAGTGACCCACAGGTAGTCTCTATGCATTCGATCATAGCTTCCAAGAAGTTTCAGGAATCGAAGTTTGAACTGCCGGTGGCATTTGGTCGTACAATCACGAATGAAATTTTCATGGTGGATCTGGCCAAGATGCCCCATCTATTGGTAGCAGGTGCCACAGGGCAAGGAAAATCGGTAGGATTAAATGCCATTATTACTTCGTTGCTCTATAAAAAACATCCGTCCCAATTGAAACTGGTGCTGGTGGATCCAAAGAAAGTGGAATTCAACATTTATGGGGATATTGAGAAACACTTTCTGGCGAAACTGCCTGATGGGGATGATGCCATCATTACCGACACCAGCAAAGTGGTGGAGACACTGAATTCACTGTGTAAAGAGATGGACGACCGTTACGACCTGCTCAAAAAGGCACATGTACGCAACCTGAAAGAATACAATGAGAAATTCACGAACCGCCACCTGAATCCGGACAAAGGACATAGATACTTGCCGTATATCGTTGTGATTGTGGATGAATTCGGGGACCTGATTATGACAGCAGGAAAAGAAGTGGAAATGCCGATTGCCCGTATTGCCCAATTGGCACGTGCGGTGGGGATTCACATGATTATTGCCACCCAACGTCCGTCAGTAAACATTATTACAGGGGTAATCAAGGCTAACTTCCCTGCCAGGGTAGCATTCCGCGTATCGTCGATGATTGATTCGCGAACCATTCTGGATTCACCGGGAGCCAATCAACTGGTTGGCCGTGGAGACATGCTTTTCTCCCAGGGGAATGACCTGGTTCGAGTTCAATGTGCGTTTGTAGATACACCGGAAGTTGAAAATATTGTTCATCATATCAGTAAGCAACAAGCATACCCGACAGCATTTTATCTGCCTGAATATGTACGGCCTGATGGAGATGGCATTGACTCCGGCTCTGTTGACATGACTAAACGTGACCCGTTATTCGAGGAAGCAGCCCATTTAATTGTAGCAAACCAACAGGGATCAACTTCATTGATTCAACGAAAGTTCTCCATCGGATATAACCGTGCGGGACGAATCGTGGACCAACTGGAAGTAGCCGGGATTATAGGACCTTTTGAAGGAAGTAAAGCCCGCCAGGTATTGGTGCTGGACAGTAATCACCTGGAACAGGTATTGAACAGGCTGTAAGAAGGTGAAAATAAAGTTTGAAAGTTTGAGGTTTGAAAGTTTGAGGTTTGAAGTTATAAATGGATTAAAAAAAACATGATGAAAAATAAAATAATTTTTGCGTTTACTATTATTCTCTTCTCGTTACAGGGAGTTACCGCCCAAAACAATGCACAGGCTGAGAAAGCTATTACCAATCTGCTGGCAGAAGCTAAAACCAGTGCAATCAGGACAAACTTCAGGCTGGCGATCAGCGACAGGAGGAATCCGCAACCTATGGTGACAACCGGCACATTTACATTGAAGGGGACTAAGTTCGTACTGGAAATGGATGCCATGAGAGCCTGGTTTGATGGCAAGACACAATGGGCATACGTACCCGAGAGCAATGAAGTTTCGATAACGGAGCCTACGGTAAAAGAACTTTCGGAAACAAACCCTATGGCGATTTTATCCGGGTTTAAATCAAAATGCATTATCCGGTTTTCGACAAAAGTAAAATCGGGTCAAAACTATTGTATCGAAATGATTCCGAGAACAAGAAATAATGATATTACAAAAATAGATGTCCAAATCAATAAGGCCAACGGGACTTTAGTTTCAATTAAGTTATTGAACAAAAACGGAGGTACTACCCTCCTCACTCTTAATAATTTTCAAAAGGGGATCAATGTATCGGACAATACTTTCATCTTCAGTTCCGCAAAACACAAAGGGGTTACAGTAAATGACCTGAGATAAAAAAGAATCGCGATCCCCCATATATCGTTTATCCGATAGATTTTATGTATAACGATATAGGAGTTGATATATCCAGAAATCAAAAACCTTTTAATACTTATATTGTTTGACAATAAGAATCTCAAACAAAAAACAAATACGAAAATATGAACGAAAAAGTACGTTGCCTCATCATTGGTTCAGGTCCTGCCGGTTTTACAGCTGCCATTTACGCTTCACGAGCCAACCTTTCCCCGATATTATACGAAGGGATGGAACCGGGCGGTCAATTGACCACCACTACCGAAGTTGAAAACTTCCCGGGCTATCCGGCAGGAATAACAGGAACCGAGCTCATGGAAGACCTAAAAAAACAAGCCCAACGATTTGGAGCCGATATTCGTTTTGGAACAGCCACTTCAACAGATTTATCGTCCTCCCCCTACAAGGTAACCATAGATGGTGAGAAAGTCATAGAAGCAGACACCATCATTATATCGACCGGTGCTACTGCTAAATACCTGGGGCTTCCTGACGAACAAAAATATGCAGGATCGGGTGTTTCTGCCTGTGCAACCTGTGATGGATTCTTTTACCGCAAAAAGGCAGTGGCTGTTGTGGGTGGCGGAGATACTGCCTGTGAAGAAGCTTCGTATCTCTCCGGATTGGCATCGAAGGTCTATCTGATAGTACGTAAGGATTTCTTAAGAGCCTCTAAAATTATGCAGGAACGGGTACTGACAAACCCGAAGATCAAAGTGCTTTTTGAACACGAGACTTTAGGGTTAACTGGTGAAGGAGTAGTACAGGGTGCAAACCTGGTTAAACGCAAGGGGCAGACTGACGAAGAGCAGGTTCACATTGACATTGACGGCTTCTTCCTGGCCATTGGACACACCCCTAATTCCGGCATTTTCAAGCCCTGGATTGAAACAGATGAAGTCGGGTATATAAAAACTATACCAGGAACACCTCGCACAAAGATGGCCGGTATATTTGCTTCAGGTGATGTGGCCGATCCACATTACCGCCAGGCAATAACTGCAGCGGGAACGGGATGCCAGGCAGCGATTGAAGCTGAACGTTTTTTATCAGAAAAAGGATTGTAATAGACAGTAGAAATAATTATAGAAATGGGATGTCATATTGGCATCCCATTTTTCGTTGAACAGAGCTTTTCATTCAGCAGTTATATAATGAGTTGAGCGAAGGAACTACTTTTAAAAACTGAATATCCTGCATGCAAAAACGGCGAGTGAGTATATTTGTAATTTCTTTCTCATTTTGGTTGTTTTTTAGTACTTTTGTGCAATTAAAAATAAAAAGCTCATCTATGCAACCAAAGATCATAAAATCTGCATTCAATAATTTTCATATACTGGGATTATTGCTAGCAGTAGAATTTATACTGTCTGCACAAAAATTTGAGATCTTTGCCTCGTTCGCAATGATCATTTCCATATTTATTGTGTTCTTCTTATACCGAATGGCAGTGCACTACCGCGATACGGAATGCGATGGTAAGATCAGCTTTGGCCAATCATTCAAGTATTTGTTCCTGATCTATGTATTCGGATCAATAGTATCTTCCATAGTCATGATGATTTATACAACTTTTATTGACACACACTTTTTAGAAGTATTGCTTGACGTTGCCTTGAAAATGTATGATAAGTTTAAAATACCCATGGATGACAAGACCTACAAATTATTTGAAATAATTTATAAACCTGCTGCCTATTCATTACTAAACATTTTGTTCAGTTTGATTAGAGGAGCATTTTGGGCAGTGATATTAGCCGGATTTGTAAAGAAGGAAAAAAGTATTTTTGAAGAATAGAAGTTGATCGTGTTTTTATGCTAATGTTTTAAATTCTAACTTGTAATTATCAAGGATTAATATGGATATTTCAATAATTGTACCGTTGTATAACGAAGAAGAATCGCTACCAAAATTATTTGAGTGGATCGAACGAGTTATGACAGATCACAACTATACCTTTGAGGTAATCTTTGTAAACGATGGTAGTACAGATAAATCGTGGAATGTAATAGAATCACTCCAACAGCAATCAAAAAACGTTAGAGGGATAAAGTTTAGACATAATTACGGCAAATCACCTGCTTTATATTGTGGCTTTATGGCTGCAAAAGGGGATGTAGTCATTACCATGGATGCAGACTTACAGGACAGTCCGGATGAGATCCCTGAATTGTATTCGATGATCGTGGATGACAATTATGACCTGGTATCCGGGTGGAAGAAGAAACGTTATGACTCTAAACTTACTAAAAATTTACCTTCGAAACTATATAATGCTACAGCCCGTAAAGTGACAGGATTAAAACTTCACGATATGAATTGCGGATTAAAAGCCTATAAAAACGTAGTAGTTAAAAACATTGAAGTTTTTGGGGAAATGCATCGTTATATCCCCTTTTTGGCTAAGAATGCAGGATTTACGAATATTGGGGAAAAAGTAGTAGAACATCGTAAACGCCAGTTCGGGGAAACAAAGTTCGGATTAAGCCGTTTTGTAAATGGATACCTTGATTTAATGACGTTGTGGTTTCTATCCCGGTTTGGGAAAAAGCCCATGCATTTCTTTGGATTATTCGGAAGTGTAATGTTCTTACTGGGATTTTTTGCCGTACTGGCAGTGGGTGTCAATAAATTAATTGCCATATTCGAACATGTAAAAGCACCTCTAGTAACTGACAGTCCTTATTTTTACCTATCTATGCTGGCTATGGTTTTAGGAACACAGTTGTTTCTGGCAGGATTTATTGCTGAAATAGTTGCACGTAATTCGACTGAACGAAACAATTATCAGATAGAGACAGAGATATAGGAATTTGTTGACTGGTTAGGAGTTTAGCACACTTGTCATTTGACTTTTGTCATTTGACTTTTGACTTAAAAAAGAATGAAACAGTTACTATTTGTCGGAATTGGAGGATTTATCGGAAGCATAGCACGGTTCCTGGTACAGAAGCTAAACTTAAACTGGCATGTTTTATCCATTCCGATGGGGACTTTGTCTGTAAATGTATTGGGGAGCTTGCTAATTGGATTTATTATAGGAGTTTCAGAAAAAAGCGACATAATTTCACCGGGTTTACGTCTATTCTTAATGGTTGGAATCTGTGGAGGGTTTACTACCTTTTCGTCTTTCACAGCTGAGAACATGACGTTAATGCAAAACGGACAATTTGCATCAGTTTTAGTATATACAGGGTTAAGCATATTTCTTGGTTTTTTGGCAGTTTATCTAGGATACATACTTTCAAATTTATTGTAATATGAATTCATCAGAAAATAGTATTTTGAAAATATATGCCAGCAGCACCGATCAACTTGGCTTTGGATTGTTGTACGAGCATTTGGTAGTATTGGCAAAAGAAAAAGGAATAGCCGGCGTCACAGTTTATCGTGGCATCATGGGATATGGATTAAGCAGTACACGTATCAGCACGTCCAGGTTCTGGGAACTGACCGAAAAGCTTCCGGTGGTGATTGAAATGATTGATAAGACAGAAACATTGGAGGCATTCTATAAATCAATTGAGAACGATCTGGAATCGCTCCCAAAAGGTTGTTTAGTGACTTTGCAGGCTACCGAAATAAAGCTTTACAAAACAGGGACTAAAACAAAGTCCGAATAAATTGACATACTGAATGGAAACAATGGACATTCTTAAAATAGTTTTACCGGCTTTTATCGTTTTCTTGACGGCCTATCTTCTGATAGATAAACTCTTGCGCAATGAAGAAAAAAGACGTAATTTTGAACTCCGCAAGCTAAATTCATCGACCATTACTCCTATCCGATTACGTGCCTATGAACGATTAATACTGGTATTAGAACGCACAACACCCTCCACCTTGATAGTGAGTGTCGCAAAGCCTCAAATGACAAACCTAGAGCTTCATACGGAGCTACTATCGAATATCCGTCAGGAATTTTCGCACAATGCATCTCAGCAGATTTATGTCAGCAATGAAATATGGGCTGGCATACGCGGTGCCCAGGAGAGCTTGCTCAGGTTAGTAAACTCATGTGCCTCAAAATGCAATCCGGCCCATTCTGCTTCTGAGCTGGCCGAATTAATCATACAGGTTTATGGAGCATCCGAACAAACACCGAGTGAAGTAGCGATTGAATTACTTAAAAAAGAAGTCCGTTTATTCTTTTAATTAACCAGTACAAATCTAAGGTCTGCCATAGATTTAAACCGATTTATAAAACCGATTATTCCTAGAATGAAAAAATATATTTTCATACTGTTTATTGTCTCATTATTTTTTAATGCCTCGTGTGTGACGGATGAGACATGCATTCAAAGCAAATACGTTAAGTTGACTGCCGGATTTTATCAAACAACATTAAATGATTCCACGAAAATAATTTCGACAACCCAAACAGGCTTTGACAGTATCACAGTTCAGGGAATGAAGCTTGACACCTTGACTGGTGCATATCATTTAGTTGACTCTATATTATACAATAACAACAAGTTGAAACTTGGCAGTATTAATTTACCTTTAAATAATTTCGCTTTTCAATCGAAGTTTAAGCTCACCTTAAATACAAAAGTAGACACCCTGACAATATACCATCAACACTTTAACGATTATTTATCGTTGGAATGTGGTTGTATTGTAACACATTCAATTGATACAGTAACGGTTACAAAACATTTTATAGACTCGGTTCAAATTAGAATTCACGACGTAAACGCCCTCAATGTGGAAAATATCCGTTTATATTATAATTATCTAACATTTCACAAACCCATTTCAAATTAAAATTCACAACGTAAACACCCTCAATGCGGAGAATATTCGTTTATATTATAAGTAGTTTACTTCTTTGCCTGGTTGTAAGTACAACGTATGCACAAAAGAAGAAACAAATAGCTATCCCTACTGATTCAACCCGATGGATGAATGGGTTCACCGTGCATTTGGATGTAGCCTCATTGGTCATGTCTTCTATGTTGAACAATGAGACCTACTCAACTGAAGGCGGCATTCAACTGGATTTAAAGCATAAGTTTTTCCCTACCTTTGAAATAGGTGTGGCAGGAGCCAATAAGGTCTCAACAGACAACATTGGTTATAAAACCAATGGTATGTTTGAGAGAATCGGTGTTGACTTCAACCTGCGGAAGAAGAAAAAAGACTCCAAACCAACTAATAACCTTTTTACTGCCGGATTAAGAATAGGCATGAGCAATTTTAAATACAACTTAACGAATGTGGTTATCCCCTACAATTATTGGGGTGGTTCAGAAATCAAAAATTACAGTGAGACACCCACTAAAATTTGGTATGAAATTGTTGTAGGTGTTCAGGTAGAAGTACTCAAGAATTTTTATATGGGCTGGTCCATACGTGATAAGAACTTAATAAGTTCGGAATTTTCAGGAGAGTCAGCTCCCTGGTTTATTCCGGGGTTTGGCATTAACAATGGGACCAACTGGGGTTTTAATTATACAATTGGGTATCATTTTTGGCCTCAAAAGAAGGTTTTGAAAAACAATAAGACTCTTCTCATTCAACAAAAAAACAACTAAATAAATAATAACTCAGAACAAACACTTATGAATTCAATTCAAATTTTAAATCTTGCTGCTGATAACATTCGGATTCTGGCCGCCTCAGCAGTTGAAAAAGCTAAATCAGGTCATCCCGGTGGAGCTATGGGTGGAGCAGATTATATAAATGTGCTCTATTCTGAATTTTTAGAATATGATCCCAAAAACCCGGCATGGGAAGGTCGTGATCGCATGTTTCTGGATCCGGGTCATATGTCACCCATGCTGTATTCTGTGCTGGCATGCACGGGCAAATATACCATGGAAGAATTGGGACAATTCCGTCAATGGGGAAGTCCTACACCAGGTCATCCTGAAGTGGACATCATGCGTGGTGTTGAAAACACTTCCGGTCCTTTAGGACAAGGTCACACCTATGCAGTCGGTGCTGCCATTGCTGCAAAATTCCTGAAAGCCCGTTTTGGGGAGGTCATGAGCCAAACCATTTACACTTTCATATCGGATGGTGGTGTACAGGAAGAAATTTCCCAGGGTGCCGGCCGGATTGCAGGATATCTGGGGTTGGATAACCTGATTATGTTTTATGATTCGAATGACATTCAACTTTCAACAGAAACAAAGTCGGTAACCAGCGAAAATACAGCTCAAAAGTATTTAGCCTGGGGATGGAATGTTATTGAAATAAACGGGAATGATGCAGTAGAGATCCGTACCGCTTTAAAAGAAGCCAAAACCGAATTACACAAACCAACGATTATTATTGGGAAAACCATCATGGGCAAAGGTGCATTAAAAGCTGACGGAACCAGCTTTGAACGTCAATGTGCCACTCATGGTATGCCATTAAGTGAAGGTGGAGCATCGTATATTGAAAGTATCAAACATTTGGGTGGAGATCCTGAAAACCCATTTGTTCTTTTTGAAGAAACTAAGGCATTATATGCTAAACGTGCAGAAGAATTAAATGAGATTGTAAGTAAAAAACAAGCTGCAAAAGCAATTTGGGCAAAAGAGAATCCTGAATTGGCAAAGAAACTTGATTTCTTCTTTTCAGGCAAAACAAATGTAAACTGGGATGCTATTGTACAAAAGCCAAATCAATCGACCCGTGCTGCCTCTGCAACCGTTTTAGGTGAACTGGCAAAGCAGATTGAGAATATGGTTGTTGCCAGTGCTGATTTATCGAATTCTGATAAAACAGATGGTTTCTTGAAAAACACCACAGCATTTACAAAAAATGATTTCTCCGGTGCATTTTTACAGGCCGGTGTCTCTGAGCTGACCATGGCTGCTATCTGTATTGGTATGAGTTTACATGGTGGTATTATTCCAGCCTGTGCTACATTCTTTGTTTTCTCCGATTATATGAAACCGGCAATCCGTATGGCAGCCTTGATGGAACAACCTGTAAAATTTATCTGGTCCCATGATGCATTTCGTGTTGGAGAAGATGGACCAACTCATGAACCGGTAGAGCAGGAAGCTCAGATTCGTTTGATGGAGAAACTCAAAAACCACAAAGGACATAATTCAATGTTGGTATTACGTCCGGCCGATGTGGAAGAAGGTACCGTAGCATGGAAAATGGCCATTGATAATACTTCTACTCCTACCGGGTTGATTCTTTCCCGTCAAAACATTGTCGATCTTCCTACAACTACTACCCGCAAAATTGACGCTGTACAAGCTCAAAAAGGGGCTTATGTAGTGGAAAGTGATGTGAATTACGATGTAATACTTGTTGCTTCTGGTTCAGAAGTTTCAACACTTTACGAAGGAGCTGCTTTACTTCGTGCCGATGGAGTCAAAATTCGTCTGGTATCTGCACCATCCGAAGGGTTATTCCGGAGTCAACCGGAAGAATATCAGGAAAGTGTATTACCTAAAGGAGCAAAGATTTTCGGCCTGACAGCAGGGCTTCCTGTCAATCTTCTGGGATTGGTTGGAAATAACGGAAAGATTTTCGGACTTGAATCATTTGGTTTCTCAGCACCTTATAAAGTTCTGGATGAAAAATTAGGTTTTACCGGAAAGAATGTATTTGAGCAAGTAAAATCAATGCTTTAGGATCACGGTATTAGAAGCAATTGAAAATTAAAAATGAAGAAGGTTTGCCCTATCCTGGACAAATCTTCTCATTTTTTCTTTTTATCCACTAATTTTTTATCTCTCAGTTTCAATTTATCATACATTTACAAATACCAATTTAGTTGATGGATATCCTTTCAATTATTATTATAGGAATAGGCTTGTCAATGGATTGTTTTGCTGTATCCATCAGCAAAGGGATTCTGGCTAAAAAACAGTACTTTTGGCTTACCTTTCGGATGGCTATGCTTTTTGGGTTATCCCAGGCTATTATGCCTTTACTAGGATTTCTATTAGGTGCCGGATATGCTGTCTACATGACAAACATTGACCACTGGGTCGCCTTTGGATTATTAGCACTTATTGGCGGAAAGATGGTAGTTGAGGGGTTCAAACCGGTTAATCCCGATTCTGAGAAAGTAGTCAACCCATTTGCTTGGGCTACGCTGCTATCACTGGCATTGGCAACGAGCATAGATGCCTTTGCAACAGGGATTATTTTTATACCCTATCCCGGAATCATCTGGAAAGCAATTCCAATAATCGGTTTAACAAGTTTCCTTTTTACATTTTTAGGTATGTATATTGGAGTCCATTTCGGTAAACGTTTTCATGTAAAAGTTGAAATGATTGGAGGTTTCATTTTAATAGGTATTGGGTTGAAAATACTGATAGAACATCTTATATAATTACTTCCATACAAATATTCCAACATAAATAACAAATCAGTTTTTTTTATAAATATGACATTCAAAAAAATAACTCCTTGCTTTTTATTGTTCTTAACAATTTCAATCTTCGCTCAAGAAACATCTACAAAACTAAAACTCTATGGATATGTAGGAAATGATTTCTTTTATAATTCCCGACAAAACAAAGATATGGTTGATGGAGTAATCCAATTATTTCCCTTGCCAACTGATCTTAGTGCTGCCGGCGTGGATAAAAATGCAGTTCCCCAAGCCGAAATGCTTAGTGTAAACACACGTCTTGGAATGGACATTTCAGGGGCCCCTATTTTAGGTGCTAAATCAAGTGCTAAGATAGAAGCTGATTTTGATGGATTTGGAACTTCCTTTTATGTGTTCAGGATACGTCAGGCGTATATGAAACTAAACTGGAATAAAACCGAACTGCTCGTCGGACAAACCTGGCATCCCATGTTTGGGACTGTAGCCCCATCAACATTATCCGCTAATGGTGGTGCACCGTTTCAGCCGTTTAACAGAAGTCCTCAGGTACGGTTGAAACAAAACCTGTGTACCAGCCTTTCAATCACTGCTGCTTTGTTATATGAAATGCAATATAGTTCAACAGGTCCGTTGGGTCCGAGCAATGTATACATGAAAAATGCCATGGTTCCTGATGTTTTCCTGGGTGTTGAAAATAAAACCAACCATTGGACTAATGGCATTGGGGTGGACTATAAGACAATCACACCGGATACAAAACAAGTTTCATCTTTAAGTGCCGTAGCCTATTCACAATATGTCAACTCTAAATTCCAACTGAAAGGGAAGGTTATCTATGGCCAAAACCTGAGCGATCAACTTATGGTCGGCGGATACGGGGTTAGCAAGTTCGCAGCTGATTCGACGACTGCCATTTCGTATACCAACTTCAACACGGTGAATACGTGGGTGAATGCCGTATACGGATCTAAATTACAGGTAGGACTTCTGCTTGGTCTTTCACAGAACTTAGGTACTTCTGAATTGCTGGATATCAAAAAAGGTGGTAAGCTCACGAATTATGGATACGGCTTCTATGATGTCAACGATGCCAACAACAAGGCTCAACAACAGATGATCGACCGGTTATATCGGATTGCACCAAATGTAACGTATAATTTACAGAATGTAAAATTCGGTATAGAATATGATTTTACAGCTGCTTCATACGGCTCAATTCAGCGGGATGGCAGCGTAATGAATCCATACACCGTTAGTAACAATCGTATTCTGATATCAATGATGTACTTATTCTAACGGCTATTTATTGGGTTGGGGAACCTATTACTTTCCAACTCATTTTTTTTATTCGAAACAAACTGTCTTTCAGTTTGTTTTAAAACAGACCTATACTCTTCTGACCTGATCACAACATTTGTTTTTTTACTCATCTTATAATTGTGTTGTATGATAAAAGGTTCCTTTTTCATCCTGTTGTTCTACTTTCTGGGCGAAATGCTCAGTCTTCTTTTGCAGGGATTAGTTCCCGGGAGTGTGCTTGGCATGATCCTGCTTTTCATGTGTTTGTTCTTCAAAATAATCAATCCGGAGAATGTAAAGGCTGTATCTATTGTTATTACAAAGAACATGGCTGTATTTTTTGTTCCTGCCGGTGTCGGATTGATGGTCTATGCCCAAATACTTTCTAAATCATTATTCACCATACTGGCAGCAATTCTCGTGAGTACGGTACTAACCATTGCCACCGTGGCACTTATTCAGGATAATTTTGAGAAACATCGTTCTAAAGGAGGAACTAAATCATGAAAGACATATTAGATCAAATCAGACCAATAATCAGCAGTGAAGTTTTTCTGCTGATGTTATCCATGGGTGCATTCCTGTTGGGTGTGCTTATTTACAAGCGGACCAAAATCACCTTGCTGCAGCCTTTGCTGATTTCCATGATCATCATCATTCCTTTCTTGAAGATCACAGGCATCGATTACCCTACTTTTTACAAACAAACCCGCATTCTGAACTTCATGCTCGGGCCCAGCGTGGTAGCATTAGGATATGTGCTTTATGAACAGATTGAACAAATACGTGGCAATGTGATTTCCATCCTCACCTCCGTATTTGTAGGGAGTGCAGTCGGTATAATGAGTGTAGTCATAATTGCCAAGCTGATGGGTGCCGATCACATTTTAATAGCCTCACTGGCTCCTAAATCGGTAACAACACCCATTGCAATGAGTTTATCCGAGAAATCAGGTGGTGTGCCGGCTCTTACCGCTGCGTTTGTAGTGATATGCGGTATATTCGGCGGACTGATCGGACCGGTATTGCTGAGAAAAATAGGCATTAAAAGTAAAATTGCACAGGGACTTGCCATGGGCTCTTCGGCACATGCACTTGGAACTGCACGAGCCATGGAGATGGGTGCTGTGGAAGGTGCCATCAGCGGTCTGGCTATTGGCATCATGGGCATTATGACTGCCCTGTTGATACCTGTTGCAGAGAAACTGTTTTAAGCCGGAAGAGTGTTACAGAAAAAAGCGTCAGCAAGTAAATTACATGCTGACGCTTTTTCTGTGGAATGACAGGCTAGAGTTCTTTCATCAAGTATCTTCCACTTCGCCGGGTACGCTGCGTGAGTAAGATAGTCCTTCCCTGAGTGGTCTCCAGGACTATTTCATCGGTTATGCCCCGTATAGTCATCAATTCAAGCCCTTCGTTATAGGTTACTTTAAAATCATTTCCCAGTTCATCCAGCGCTCCTGCCAGATACCGCGAATTATCCACACAAACTGAAATACTGACTGCCGAGCTTTGAATCATGGCTACTTTTAGCCGGTGCTTATTCATCACCGTAAAAGCCTTCGAAAGGCTTTCTTCCAGTACAAACGAGAAATCACGTGGACGAACGGTAATCAACACCTGGTTTTTACGAACAATCAGCACCGGAACTGCAATGGGTTTATCAGTAGTGGCTTTAATGACCGAACCTGGTTCATGGGGACTTCCAAACGGACGTACGTAAAGCGGAATATGTTTATTCTCGAGGGGCTTGATTGTCTTGGGGTGGATTATCTGTGCCCCGCTGTATGCAAGTTCCACAGCATCCAGGTAGGTCATCTCGGGGATAAGCACTGTATTTTCAAATAACCGTGGATCGGCATTCAGAATACCGGGTACATCCTTCCAGATAGAAACACTTTCGGCATTTAGCAGATTGCCTACCACAGCCGCAGAATAATCGGAACCCTCACGCCCCAGTGTCGTGGGATCTCCCTTGATATTAGCACCTATAAAGCCTTGCCCGATATAAATACGGTTCTTTGAAAAATCAGCTGCCTGCTGAAGCCTGTTCTGCGAATCCTCCATCCGGACATTGGCTTCCCTGAAGTTGCTATCGGTCACAATTAAACCCCGCAGATCAAGCCATTCATTCTCAATCCCTGATTCCGAAAGGTAAGCAGATACGATTTTAGTTGAAATAATTTCTCCATAGGATACCAACCGGTCATACCAACTGTCGTAATCATTGCCCACTCCGTGGGATATATAGTTTTTAAGTTCCGTGATATAAGGTTCGATGGCAGCAATCGCAATTTCAGGATGTACAAACAGCTCTTTTATGATATCATGGTGATACGATTCTACTTCGGCAAGTTTGTTCAAGGAAGCCTGGTGGTCGGCTTTCATAAAATAATCCAACACAATTTCCATGGCATTGGTAGTTTTCCCCATGGCCGAAACCACTATAAAAAGGTCTTCCCTCACTCCTGAAACAATCCTGTAAATGTTCCTGATTCCTTCTGCCGAGCGCACTGACGCACCTCCGAATTTGTATACCTGCATGTTGGTTGATTCGTTAATTGGTTAATTAGTTGATTAGTTGATTAGTTAACTGGATAATTAGCAATTTAGCAATTAGCTAACAAGTTGAATAGTTTTTTGGTTGTATAAATAAATGGGTGGAGGACATAATTTCAGTGTGATATTCGTTATTGTTTTTAAGTCAACATTCTAATCAAAGTTTCTTTCAATTATCAATCAACTCAATCAACTCAATTAACCAATCAACCAATTAACTAGTTAACTAATTAACCAATCAACTTACTCAACTCAATCCACCACCTTCACGCCCACCAGCTTATCATACCGTTCCCCCCAGGGACGATGATAGACATAAATGGTGTATTCATTTTTAGTTTGCCAAAAGCTTCCATCCACGCGTTCGCAGGTGGCCTTCTGTTCGCCTTTGGGTACAAACCAGTATTGGTAATTATATCCGCCCTGTTTCAGCAAAACAGTCTGGAGATAGCTCTCCGTTTTCCCGTCGTATTTCATCCGGACAGCATTATCCAACTGGTTATAATTAAATTCTCCCCCCAGGTACAGCTGTCCGTCAAAAAAAGGCTGTTTTACCGGCAAATTAAAATGTACCAGCATATAATCGGCTTCGGTATTATCGTCCTGTGCATTTTGCATATTGATAATAAATTTACCGTTGACATCCAGGTCGTATTGATAAGGCTTCGAAGCCTGTATTTTGGTATCATTCAGCAGGACATCATAATGTGGACTGGTAAAATGGATATCAGACACTCCTTCACCGGCTGCATACACGGAGGAAATATCAAACCGGTGATACTCATTGCCTCCTTCAAAGATCAACCCTTTGTTATTGATATAACTCAATTTTGAATTAGAGAAATAGGTGGGTTTAAGCTCGGTGACCTGGTTGTCGATACGGTTGTTCTGCCTGACCACAACTTTTACTTCTTCATTGGCATCCCGTACTGCATAGCCGTTCAACGCCACCTCAAAGTCCAGTTGTTGCACCTTGCCGCTCAACTCGGTATCGGTATTTCCACGCACAGTAGCTGATATGTTCACATGCGGGTCGACAATAGAGAAACAGGCCTGGGCAATGGGACTGTCCGACTTATTATCCTCATAAACGATGGCTACGTAATTTCCCGAGATTTTAAAACCCAGGTCATTATTTGGCAGCAGAAATGAATAATGTGTATACAGATAGGTGGTATTGAGCGAGGTGGTATAGTCAGTAATACTGGCAGTCGTAAATCCACTCAGGTATTCACTCGAATTCAGGCTCGAAGGAGTCCAGTCGGCATTGCAATGTATCACCTTGTAGCTATACGAATGAGCTTCACGCGACATTTCATCAAAGCTTACCTGCAAAACACCCGAAGCATTCAATTCCAGGATAGGCAGTCCCAGCTTCACCCCCACTACCCCGATCTGTAAAGTCTTAATATTGGGTTGGAAGATCTCAGTCCGGTATGTTGTCTGTGCCATCAGGGACACACAAAGGCAGGACGCTAACAGCAGCTGTATTTTTTTCATGGGATGAATTATGTTGAGAAAACCGTTGTAAATTTCGTGTTGCAAAAATAGAGAATTTATAGGAAATAACGGCCACACGAGCGATATATTATTCCCGGGTAGATACACTGCCGGGCCTCCGTACAATCCCGGGAGAAATTTCGGCCAGATTTATTTAAAATTAATTTAACTAACTCAGGTTTGATTTGGAATAATTAAGTATATTTGCCAACGAAATAAAAGAAAAGAGATAAAGAATCATTTTTAACAATCATCTAACTAAAAAGTAATGGAGAATGAACTTCCTGATGTAAAGAATTACAAACTTAGCTTCCATGGCCAGGGAAAAGCTTATTTTGGGATTATAATCGTTAACTGGCTTCTGACAATTATTACCCTGGGCATTTACTACCCGTGGGCAAAAGCTAAAAACCTTCAGTTCCTGTATGGCTCTACAGCACTCGAAGGTGATCGTTTTGCTTTTCACGGTACAGGCCGTGAAATGTTTGTAGGTTTTATTAAAACGATCCTCCTTTTTGGCATTATCTATGGCCTGTTAGTGTTATTCTTTTACCTGGAAATGCCGATCCTGGGGATATTAATATTCTATTTCACCTTTCTGGCGGTGCTGCCCATAGCCATACACGGTTCGTACCGGTATCGGTTCTCGCGTACGTCCTGGCGGGGTATTCGCTTTGGATACAGGGGCGATAGGACTGAATTGTTTACCAGCTTCTTCCAGTGGATATTTTTTACCATCATCACCCTGGGCATTTATGGCGCCTGGATGGAGATGAAACTGCGAAGTTATCTGTTGAGTAATGTCCGTGCCGGGAATGTCGAATTTAAATATAAAGGTGTCGGTTCCGAATATTTCCTACTGAACCTGAAAGGCTATTTACTGTCACTGATCACCCTGGGCGTTTACTCCTTCTGGTGGTATAAAGACCTGCTTGCCTATTATGTCAATCACCTGAGCCTGCACAAAGACAACGAGCAAATCAGAATGAAATCAGTAGCTACGGCTGGTGGTATCTTTAAAATGGTAATGGGTAACTTACTGATCGTCATTTTCACCCTCGGCCTGGGATATGCCTGGGCGATAACCCGTACCATGAAGTTTATGACCGACAACATTAAACTTGAAGGCAACATGGATCTCACAAACATAGAACAAACCGAAGACGACTACAACGACGCTACCGGTGATGACATGACAGGATTACTTGACATCAACTTTATCATTTAATGCTTTGTACTGCCGGCATATATTTCGATGGAGCCTCCTCAAAGCCTCAGGAAATTGAATTGCAACTGGATGAACAAAATGCCGGACTCAGGTTCGGCACTTTTTCTAACCAGCAGATTCAATGGCCTGTTCAGGAGATTACATTTCAATATATCGGCAGCTCCCTGGAGATCCGAAACAAGCATCATTCGCTTGCCCTGATTAAAGTAGAGGACCCTCTTTTTGCCACACAATTTATAGCGTACCTCCATTCTAAAGGCCACCTTACCTGGTACCAGCGCATCCTGCGGCTCGGGTTTAAAGCCTATCTGTTCCTGGCATTCCTCATCCTGGCAGTTATTGTGGCCGGGTACCTGGTCATTATTCCCTGGGTGGGAGAAAAGTCGGTATTGCTAATCCCGGAGCACTATGACATCTCCATGGGCCAGACCTTTTACCGGCAATACCTGAATACGAACTCCATTGATACTGCCAAAACCCAAGCGATGAATCAGTTTGCATCCCACTTGCAGCTCAGGAATACGATTAAGCTCCACTTTACCGTCATAAAATCCTCCACAGTCAACGCCTTTTCATTGCCCGATGGGAATATTGTTGTCTTTACCGGACTCCTGGATTTAATGAAAGACTACGATGAACTGGCCGGCTTGATAGGCCACGAGGTCAGCCACGTCAACAACCGCCATTCTATGAAAATGCTCTGCCGAAATCTCTCGGGCTATCTGTTCATTTCAGCCGTACTGAGCGATGTGAATGGTATCATGGCCATTATCGGCGACAATGTTCATAACCTGCAATCACTCTCCTACTCCCGTCAGTTTGAGCGCCAGGCCGACGAACAGGGAACACGCCTCATGATCCTGAACGGCATCAACCCAAAAGGAATGACTGATCTTTTCTCCCGCCTGAAATCGAGCGAAAAAGTATCCCTGCCTGCTTTCATCAGCTCACACCCCATCACCTCCGACCGCATTGAGTCTATCAACCGGCTCATCAAAAATACCCCGCATGCCTATACCCAACATCAAAAATTAAAGGAATTGTTTCTTGAAGTGAAGAATTAAAAGAAATACTTCATTCGAAATCCTTTTGTTCCCGGATTGATTGCTCCTTTCCACACTCTATTCAGCAAATTATTTTGCATACAACTTCGTAGCTATCTTTTAATTATCATCCGCAAATAACTTTTCCGGTAAGAAATACCAGCAAAATGAAAAAAAACAGACAATTGCTCCATTCTTATCCTGCCTTATCGTTCGGGTATCTCCGGAATGATATCCTCGCGTGACCGAAAAGTCATATCTCATCAACAAATAAACTAATATGAATCCATATCCCCTTAAAAAATGCCATCTGTTCCCATTCCTTTTTAAACGCAGGTATATGGGAATCTGACTGTATCTGCTCCACAGTAAAGATAGGGCAAAAAGAGGGCATAGAGGGGGCATAGAGGGATAAACCTATCCTTACCCCCTCTATGCCCCCTCTATGCTCCCTTTAAAAGATTTCTATACTCCGAATGAATAGCATTGGGATGTAAAATAAACTTCAGTAGGATGAGATTCAAAATTTGAGACAAAGGGGTAAGAGATCAGGGATTCATTTACCCCACCTGTTTAACACTCAAAACAGTGATAGATGGAGATTACACGTTGAAATGAAGAATGAACAGAATTAAAAGCAGTCTCTCATTTAGCTTAAAAACAGACAGAGCCTGGAGTCGTTTGTTCCGGGATTTTAATTCAGTGCTGGAAGTCATTGGCACGAATACCGACTCCTGACAAACAAAACAAAACCCCCAAACGTTAGATTTTAAACACCTTGAAAGAAAAAGTAACCATGAGAAAATTAAAACTACAGGTACAAATGTCCATTGATGGCTATATGGCAGATCCTGATGGAAAAATGGACTGGCTTGAATGGGATTGGGATGATGAATTGAAAAACTATGTTACCGAACTCACTGATCCGGTGGATACCATACTGCTTGGAAGAAGGCTGGCAGAGGTTTTTATTGATACCTGGAAAAATCTGGCTGAGGATCCGGAGACCAGTGATGATTCATCCCGTAAAATGAACGGGACGGCAAAGATTGTATTTACCAAAACTATCTTTAAAACCGAATGGGAAAATACAAGGCTGGAATCGGGTGATATAGGGGAAGAGGTGGCCAGGCTGAAAAATCAGGACGGATCGGATATGATCGTGTACGGCGGTGGAACACTTGTACGGACACTGATAGAAGCGGGGTTGATTGATGAACTGCATTTATTTGTAAACCCAACGGCACTTGGCAATGGGATGCCGGTTTTTGGAAGTATGCAAAAAATGAGATTAATCAAGTCACGGCCTTTTGCCTGCGGAATAGTTGTGTTCTGTTATGAACCGGAAAGATATCGGGATTATTAACGTGACAAGACGCATGACCATGCGTCTTGTCACGTTACCTTATTTTAAGTCAAATTGATCGGCATCCTGCCATACGGTAAACTTCCGACGGTACAGTTCCAGGGGTTCCATCTTGATCTCGGCAGTTTGAACCGATGATTTATTTTCTAAAAACTTAAGCAAGGGTCTGGCTTTGAAATCGATCAATGTGGAATGTCCATCATATTCTATCCCGACTCCATCAACTCCTACCCTGTTGACGCCGCAGACGTAGGCCTGATTTTCAACAGCCCGTGCCTGTAACAGGATATCCCAATCGACAATACGGCGTTTGGGGAAATTGGCTACAAATATTGCCAGGTCGTATTCATTGTTCACATTCCGGGACCATACCGGAAAGCGTATATCGTAACAAACCAGGACCAGGATCTTAACTCCGCAATAGTTTACTATCAACCTTTTTTCTCCGGCAGAGAAGTATTCATGCTCCCCCCCCAGGGTAAACAAATGGCGTTTATCGGCGGTTTCCAACTCACCGGTAGGGAAAACAAAAAAAGCACGGTTGTATATTTTGTCCTGTTCGGTAGCCATAAAACTTCCGGTAATGGCCAGTTTAAACTTCGAAGCCCAATACCGAAGCTTGCGGACAGTTTCACCCTCATTTGTTTCGGACAACTGGAGTTTATCGGTACAAAAACCGGTTGTAAACATCTCGGGCAAGACCACTAAATCGGTATCACCTGCCAATAAAGCCAGCTGATCCTCGACTTTTTGAATGTTAGCAGCTTTATCGGCCCAGAAAACAATATCCTGTATTAAGGTAATGCGCATGACACTTGGTGAATTGGTGTATTACTTGAACAGTTGAAACTACGGAATTGTTGAAAAAAGGAGTAGCGTACGCTGAAATAGCCTGATAAATCAACGCATTATCAGTTTTTAAAGAATTTTCCGGGATGACGGGCAGTCACATTGTGGTAAAAAGCCTGTATTCTGGTCAGGTCGGCCGTTTCATCACCGGTAGGATAGATAACGGCACCAATTCCCATTTCTTTTTTGCCATAATCGATGTAGGCCAGCTGGATAGGGACATTGGCTTTCACGGCGATATGGTAAAATCCCATTTTCCATTTCTGCATGATATCACGGGTACCTTCGGGGGTAACAGCCAGGTGAAAGGTATCACGCTGTTCGAATTCTTCGGCCATTTGATCGGTAACAGAAGTTTTTTTCACCCTGTCAACAGGTACCCCTCCCATACTTCGGAACAAGGCTCCCATGGGAAAGAAGAACCAGGACTTTTTCATCAGGAATGAAGCCTTCCGGTTCAGGGACCAGTAAAACAATTTACCGATCACAAAGTCCCAGTTACTGGTATGGGGAGCGACACAGATTACACTTTTAGGGGGTTCTTCTACTGAAACCACTGCTTTCCACCCTATTATCCGGAATATCCACAGGCTAAATTTTTGCATGCCTTTTAGTTTGATTTTATTATAGGCTACAAAATTACTGCTTTTAGGTCAAAGTACAAGTTGTTGAAAACTATTTTCACAAGTTATGAAACGAATTGCTAACTTTGCAGGTAAAACAGAAGCTTTCAACGCTCAAAAGGAGTTCATACAGTTTGAGGTTTAGAGTTTGAAGTTTGAAGTTTGGAGTTTGAAGTTTGA
>Ga0302208_10000270_pt1 | contig 26134 bp, 15 predicted proteins | sample II_Fen_E2_3_FD_194577 | JGI IMG/M metagenome (GOLD analysis project Ga0302208, IMG submission 194577) | Peat permafrost microbial communities from Stordalen Mire near Abisko, Sweden - II_Fen_E2_3 | ecosystem: Environmental > Terrestrial > Soil > Wetlands > Permafrost | place: Sweden: Abisko...
GCTTCTTGTCATCAGTGACAGGATATATTTATGCCCAGAAAGGGAACTCGGTGTATGTGAATTTATTTATCGGAAGCAAGGCAACCCTCATATTAAACGATAAACAGACGGTCAGGATTAGCCAGAATAGTAATTACCCCTGGGATGGAGCTATCGCGTTTACAGTACAACCAACAAAAAAAATTAAATTTGCACTACGTATGCGCATTCCGGGTTGGGTATCGAACAGGCCTGTTCCGGGAAATTTGTACAGTTACCTGAATCCATTAAAAGGTTACTATTCAATTAGCGTGAACGGAAAAGCATACCCTGCTTTTGTGGATGATGGGTATGCCGTCATCGACCGTGTTTGGGAAAAAGGAGATAAGGTGGAATACCTGTTGCCCATGAATATTAAACGGGTTACTGCCAATGAAAAAGTAGTTGCAGATAAAGGCTTGGTAGCCCTGGAACGTGGTCCGATACTCTTTTGCCTGGAAGATAAAGACAATGCATTTAATGTACATAACTTTATCCTTCCTGATCAGGCAAAACTGAAATTAATCTTTAACAAAGATATTTTTTCCGGCACTTATACGATTCAGGGCGAAGGGATTTCAGTAAATCCTTCAGCAGACAGACTAAGCCTGTCGACAGAAAAGATAATCTTTACCGCCATTCCATACAATGTGTGGGATAACCGTGGTGGAGCAAGTATGCGGGTTTGGGTTCCCAGAACGGTAAGCGGGTTTAAGTTATCGGAAGAATAAGCCCTTTCCCCTTTTACCACGAGAGTATAGAGGTGTTTCCGAACTGAAAGAACTATGACTTCGCTTAAACTGAAGACATGACTATTGTCCGAATTAGCGGGATTAACGAAAAACAGTTGGGACATTATATGACCGGACATAGAACCCCCGGCCTGCCCAGCGACAAAAGATACTTGATAGCATTCGCTGCATTGGGATTGATTTTCTTTCGGTAGTATGAATAGACTCTTAAAAAAAATCCGGAAACTAAGTAATAATCCATGATTAAAAAAGCGATTTTCATACTGCTTCTGTTTTCTCCCATATCGGGTTACTGTAAAAACGACAGAGTCATTGCTTCCTTGAAAGAACTGGATGACTGTATCGCAAAACGTCCCTCATTCGAGGCTGACAAAAAGCAACGGATTCAAAACCTGACAGGCAGGTTTTACAGGGAAAACATATCCTTAGGTGCACAATATAAATTAAGTGCCGCCTTGTTTAACGAATACCGCTCCTACAAATTCGATTCGGCGTATTCGTTTGCAGGACGGATGTTGCAATATGCCCATAAATTAAACAATCCTAACCATGTAGCAGAATCGAAGATGAATCTCGCCTTCAGTTGTGTATCGGCTGGATTGTACAAGGAAGCCTCCGAGATATCCAATTCCATTGACACGACTCATCTTCAGTCAAATTACCGGGCCAAATTATATGCTTTTTTATCTACGTTGTATATAAATATGGCTGGTTTTTCCACAGAGCCCTACTCTACCAAATACCGGAATAACTCACTCAGGTATTGCAGAAGCTCAATGTCCCTGTATGAGAAAGGAAGTACTGAATTCGTTATGGTCCGCATCCGGGAATGCCAGCTGGAGAATGACTATCCAAAGGCTATCAGTATCTCAGAACAATATCTGGGGTCAAAACATGGCAACCTGCATGATTATGCCATTGTAACTTCTACCCTTGGTTATTTTTATCAGACCCGGCGGGATACTACCAAAGCCATAGTTTGTTTTGCATCCGCAGCTATTGCCGACCTAAAAATGGCAACAAAAGAGACCTCTGCTATCCGCCAGTTAGCTGAATTGTTGTATGAGCAGGGTGACATTCAGCGGGCCTATTCATACGCCACACTAGCCCTTGAAGATGCCAATTTTTACAATGCCCGGCAACGTCAGATAGAGGTAGGCCGTGTTTTGCCTATTATTGAAGCAGGCAGGTTTGAAATTATCAAACAGCAGAAGGACAAACTGTTGATTTACGCAGGTATCATCTCCATGTTGTTTATCCTGTTTATGGTATCCACCTTGATTATTTTAAAACAAAAGAAACGATTAAATTCTGCCCGGTTGTTGATTCTCAAGCAGAATAAAGAGCTGTTGGAATCGAATGAACAGCTGACAGAAGTACAAAAGAAGATTAGCAAACAAAACGTTGACCTGGTGCACATCAATGAACGGTTAAAGGAAGTTCACAAAATCAAAGATGAATATATCGGTTATTTCTTTAGTACAAATTCAGCCTATCTGGATAAAACAGAGGATTTCAGGAAAATGGTTGTCCGTAAAATCAAGAACCGCCAGTTCGATGAGTTGGAGAAACTCAGCGCAGTGACCGACTTACGAAAAGAGCGGGAAGAAATGTTTAATTTATTCGACCGGATCTTCATGAAACTATTCCCTGATTTTGTAACCCGCTACAACCAACTTTTCAAAGATGAAGACCGGGTAATTATCAAACCTGAAGGTATGCTTACTCCTGAAATCAGGATATTTGCTTTAATAAGGCTTGGAATTACAGAAAGTGAAAGGATTGCAAACTTTCTGGACTTTTCATTGTCTACCGTCAAAAATTATAAAACGAAAGCAAAGAACCGCTCAATAGTTCCGAATGAATTGTTTGAGCATAAAATCATGGAGATAGAGTCTGTAAAAACAGAGATTCAGAATTAAAAAGAGGAAACAAACCCTACTCTTCAGGTACTTTTTTAGGCATCCAACCGGATGCCTTTTTGGTTGACTACCTGCATTTTAAATATTATTTAGCAGGTCATTCAGGTACATATTAAAGAGAACCGGACCTGTTCTAGTTGAAATAAGTTTATATTTGCATGGTGAGTGTAACAGCATCAACTTTTCTGATTTATATACCCGGAGTAAAACTCAACAGAAGAAGTCAGATAATTAAGAATCTGCTGTATAATCAACCGTAATTTCAGAATTAAAAATCATCATCTACCCTTGGATGGAGAATCTACTATTGTATAAAAAATCACTTATGAATCTTTTTCAACTTAAATCACACTCATTATTCCTGTTTACAGGGGTACTGGCAATAACCCTGTCATTTGGGGCTTGCAGCAAGACTGACGACATACCGGAAGTAATCAACAACAACAATTCGGATCCGGTCCAATACGGGACGCCTTTTGCCAATGTCCCCGATGCACGTGATGCCTCCATATACCAGGTAAATATACGCAGTTTTAGTTCCTCCCAGAACTTCCAGGGTGTTATTTCCAGGTTGGATTCGATTAAAAGCCTGGGGGTAAACGTTGTCTACCTGATGCCTATCTATCCGGTGGGTGCTTCTAAATCTGTCAATTCACCCTATTGCGTGAAGGATTATAAGGCCGTAAACGTTGAATTTGGTACATTAACCGATTTGAGGAGCCTGATTGATGGTGCCCATGCAAGGGGAATGACTGTTATCCTCGACTGGGTAGCCAACCATACTTCCTGGGATAATGAATGGATGAGCAAAAGCGGGTGGTATGTCACCGATTCTAAGGGGAACATTCTCAGTCCGAATGGTTGGACTGATGTTGCCCAGTTAAATTTTAAAAACGCTGAAATGCGTGCAGAAATGATTAAAGACATGAAATACTGGGTGTATACAGCCAATTGTGATGGATTCAGGTGTGATTATGCCGATGGTCCCCCTGCTGATTTCTGGAAGCAGGCCATTGATACACTGCGGAACATAAAGACCCATAAGCTGTTGTTGCTTGCAGAAGGAACCCGCGCCGACCATTATGCCTCAGGTTTTGATTTCACTTTTGGATTCAGGTTTTATGATCAACTGAAAACGATTTACAACAGCAATCAACCGGTAACCAATATCGACAATATCAACACACAGGAATTCCCGACTGGTAGCTCCGAGATGAATCTGGTAGTCAGGTATATCACCAACCATGATGTAAACAGTTCCGATGGCACCCCGCTGGACTTATTTGGCGGAAGTTCAGGTTCCATGGCAGCCTTTGTAGTGACAGCTTATATGAAGGGTGTGCCCATGATTTATACTGGACAGGAAGTAGGAACTCCCTACCGACTGACATTCCCCTTTACTGGATCAACCGTTAACTGGACGTTGAATCCTGCCATGACTGCCGAATATAAAAAGATACTCACTTTCCGCAACGCCAGTATAGCCATCCGCAGGGGAACCCTGGCATCCTATAGCAACACGAATGTATGCGTCTTTACAAAATCGTCAAGTACTGAAACAGTATTGGTACTCTGTAATCTCCGCAGCACATCCATAAGCTATACTTTACCAACAACTCTTTCAAATTCGGTATGGAGTGATGCATATAGCGGCAATTCCGTTTCATTAACCACACAGGTCGCACTACCGGCTTATTCATACCTGGTTTTAAAAAAATAATTCAGATAAAATTCAGTTGACAGATAGTCAATAGTACTTTATCAGTAACATTTAATATAGATATTCACGTGAAAAAGAAAGTTTTAATCATTTACCTGTTCTCTGTTTGTATTTTTGGATATTCGTATGCTTTAATGCCATCAGACAAACTGATCGCCAACAACATATCCGTTTTTTATCCCGTCAATTATAATGCCCGGGCACATCAACCTTCATTTGCATTACTCAAAGAGCCAAAAGAACGGGGCCCGGTTCCAAAGAACTGGAAACAAAGGCCTGATTTCTATTCCAAAAATGGCAAGACAGTCGCTGCCCTGCCCATAGAAAGAGGAACCAGCCTGTACGGCACGGGTGAAGTAAAGGGTACTCTGATCCGTAACGGCAAAGATATAGCCTTATGGAACACCGATAATTATAAATACAGCCTTGCCGAAGGGAAGCGCCTTTACCAAAGCCATCCCTGGGTACTTGGGGTGAACAGCGACGGTTCTGCATTTGGGGTGATAGCCGACAACACCTGGAAACAAGAGATCGACCTGTCCGACAGTATCCGCTTCATTTCCGACGGCCCCGCTTTCCGTGTGATTGTGATTCAACGCAATTCACCCCAGGAAGTGATCCAGGCACTGGCCGGTTTGATTGGCAAGATGGACATGCCTCCTTTATGGTCACTTGGTTACCAGCAATGTCGTTTTTCGTATGTACCCGATACCCGCATAAAAAATATAGCCGACACATTCCGTCTCAAAAAGCTACCCTGTGATGTAATCTGGATGGATATCGATTATATGGAACGATTTAAAGTATTTACCTTCGACAAGGTTAAAATCCCTGATCCGAAAAGTGTGAACGATTACCTGCATCTCAAGGGTTTCCATTCCATCTGGATGATCGATCCCGGGGTTAAGGTTGAAAAAGATTATCCGGTCTATGAATCGGGTACTGCCGGCGACCATTGGGTACAGACTACCGATGGGAAAGAGTTTCATGGCAAGGTATGGCCGGGTCCCTGTGCTTTCCCCGATTTCACAATGCCTGCTACCCGTACCTGGTGGAGCGCCCTGTATAAAGATTTTATGGCTACCGGCATTGATGGTGTATGGAACGATATGAACGAACCTTCGGTATTCGATGGTCCTGATGGTACCATGCCCGGTGACAATCATCACCGTGGAGGTGGCGATCTACCGGCAGGACCCCATCTGCGTTACCACAACGTATATGGCATGCTCATGGTGAAAGCCTCTCGTGAAGGCATCCTGACAGTCAATCCCAATAAACGTCCTTTTGTGTTATCCCGTTCGGGGTTCCTGGGCAGCAACCGCTATGCAGCCACTTGGACAGGCGACAACTGCGGAACTGCGGAACATATGAAAATGTCAATCCCCATGACCCTGAACCTGGGATTATCAGGCCAGGCATTCAGTGGCCCGGATTTGGGTGGATTCACAGGCATTACTTCCCCCGAACTCTTCGGGCAGTGGATTTCTATGGGTGCTTTCTTCCCCTTTATGCGGGGTCATGCCAGCAATGATGTGAACAACAAGGAACCATGGGCATTCGGACAGGAGATTGAAAATGTCTCACGAATCGCTTTGAACCGCCGCTACCGGTTGTTGCCGTATTTCTATACCCTGTTCAACGAAGCTTCAAGAACCGGTATGCCCGTGATGCGTCCCGTATTCTTTGCCGATATCAGGGACACACTCTTACGCAAGGAACAACAGGTATTCCTGGTGGGAAATGATTTGCTCGTGATACCCAAGTGGGCTGTGAATCCAAACCTCCCAACCGGCATCTGGCGCACAGCCTCCATTGCCGGTGAAAACAGTGCTACTGACAAATACCAGGCAGATGTAAAAATCAGGGGCGGTGCCATCATCCCGTTGGGTAATATAATCCAGAGCACCACCCAATTCAGCCGCGATTCGCTGACACTGCTGGTATCGTTGGATAAAAACGGCAAAGCTAGCGGAACGATGTATGAAGATGCCGGCGAAGGCTTTCAATACAGGAAAGGGGAATACAAAACAGTTGACTTCATAGCCCGACAGGTGGGTACAACCGTCAAGGTTACCGTTATCCCGAAAGCCGGCCTTTTAAAGCCCACCAACCGCAAGTACAGGGTGTGCATTATTACCGACCAGGGTACTAGAGAAGGTAACTGGACAACAGGTTCGGCTATTTTAGTAGTTTTGTAGAACAGGGATAAAGAATGAGGGATATTCTATAAATTAACTCTATATTTTCAATTACGAACTAAAATACGGATAGAAAAATAGAAATACAAAACGACTGCGTTGCGCTGTTTGTAATTTGAATACACACTGAACCTGGCAACATTCTTCAGTAAGAACAACCTGACCATTAAGAGCCAATTTGAATATAAACCTTGAATCTCCGGGATTAATAAACCCTATGCCATTCCCTTCGCTGGAACGAGAGGTTCGATATAAGCACCTGCAGAAACTAAAGTCTGCACGGTGTTTTTTTTCTATGATATAAAGACTTTCTTGTTTAATTAAAATACCGACACAAAGCTTTGTTAATTTAATAAATATATGTACTTTTGGGGCCTTAGAAGGGATTCAGGATTGCAACTGGAGATACCCAAGGAATGGTGACAGACATAAAACCAAAATAAAAGACAGGAATGAAAATGAAATGCTTCTATACTTTCGTTATTTGTATGTTGGGGTTTTCTCAGAATGTCTATCTGCAAGAAAATAAGACTGATTATTTCCCTGATGGAACAAGAATTTCCAACTGGTTTTTAGAAACTGTAAAAGTTTCATTAAGCGATTTGGGTAAAGAATTCAGGATTACCGACTATGGTGTTATTCCCGATAGCACGACAATACAAACTGTGGCTATACAAAGCATAATCAACAAAGCGGCTAAACAAGGAGGTGGTGTGATTGTAATACCTAAGGGTGTCTTTCTAAGCGGAGCATTATTTTTCAAGCCCAAAACCCATTTATACATTTCGGAAGGAGCAGTTTTAAAAGGCTCTGACAACATTACCGACTATCCAATGCTTCCCTCCAGGATGGAAGGTCAAAACCTTGATTACTTTTCAGCGTTGATAAATGCGGATGGAGTAGACGGCTTTACGATCTCTGGCAAAGGAACAATAAACGGAAATGGACTGAAGTTTTGGGAAGCTTTCTGGCAGAGAAGAAAAGAAAATCCGCAATGCACTAACCTCGAAGTATCCAGGCCCAGGCTGGTATTTATCCGGAATTGTTCGAATGTTCAGATACAGGATGTCAGACTTATCAATTCGGGTTTCTGGACAAATCATTTTTATAAATGCAGTAATGTAAAGATGATTGACCTATTCATTTTTTCCCCACTTGAACCTATAAAAGCTCCCAGCACTGATGCTATTGACATTGATGTTTGTACCAATTTTCTGGTAAAAGGATGTTATCTGTCGGTCAATGATGATGCTATTGCCCTCAAAGGCGGCAAAGGTCCCTGGGCTGATAAAGATTCCTGCAATGGGTCAAACTCAAATATCCTCATCGAGGAGTGTGAATTTGGCTTTTGTCATTCAGCATTAACCTTGGGGAGCGAATCAATACATGACAAAAACGTATTCATGCGTCATTGCAGGGTACATGGAGCCAGGAAGGTGCTCTGGTTAAAGATGAGACCTGATACTCCCCAGCAATATGAGTTCGTTACCATTGAAGATATTGAAGGACAAGCGGATATCGGGATAGAAGTAAAACCATGGACTCAGTTTTTTGATTTAAAAGGACGTACGGATATTCCGGTATCTTCCTGTAAAAACATAAGCTTAAAAAATATAAAACTGAAATGCAAGACATTCTATGATGTGTCGGCTTCTAAGAATTATCAGTTGTCAGATTTCTTTTTTCAGGATTTAAATATTGAGACTGAGAACAGTTCATTCGACAAAAGCCAGATACAAGGGATTAAACTTAAAAATGTAAAAGTGAATAGCGTAATCATCGAGTAATTTTACACCAAAGCAGTATATAAACCTATGGAATTCAGAAAGACAATTGTAGTAGCCATCCTGATCAGTTTTGCGGTTGGGAGCATGCGTTCGCAGGACAAGAAGTTCAGCTTTTTTGGCAGTTATAATTATGGGATAGGAAACCTGACAGCATCAGTTAGTTCAGCATTGGGGTACCCTGAAAAGGATGAGGTGAACAAGCTTCGATCAGGGACAACGAACCAGCTGGAAGCAGGCGTGTATTACCGTTCTTTTGGATTGGGAATTATTCATAATGCATATTCCACGAATGCCACAACTCCCTACGAGAATGCCGATGTAAATAGAGATGCCTATTTTGAAAACGGGATCCTGAGCGACCGTATGAAACTGAGTTTCACAGGACTTGAATTATTGTACAAAATCCCTGTGTTCATCACAAAAATGGATGTTACCTGGAAAGTAGGGCTTGGCGTACAGACCTATTCCATTGATAAGGGCATGAACCTAATGGGTACCTACCCCACTCAGACTAATTACACCTTGACCGATCACATGGTGACTACCCTGGCAGGTGTTGAAATCAATTATCAGCTATTAAGGATACTCAGCATAGGGTTGGAGACTTCAATTGTTCCGGGCAACTATACTAAACTGAAAGATGCTGCATCTCCCTCCTATATTTACACGGATAATGTAACCCGTTTAAGCACCGGTGTAAAAATAAAAATAACCATTTAATAATAGAGTAAAATAACCATAAGTTATTCAAAGTATTTAATGATATATATTGAGTTTTGACCCCAACCCCCAAAAGGGGATTAAAGACCCTGTATTTGAGTAATGGCCTATACCAAATATCTTCTGAAGAGGCACTCTTACTCCCCCTTTGGGGGTTGGGGTCAGAAATAAAATAGTTGCAAGTACAATCATATTATACATTTAACAAACATATCAATATTTATTACTGATTATTTATTTAGAAACTGATGATACAAATAAAAAAAACTATTTTTCGGATTTTCATATTTATTACTTGTTTATTGGGTTGCATTCTAGTGTTGTTGCTATTGGTTCAGCTGAAGGACAATTATAAAGAACTGTTGAAGGATAAGGATTTTAAAACAGGACATATTAGTAATCTGGAAAAAGAAAATGTCCTACAAACATTGCGGATCTTACAGGATGGTTACACCAAAAGAGATGTAACTGCAATTGATCAATGTGTAAAAAACACCTTTAGCACGAAAGATGTTTTGATCTTAGGGACTAATCCGACTGAAATACTTACAGGTAAAGAGGGTGCGAAAAACTTATTATATGATGATTGGGCCTATTGGGGAGCAGTAAAATATAACTTAGACAGATCCCGTTTTGATCAATACGGGAACACGATATATATGGCCATGAGTGGTGAGATAAAGATTGACTTCTGGCATTTAAGACTTCCATTACGGATTACAGGCATACTAACGAAAGAGAATTCCAAATGGTTGATAAGTAAGCTGCAATTTCAATATGATTTAAATACTAATTTGATAATATTTTCCATGCTGACAGTTATTGGATTTTCAACAAGCCTAATAGCAACGTTATTTATGTTTTTGTTGGTAAAACGAAATAAAAGATCTGCCCCTCGGGAAGCTTCAAGATACTAAGTCTTAGAGCTACAAGTATCGGGTTGAAGACTTCAATTGTTCCGGGCAAGTAGACTAAACTGAAAGAGGCTGCTTCTCCCTCCTATAATTACACGGATAATGTGATCTGCTTAAGCACCGGAATAAGAATCAAGGAAACGATCAAAGTGCTGAACTGTCCGGTACTGTTGCGAAAGAGTAAAGCAGGGTCACTAAGGCATGGCAGCCAATCACACTCCCGATGCAATTCATTATAATCAATGGATAAGTCTCTGGTTCTGCGAAAAATAAAAATTGCAGGAATCAGTGCTCCTGCTTGTGAGGAATACTGACTTCTGCAATTTTCAGTTACTGGCTTACCAAATCTTCACCCTCTGGTTCTCCGGGCGCCACATAACGTCACCGGCTTTGACTCCAAAGGTAGCATAGAATTCAGGCATATTGGATAAAGGACCGAGTACTCTCCATTTTGCAGGAGCGTGCTCGTTGCTTTTGACCTGGTTGGCGATTGCTTCGGGGCGCATGTTCAGCATCCACGCCAGGGCATAACCCAGGAAGAAACGCTTGCTGGGATTCAATCCGGCAATCAGGATGTTATCCTTGTATTGCTTGGTCTTTTTGAATGCTTCGTACCCCATAATCACACCACCCAAATCGGCTATATTCTCACCCTGTGTCAGTTCACCGTTAATATGGAGCTTATCCACAGCTACATAGTCGTTAAATTGTTTTACAATCATTTTCGTTTTCTGGTTGAATTTCTGGCTGTCATTGCTTGTCCACCAGTTGGCCAGGTTGCCGGAAGCATTGTATTTGCAGCCCTGATCGTCGAAGCCATGCGTGATCTCATGACCGAAGGTCCCTCCAATAATTGAATACAACAGGGCATCATCGGCCATTCTGCCTTCGTAACCCGGAACAATGATATTACAACCCGGGATAACAATCTCATTGTTCGATGGATTATAGTATGCATTGTAAGTCTGAGGTTGCATATCCCATTCTGTGCGGTCTACCGGCTTGCCATATTTGCGGATCATGTAGTTGAATTCCCATTTGTTGGCATTCATAATATTTTTCACATAGGAAGTACGGTTAACCTGCATAGCACTCAGGTCTTTCCATTTATCAGGATAACCCACTTTCATAATCACTGCATGGAGTTTTATCAACGCTTTTTCCTTGGTAGGGGCACTCATCCAGTCGAGTGCTTTGATCCGTTCGGCAAATACCGCTTTGATAGCATTCCCTATCTCCACTAACTTTTCTTTTGTTCCTTTGGGCAGGTATTCGGTTACATACACCTGTCCAATCAATTCACCCAGTGATTTGTCGGTCTGTTCCACAACACGTTTCCATCTGGGTTTAGGCTCCTTGACACCTTTCAGGGTAGCTGTATAAAAATTAAAGTCTTCCAGGTAGGTTTTATCGTCCATGTAAGGAGCCAGCCCATTCAACAAATGGTATTTCAGGTAATTCTTCCAGTCCTCTACGGTATACTTTTTCAGGTATCCGTTCATGGCAGTCAGGAACTCAGGTTGTCCTACTACAACGCTATCCACTTTGGTGAGTCCGGCAGTATTCATAAAAGTATTCCAGTCCAGGTTGGGTGCCAGCGCATTCAAGGCACCGAATGTCATTTTATGGTAGTTCGTTAACGGATCACGGGTATCTTCCCGCTTACGGGAGGTTTTTGCCAGGGAGGTTTCCATTGCCATCAACGTCGAGGCAGCCTGCTTTGCCTTGGATTCCTGGTAACCCATAATCTTAAACATATTGCCAACCTGTATAACAAACTTTTCGCGGATGGTTTTAGCCCTGGCATCAGTATCAAAATAGAAACTGCGGTCGGGGAGACTTAATCCACCCTGGCTGATATACACCTGGTATTTGCCACTGTTCTTGTCATCCTGTGCAATGTAAACGTTGAACAAAGGTGCCGAAGAAACTGTGTGAATGTAAGCCGCTTCCCGGATTATTCCATTCAGGTCTTTTATTCCATCGATGACCTTAAAATCATCCTTCAGGTCACTGATCCCATTCTTATTCAACCGGGTGCTGTCCATTCCCGAAAAGAACAAATCTCCTATCTTCTGCTTGTTACTTCCTTTTTTTAAAGCCGGAAGATCTGCCGACGATTCACATATTTTACGTACCTGCGCATTGATAGTATCCTGGATCAGCTGAAAGATACCATTGCTTTGTTCGCTGGCAGGAATGGGATTTTGTTTAAACCACTTGCCATTGGCATATTGAAAGAAGTCATTTCCAGCCTTGGCAGTGGAATCAATGTGAGCCGCCAGGGCATCTGCCTTGTCAGCTGAATTTATTGACTTCCTGCACGAAGGGATGAGAGTTAACAGTACCAGGCTGCAGAGAATGGCATTACTAAAAGTTTTCTTCATAGAGCTATGTGTTGTATAAATTTAGAAAGAACAGGATTATTTAAAAAGGCTGTAAATGTAATTATTTTAGTTTGTTTATGAAAACCTTCGAAGCCATAAGTTCAATCTGGATTCGAAAAGAAATATCACAGGTACAATTCAACCAAAGGGGATTTCTGCAACTGATGAGGTGGATATTCGTATTGAAACTATCGTTGAGTCGGGTTTTATTCAATAAAAAGCCGTAAATTTGGATTCTAAATTCACAGGAATAAAGTATCTCAGTCAGAAAAGGCACTACATTAACCAACCACTAAACACTTCATCTTATGAGTCCGAAACTATTTATCATTCCAATGTTATTCTGTGGCTTGCATACCATCGCCCTGGCACAGGGTCCTGAGAAGCAACTCTATCAGTCAAACGCATTCAGTATATACAACAATCATGTCGTACAGGGGAATTATACAGCCACTGCTATATCGCCCACCGAGCTGCAATCGGATTACCAAAGCCAGGCCACAGCATTTAAAAGCCCGCTTGTCACCTTTAAATTCTCTATCAACGGACTCGACAATGAAATGCTGCCGGGGGTTAACCATGAATTTGCCTGCCTGGATGGTACTGCCGAAACGCCTCTCATTCCTTTTGGCACCCAATTTAAAGACCCGCAAAAGATACCTGCCCATACATATCTGAAACCGAATACCCTGTTGAAGATACGGCTGGACATGCGCCCGGTATTTGCGCAATTCGAGAAGAACGGATATTTTACCAATTTCAATGGTACTAAAATCTACAAAGCCGATTTTAAAGCGGTTTATGTCGTTGGGAATACCGTTCCCATGGTCTGGAACTTTGACAACCTGACTACTCATTCCGACTTGCAACTCTCCGATCCGGATGGGGATGGTATCTATGAAGTAGTATTAAAACTGAACCCGTTAAAGGAAGAGCCCACTAAAGTAAAGACCTGGAAACTAACCAGAGATATTTCGGCTTTTCCTCTGTACCAATCGCCCAATTTATTGGAGGCTGCTATCTACAACATGTCGGTGGAAGAAATGACAAAAGCCATTGAGAAGGACAGTACCCTGCGTACCGGGATTGACTGGCCGGGAGTCTGGACCAGGGACGTGAGTTACAGCATTATTCTTTCCATGGCATACATGCAGCCTCAGGTATCCCAAAACAGCCTGATGCGTAAAGTGAATGCAAAAGGGCGTATCATACAGGATACCGGTACCGGAGGAGCCTGGCCGGCATCCACTGATCGCATGATCTGGGCTGTTGCTGCCTGGGAAATCTATAAAGTCACGGGCGACCAAAACTGGCTTCGCAAGGTATATCCGATTATCAAGAACTCAATTGAAGACGATATCATGGTCGATCACGACTCCCGGTCAGGCCTGGTAAAGGGCGAATCATCATTCCTCGACTGGCGTGAACAAACCTATCCACGCTGGATGCAACCGGTGGATATCTTTGAAAGCAAGAACCTGGGAACAAACGCCTTGCATTATCAGGCGCTGACGGTAGCAAGCCTAATGGCCGGTTTGATGAACGAAAAACACACCGCCACGAAATACAGTCTACTGGCAGACGAATTAAAAAAAGCCATCAATACCCGGCTCTGGATACCGGAGAAGAATTATTACGGCCAATATCTGTACGGAAGGAACTACCAACTGCTGTCGCCACGTTCGGAAGCATTGGGCGAAGCGCTGTGTGTGGTCTTTGATATTGCCGATGGTGCACGTCAGAAAAAGCTGGTGCAGCACATGCCGGTAGTCGGGTACGGCATTCCCTGCATTTACCCACAAATCGGGGATATCCCTCCTTATCACAACAATGCTGTTTGGCCTTTTGTACAAACCTACTGGATGTGGGCCGGGGCAAAAGCAGGAAATGAGGAGAGCGTACTACACAGCATGGCTGCCATTTATAGGGCCGGAGCCATGTTCCTGACCAACAAGGAAAACTTTGTAGCCGATAACGGCGATTATGCCGGTACACAAATCAATTCAAGCAACATGCTCTGGAGCTTGTCGGGCAATATCAGCATAGTCCACAAAGTACTGTTCGGCATTCGGTTTGAGGAAGAAGGCTTACGTTTTGAACCATTCGTACCCAAGGCGCTATCAGGAGTCCGTAAAGTAAGTAATTTCAAATACCGCAACGCCTCGCTGGATATTGTATTAAACGGCTATGGAAACAAAATTGATAAGTTCGTAGTAGATGGCAAAGTGCAAAAATCATTCCTGATCCCTCCTACCCTGACAGGGAAACATTCCTTGGTTATGCTGCTTGCCAATACAGATTTCGAAAAGCAACCCATCCATTTGGTTAAAAATGAATTTACACCTCTGACCCCGATAGTGAAATACGAAAACAGCCGGTTATCCTGGCAGTCCCTAGAAGGAGCTACCGTCTACCGGATTATAAAGAACGGACAACCCTGGAAAGAAACAGCCCTTACTTCATTCGTGATCCCTACAAACGAATCGGGGGAGTTTCAGGTACTGGCAGTTGATAAAAACGGAATTAAGTCATTTGCCGGTGAACCCCTCCAGGTATATCCTGAAAAAGCTATTCAACAGATAGAAGTAGAGAAGACACTGGTTCCATCCAACCGAGCCTATCATGGGTATTCAGGAACCGGCTTTGTCGAAATCAGCCGTTCAGTCAACCGGAAAGTCAGCATGGTGATAGAAGCACCCACTACGGGAACCTATGCCATCGACTGGCACTATGCCAACGGAAACGGCCCTACCAATACCGAGAACAAATGTGCCATACGGACCCTTTTTGCAGATGGTGTCCGCCTGGGTGCACAGATCTTCCCGCAACGAGGCATCTCGGAATGGTCCAACTGGGGTTACAGCAATGCGGTGCAGGTTCAGCTTACATCAGGCAAACATACCCTGAAACTGGAATTCATGCCCGAGAATGATAACATGAATATCGAAGTGAACCAGGCCATGCTCGATTATGTACGGATCATTAAAATTCAATAAATGATTAGATTGTTAAACCTTTCGTCGTACGAAGTACACGAAAGCGTTTTCTTCGTGCCGGAGATGAAGCTCCGGCACGAAGAAAAATACAATCTTCAATTGAAAGATGTTGAAAAGATTTAAGGGATACATTCTGTCATTTTACCCAGTACTTTCCCTTGTTGGTATCACCGTCATATCGATACCCTATCGGTGATGTTCCATATATATTCCATATATGTTCCATATATGATCCATATATATTCCAATATTATATAGATATGGAATATATATGGAATATTATTGGATCATGTATTTATTATTTGTGGTTTTGCAGTGTTATGGTATTGACGTTGTGAAGAGTAAGTGGTGAGAGGAATGCGTTTAAGGGAGTATTCATGGAACTGTGTCTTTTACATATTTTTTCTTTGAATGGACTTATATCTGCTGGGTAGGAAATTTCTGTTAGTAGGGCAAGGGTGGCTTTAGCCACTTGTTTACCCTTGCTGTACTATAAGGAAATTTCCTTGCTTTGCAGGTATAAATCACTTCAAAGAAGGGATTATTCGGTCTTCAAATTTAATATACAATTGGCCAAAAATCAAGCTCCATTGATAAATTTTCCTTTTTGGGGACTTATTTATTTCTCTTATAACCAAGTATATCAGCTTTCTAAGTGCCATATCCGAAGAAAAACTACCCTTTGTTTTGGTCACTTTTCTCATTTGTCGATGCACATTTTCTATGGGATTGGTTGTATACATCATTCGACGAATATGGACGCCAAAGTCAAAAAAGGCACTTAGTTTATACCAATTGTTCTGCCAACTGTTTACCGCTGTTGGGTATTTATGCTGCCATTTAGCAACAAATTCCTGCAGCTGCACTTCCGCTATTTCAAGCCGTGAGCTGCCATAGATATTTTTCATATCCTGGGTTAGAGCCTTGTAATCTTTACGCATGGCATATTTTAAGGTGTTACGCACCTGATGAACAATACAACTTTGAACCACTGTTTTGGGGAATATGGTGCTTATTGCATCCGAAAATCCTTTCAAATTATCTGTACATGCGATCAGAATGTCCGATATGCCCCGTAGTTGCAAATCTTCTAACACGTTCAGCCAAAACCTGGAGGATTCACTCTCGGAGATATAAATCCCCAATAGTTCACGTTCCCCTTCCAGGTTTACCGCATATACATTATATAGGGCTTTTGTCTTGACAACTCCTTGCTCTCTAAGCTTATAATGAATGGCATCGAACCATACAATGGCATAGAGAGAATCTAGGGGACGGGACTGCCATTGTTCTAGTTCCGGAATGATCCTGTCGGTAATCTCACTCATCTGGGCCGGGGAGAATGAGAGGAAATAGATCTCTTCCAGATACTTTTTTATATCATTGTAACTCATCCCTTTGGCATACAGGGACAGTATTTTTTCACAAAGATCATCATCTAAGATAACCTGTCGTTTAGCCACTATTTCTGGTTCGAAGGTACTGTTTCTATCCCGGGGGGTAATTAACTCAAATTCGCCGGAGGAACTCTTTACTTTTTTGGTACTGATTCCATTACGTTTGTTGTTGTCCTCTCCCTTGAGATGTTGTTCAAGCTCCAAGGCCAGTGCTTTCTCTAAGAAATGCTTGATTAATGGGCTTAATAACCCGCTTTGTCCCATTAGGGGTTTCTTCTGATACAACCCTTTTATGGTTGCTTTTTCGAATTCTTCATAATTGAATTCTTTCTCTTCGGTGCTCTCTTTCATTGTCTGCAAAATTAATTATTTTTTTTTACAGACACAGTTGCATGAACAATCTCGCGTTTAAAGTTTGAAAGGTTTGAAAAGTTCTGTGTTCCGCGTTTGAAGAGTCCGGGGTGCTGCTAACGACCAGCTCGCTTGGACTCACATTCTTAGTAGCAGCGAGCGGATCGATAACAATGAACTAATCAACTACTTTTGGAGAATGACCTGACATAATCTCAGACATGTCAGCGTTAATCAGCAAACAGAGAAACCTATTTTTTTGTTTCAGCCGAAGTAGAGAAAAAAGAGTCACCCATAACAGACAGAACAACAAATAATAGTCTAATTCACTAATAATTCATTTTAACCAGACTCAAGAAGAATCAAAACAACCCTTCCTATTTCTGAACAGAAGTCAGTTCAAATTATCAGACTTAAAAAACAAACTCAACAGGAATCATGCGAAGTTGATTTATAAAAACAACGCCGTCAACCAGGAAATTGGTTGACGGCGTTGTTTGAATGGCATAGTTAGCAAACACTTTATTTCCACCTCACCGATTTGCCACGTGATGTGAATCTACCCACAGTCAGAAGATACAGGTTGACCAATGGAAGGAAAATATCGAAAAAAGGCAGGGTGAACAGATACTTGCGTTCTCCAAAATACAGGGATGATTTGTTTACAATAATCAGCTGAATGGTTAAGCGGGCCAGAAAGAATACCGCAGCAGCAATCATGGTAATCAGATTTCCAACGATAAAGGACAGGATCAGCGCCAGGTAGAATAACCCGCGGGTGAAAGGCTCGAGGGACAATCTGAATTTGCTGGAAGCTTTATAATACGAAGACACTGACAAATGGCGTTCTTTCTGAAAGAACCAGCCACTGAAAGTATTATTGGGTTCGGACCAGGTGATGCTATCCGGTGCAATCTCTACCTTAGTATTTCGTTTGTTGCTTGCCTTATTCACAAACAAATCATCATCTCCGGAGATCAGGTTCAGGTTGGAGGCAAAGCCCTTATTCAGGAAGAATGTTTCTTTGCGATAGGCCATATTACGTCCGACACCCATATACGGTTTCCGGGCGATAGCCATCCCCATATACTGCAAAGCAATAAATAAGGTGTCGTAGGTGATCAGCATGTTCAGCAAGCCCTTTTTGTTTAAATAAGCCCCATATCCTAAGACAAAGTCGGTATCAGGGCTGAAATTACGCGCCATGCGGGCAATCCAGGTATTATCCTCGGGCATACAATCGGCATCGGTAAAAAGCAGAAGTTCGTTTTTGGCAGCTTTAATTCCAAGAGTCAGCCCAAGCTTTTTCGTACTCAGGTTGCGGGCACCTACCGGTACAAAGGTAGTGCGCAGGTTTGGGTATTCAACGCTCAAATCGTTGAGTAAGCCTTCTGTTTCATCGGTAGAACCATCATTGATGACGATAACTTCAAAATCAGGATAATCCTGTTGGAGGATAAAAGGGAGGAACTGGCGCAGATTATCCGCTTCATCCTTGGCACAGATAATGACTGAGACGGGAGGTTGCTCAGTTAAAAAAGTAATCTTTTCTTTATTTGTTTTGGAACGGAGCCTTAAGACACCATTCACAAACCGCAAATAAAAATACAGCTGATAAAAGAAAGCCAGGCACAGGGCACCAACAGCAATTAATTCTATCAACGAAAAAGAAAAACCGTAAATTTCTATCATATCACAGGTTTCAGTAGTACCCAACATTCCCGGGTTGGGAGAGATGTTGGGAATAATGTTTAGGAGCGTTATTATTTTTTCAACAATTCGTCAGAAGTATATCCTTTTGGCAGTTTGCGCAGGTTGTATTGCGAAGCCATAATTTCGCCATAGGCACCGGCTGAACGTAAAGCAATAATGTCGCCACGTTTGGTTTCGTTCATATAATAGTCTTTGATAAAAGTATCAGACGATTCACAGATAGGGCCTACTACATCATATTCAACTTCCGGCAGTTCGGAACTTAGATTTTCAATGCGATGGTATGCCTGATACAAAGCGGGACGAATCAGATCAGTAAATCCGGCATCCAGGATGACAAACTTTTTAGAAGTTCCCTGTTTCACATACAACACTCTTGAAATCAAACTTCCGCATTGGGCAATCACAGAGCGTCCCAGTTCAAAATGAAGAGTCTGGTTAGGTTGCAGGGTGAGGTGATCACGAAAAATCTTGAAATAAGCCTCAAAGTCAGGAATCGGGAAATGATTGGGGTGTTCGTAATTGATACCAAGCCCGCCACCCACATTGATGTGGGCGAGAACGATATTCCTGGATATAAACAATTCCTGCAATTCATTCGCTTTGACACATAAATCCTGAAATGAAGTCAGGTCGGTGATCTGTGAACCAATATGGAAATGTATCCCGATTAGTTTTACATTGGGTAAAGATGGGATTAAATCAATCACCTGATCCAAGTCGGACATATTGATGCCAAACTTGTTTTCGCTTAATCCGGTAGTGATATAATGATGGGTATGGGCACTTACGTTCGGATTAATACGCAAAGCGACTTTTGCGACTTTTCCTTTAGCAACTGCCAGTTCGTTGATCACTTCCAGCTCCGGAATTGATTCTACATTAAAGCAAGAGATGTTATTGTCCAGTCCCAGGTTGATTTCCCAATCGGCTTTTCCAACCCCGGCGAATACAACCTTATCCGGAGATATCCCGGCATCGATGGCAGCCTGTACTTCACCCCCACTCACACAATCGGCACCAAGTCCGGCATTTTTAATTACCTCGAGGACACTCAGGTTTACATTCGCCTTCATAGCATAATGCACATGAAAATCGGATTTACCGGCTTGAAGGTTTATTTCGGTAAGCGTAGTACGGAGCAGATCCAAATCGTAATAGTAAAATGGAGTTTGTATCTCGCTGAATTTTTGAACAGGGTATTTTGCTTTTATCATAAAAAGAGTTACTAGTAGCTCCCAATTCCCCAGTAAAAGGAAATTGGAAACCATGATTATAGAGTAATCAATAAAATTAGTAATAACATTGGGAAGAAACTATATGTTTAAATAGTCGGAACTATACACTATCTTGTTTTATTCTTTTAAAAACTGACCTCTCCCCCTGCCCTCTCCAAACCTCTATCCCCCTTCGGGTACTTTCTCCTAAAGGAGAAAGAAAATGGAAAAGAGATTATAAGAGGGTGATAGAGCTTAGGGCTGATTAAAATAATAAGGCAGTATTCAGTACCTAAAACTTTCGACTAAAAATGCAAACACATTATTTATTTCCCATTGCGTGAATAAGTGGGCTGTTTAATTGAAAAGAGCATTGCTCAACGCATTTAAAGCTCTTTTTTTATCTTCTGATTTTATCAGGAAAGAAATATTATAATTGCTGCCACCGTACGAAATCATGCGAACAGGAATTTCACTTAACGCGCTTACCACCTGAGCCTGGAATCCTACATTTTCGAAAGGCATATCCCCTACGACACAGATAATAACCATATCCTTATCAACCGTAACGGTACCGAATTTCTTCAGGTCATTGACTATTTCGTCTAACCGTTTTGAATTATCAATAGATACCGACACCCCCACTTCCGAAGTGGTAACCATGTCGATAGGAGTTTGATAGGATTCAAAGATTTCGAATACTTTACGCAGGAAACCATGAGCCAGCAACATACGACCGGATTTGACCTTAATAGCTGTGATGCCATCTTTAGCGGCAACAGCTTCAATCTTCCCTTTTTTGCTTTTGGTAGAGATAAGTGTGCCATGTGCCGTTGGATCCATGGTGTTCAATAAGCGTACGGGGATATTGTTGAGTTTTGCAGGGAGAATACAAGTCGGGTGAAGGATCTTGGCTCCAAAATAGGCTAACTCGGCAGCTTCTTCAAAATGCAGGACAGGAACCGGTTGGGTACCTTCCACAAAACGAGGATCATTATTGTGCATGCCGTCGATATCGGTCCATATCTGAATTTCTTCGGCTTTCACTGCTGCCCCGATTAAGGAAGCAGTATAATCACTGCCACCACGTTGCAGGTTGTCGATTTCACCGTATATATTCCGGCAAATAAATCCCTGGGTGATATAAATGATATTCCCCTGATGTTCGGAGAGTTGCTTTGCCAGGTTCTCGGCTATAAAGTTAGAATCCGGTTCCGAGTTTTTATCAATACGCATAAATTCCAGGGCAGGAAGTAATGCACTTTTCTCACCAATCTCATTCAAATAAAGTTGAAAAATGGTGGTAGAGAGTAATTCACCCTGTGCCAGTATGGCTTTTTCCTCAAATAATGTAAATATCGATTTAGAAAAAGAACGGAGGTATTCAAAAAGCGATTTGGTAAGAATTTTAGCTTCCGATTTAAATTCAGGAGTTGAGAATAACTCTTCAACTACATCAAAGTATTTTTGTTCCAGCGCATTAATACGTTCCAGGCCACCGGATATGTTGTTTTTATACAGATAATCGGAGATTTCAATCAAACTGTTGGTGGTTCCCGACATAGCAGATAATACTACTATTTTTTGTTCTCCATCGCAAATAAGCTTCGCAACATCTTTCATGCGAGCGGCTGAACCTACGGACGTTCCACCGAATTTTAATACTTTCATTTCTTTCGTGTTAATTGTAATTGGACAAAATAAAACTAGCTACAAAAGTAATATTTTTTTCTCAATAATTTTTCATTTGTAAATTCGATTATTTCCGCTACATTTGCAAAAAAAGCATTCTATTCATGATAAAAAGAGTAGTATTGATATTCTTGTATACTTTTTGTATAAGTATGTTTTCATTTGGTATTGATGCCTGGATTCGAATCAACCAGTTGGGTTACCTGCCAAACACTCAGAAAAAAGCAATCCTGCTTAGTGAAGCACCTCTTAGTATAACCCGGTTTACCCTCCACGATGCACTTACCAATGAAGAATTAGGTGTGTTCCAAACGGTCGTATCGTTTGGTGAATTTGAATCCTATAAAAGCACCTACATACTTGATTTCAGTACGTTTAAACAGCAGGGAGCTTTCTATATTCAGGCCGGATTAATTTATTCACCCACCATCTTCATCAATAAAAATACGTATCTGGGTACTGCTGACTTTTTACTGAATTACATGCGCCAGCAACGGTGCGGATACAATCCCTCTCTCAATGCCCTGTGCCATCAATTTGACGGCTACGAAGTCAATGGAGAAGAAATTCCAGCAATCATACCCCCGGAGGCTAAACCGGCAATAAATACGTCAACAACAAAAGCAATCAGAAAATCTGCTTTAAAAAATTCAAAGAAAGTCATTCCTGTCGAAATTCAAGTGCCGATACTTTCCAAATTGGTTAATGTAACCGGTGGCTGGCATGATGCCTCCGACTATTTACAATACGGTACCACGTCGGCCAATGCCATCTACCAGATGCTATTTGCTTATCAAATGAATCCGGGGTCTTTTACAGATACACATGATGCTGCCGGCAAAACGGCACCAAACGGCATTCCCGACATATTGGATGAAGCCAAATGGGGATTAGATTGGCTGGTAAAAATGAACCCTGCTAAAGAGGTATTGTATTTTCAGATTGCCGACGACCGGGATCATGCCGGTTTCAGGTTGCCTTCGGAAGACCGGGTAGATTATGGCTGGGGACCCGGTACAGGGCGTCCGGTTTATCTGGCAACAGGCAAACCACAGGGATTATTCAAGAACAAAAACCGTACTACCGGGATTGCTTCCATTGCAGGCAAGTATTCTTCCGCATTTGCCCTGGGATCGGAGCTCATGCGTAAATTCTATCCTGCCTATGCTGACAGTTTAACCACGAAAGCGGTAGAAGCGTATCAATACGGCCAGAAATATCCGGGAGTATGCCAGACAGCACCCGGCAAGTCACCGTATTTTTATGAAGAAGAAAACTGGACGGACGATATGGAACTGGCTGCCGCCCAACTTTACAGATTGACCTATGACGGGAAATACCTGAAACAGGCTGCTGATTATGGCCGCATGGAACCCGTCACTCCCTGGTTATGCTCCGATACCGCCCGTCACTATCAATGGTATCCGTTTATAAATTTAGGACATTACATGCTGGCTAACGTCGAAAACCCGCGTTACCGGAAAGAGTTTCTGGAGAATCTCCGCACCGGGATTCAACGGGCCAGTTTACGGGCCAGTGAGAGCCCTTTTAATGTGGGGATTCCCTTTATCTGGTGTTCGGACAACCTGACCGCCGCATTAGCCTCCCAATGCAGGTTATACCGCACCCTGACGAACGATTCCACTTACCTGGACATGGAAACAGCCTTGGGCGACTGGCTCTTTGGACGCAATCCGTGGGGAAGCAGTATGATTGTAGGATTACCTAAAATAGGTATTTCCCCCACTGATCCGCATTCCGCATTGTGGCACAATAACCATATCCCTGTTTCAGGCGGGTTGGTCGATGGACCTGTTTATGGGAGTATCTATAAAAGTTTGATTGGTGTCCGGTTAACGAAACCCGATGTCTACGAACGGTTTCAATCGGACAGGGCAGTGTATCACAACGATTATGCCGACTATTCCACCAACGAGCCAACCATGGACGGCACTGCGTCGCTCACCTATTTACTTTCGAGCAAACAACATGAGGGCGATCCTGATAAATCAGCAGATCGTAACCAGTATACCTGTGGTGGGATCACCCGTACCGACCCCGGAAAGAAACAAATCAGCCTTGTTTTCTCAGGTCACGAATATGCTGATGGATATAAAATTGTCCGAAAGACCCTAAAAAAGTTGAATATTAAAGCTGCCTTCTTCTTTACAGGTGATTTTTACAGGAACGGAAAGAATAAATCGATTATAAAAGGGTTGCTGGAAGACAATCATTACCTGGGTGGACATTCCGACAAACACATACTGTATTGTTCCTGGGAAAAAAGGGATTCGTTGTTGGTAAACAAAACGCAGTTCTTAACTGATATCAAAGCCAACTATGCACAGATGGAGAAATCGGGTATCCGTAAAAGCCAAATGCCTTTTTACCTGCCTCCTTACGAATGGTATAATGACAGCATCAGCAAATGGTGTAGGGAGATCGGGGTACAACTGGTAAACTTTACTCCGGGAACACTGTCCAATGCCGATTATTCAATTCCCGAAATGCGTGAGAAATATTATTCGAGTAATGAAATTTATGCCCGGATTATGCAGGTTGAGTCAAAACAAGGATTGAACGGGAACATTCTGCTTTTTCACCTGGGTACCGACAAACGCCGTCAGGATAAATTTTATCCCAGGTTGTACGGGTTGTTGCTGGAGTTATCCAAAGCAGGATATGATTTTGTGGACTTGTACAAGGCCACCGATATCGTAGATAAAAACATGATAGTGACCGATAAAAAACAAAAAAGGAAGAACTAAGTTGTTCTTCCTTTTTACTGCATTCTAACAATGGGTGGGAGACGGGGCTCGAACCCGCGACTTTCGGTACCACAAACCGACGCTCTAACCAACTGAGCTACAACCACCATGTTTACTGAGTGCAAAGATAATACAGCAAATGATTATGTGCAACTATTTTCTAAAAAAAACATGTATTATTTTGCAATAGGTTAACGCCCAACAAATAATGATTGAAATAAAATGAAGTATACCCTTATTAATCCCAAATTAGAGGCGCAAATTGCCGAAATAAAGAGTAAAATCAGGCTTTCGATGAATGGAATTGTATCCGATCAGATGACTCAAAACGGGATTCTGTACAAAAAGAATTACGGAGTGTCCATTCCACGGATTAAAGAAATCGCCTTGATGTATACACCCAATCATGAGTTAGCGCAAAGACTCTGGAACCTTCAGATTCGTGAAACCATGATTCTGGCGACACTTCTGGAACCTGTTGATACCTTTCATCCCCAGCTTGCTCAACAAATGGCCGGGAGTTTTGATCAGATTGAAATTATCGAACAGGCTTCTATGAATTTATTTTGCAAACTGCCCTATTCCACTGTGCTTTGTACAGACTGGGTTATTTCAGGGAACAATTGGATACAGATAACAGGTTTTATGTTGGCGGCACGGATAGTCGGGACGTTGACTCAACCAGGAATCAATAGTATTATTAAACAGGCCCTTAACGTATCCGATACGGATAATTTTCATCTGTACAAAGCTGTGGCCCTATGCTTAAGCCGATTTTGCAGGAAAGACAAAGAAACAGCCACTTACATTTTGAAAGAAATTGAGGCTTTCCCGCAAACAATAACTATCGGTCAACACTATATTTCAACTGAAGTGAAACAAGAAATAATATTTTTGGATATTTTATAGCAGTAGATAGCGTAAAAAATTGTACTTTTGTTCGTCACATTTTTAAATGATGAAAGAAGAAGATTCATACGAAGTAATTAAAGAGGTTTTCACCGATTATCTCAAAAAGCATCATCATCGTAAAACTCCCGAGCGATATGCTATTTTGGAACATATTCACTCCTATGAAGGTCACTTCAATGCTGACATTCTGTTTAATATTATGCAGAAGGATTATCGTGTCAGCCTGGCAACCGTATACAATACCCTCGAACTTTTACTGGAATGCAAGCTGATAATCAAGCACCAGCTAGGTGGCCAGTTTGCCCAATACGAAAAAGCTTTTGGGAACAATACGCATCATCATTTGATTTGTACCAATTGTGGGAAAGTAAAGGAATTCTCCGATAAATCGCTGAGAATATCGATCCAATCCCGCAAATTTGCACATTTCTATACTTCGCATTATTCATTGTACCTCTATGGATATTGCAGTAAATGCAAAGAATTACTCAAAAATTCAATTTGAATTGTTTAAATCCGGATTGAATATTAACTCATAATTATATTATTCTAACGAAATGAAAGTAGATGTCTTATTAGGTCTTCAATGGGGAGATGAAGGAAAAGGAAAAGTAGTTGACGTACTTACCCCAAATTACGATCTAATCACGCGTTTCCAGGGTGGTCC
>Ga0302208_10000273_pt1 | contig 26073 bp, 11 predicted proteins | sample II_Fen_E2_3_FD_194577 | JGI IMG/M metagenome (GOLD analysis project Ga0302208, IMG submission 194577) | Peat permafrost microbial communities from Stordalen Mire near Abisko, Sweden - II_Fen_E2_3 | ecosystem: Environmental > Terrestrial > Soil > Wetlands > Permafrost | place: Sweden: Abisko...
GTATTCCACCTGGGGAGTACGCCGGCAACGGTGAAACTCAAAGGAATTGACGGGGGCCCGCACAAGCGGAGGAACATGTGGTTTAATTCGATGATACGCGAGGAACCTTACCCGGGCTTGAATTGCATTTGAATATGCCGGAAACGGTATAGCCAGCAATGGCAAATGTGAAGGTGCTGCATGGTTGTCGTCAGCTCGTGCCGTGAGGTGTCGGCTTAAGTGCCATAACGAGCGCAACCCTCATCATTAGTTACTAACAGGTCATGCTGAGGACTCTAATGAGACTGCCAGCGTAAGCTGTGAGGAAGGTGGGGATGACGTCAAATCAGCACGGCCCTTACGTCCGGGGCGACACACGTGTTACAATGGGGGGGACAGCAGGCTGCCACTGGGTGACCAGGAGCCAATCCCTAAACCCCCTCTCAGTTCGGATCGAAGTCTGCAACCCGACTTCGTGAAGCTGGATTCGCTAGTAATCGCGCATCAGCCATGGCGCGGTGAATACGTTCCCGGGCCTTGTACACACCGCCCGTCAAGCCATGGGAGTTGGGGGTGCCTAAAGTACGTAGCCGCAAGGAGCGTCCTAGGGCAAAACCGATGACTGGGGCTAAGTCGTAACAAGGTAGCCGTACCGGAAGGTGCGGCTGGAACACCTCCTTTCTGGAGGCCTTGGACAATGTCTTAGAGGTTTGATTTTACCCTGTACTACTATTCTTTATTTTATGATATAAGCACGGTGCTTTTACGACCAATCGCAAGAAAGGAAGGACCAAGCGCCGGGAGACCGAAAGGAACTGAGCCTCGAGCCCCTGATAGAAAGGGATCCATCGAAGAGTGAGGGTTCTCGGCAAGTTGTTGCGAGCACAGTCCTATAGCTCAGTTGGTTAGAGCGCCACACTGATAATGTGGAGGTCGGCAGTTCAACTCTGCCTGGGACTACGCTTTTAAACGATGGGTCGCAAGTTTATGAACGGGGGGATTAGCTCAGCTGGCTAGAGCATCTGCCTTGCACGCAGAGGGTCAACGGTTCGAATCCGTTATTCTCCACCAATTGGCCGCTAAAAGGCCTGACCGAAAACAGAAACGCCCGTGAGGGAAAGAAAGTAGGACGGGCACGAAGGCTGAAAACGATCTTTGACATGTTGTGTGACAATTTAAGAAGCAAAAGTAAATTTTTGAAAAAGGATTGGCTTTGTTGATGGGAAGCTCCGTATGAGAGATACGGCTCCTTAAAACGGGTCATGAAGAAAGTAAGCAAGGGCGCATGGCGGATGCCTTGGCTCTCAGAGGCGAAGAAGGACGTGATAAGCTGCGATAAGCTCCGGGTAGGCGCAAATGGCCATTGATCCGGGGATTTCCGAATGGGGCAACCCACTTGAGTGAAGCTCAAGTATACCGTAAGGTAGGCGAACGGGGGGAACTGAAACATCTCATTACCCCCAGGAGAAGAAAATAAACTAATGATTCCCCTAGTAGTGGCGAGCGAACGGGGAAGAGCCCAAACCGCGTCTGTTTCGGCAGATTCGGGGTTGTAGGACCACGTTGTGGCAGTGAGGTTTTAAGTGGAACGGTCTGGAAAGTCCGGCGACATGGGTGATAGCCCCGTACACGTACCGAACCTCACTCCTAGTGGTATCCTGAGTAGCGCGGGACACGAGAAATCCTGTGTGAAACTGCGGGGACCATCCCGTAAGGCTAAATACTCCTGAGAGACCGATAGCGAACCAGTACTGTGAAGGAAAGGTGAAAAGAACCCCGAACAGGGGAGTGAAATAGACCCTGAAACCATGCGCTTACAAGCGGTCGGAGCCCCTTCGTGGGGTGACGGCGTGCCTTTTGCATAATGATCCTACGAGTTGCCGTCCCCGGCAAGGTTAAGGAACTAGAGTTCCGGAGCCGAAGCGAAAGCGAGTCTGAATAGGGCGCTTAGTCGGTGGTGGCAGACGCGAAACCAAGTGATCTACCCATGGTCAGGTTGAAGGTTGGGTAACACCAACTGGAGGACCGAACCGGTAAACGTTGAAAAGTTTTCGGATGAACTGTGGGTAGGGGTGAAAGGCTAATCAAACTTGGAGATAGCTCGTACTCCCCGAAATGCATTTAGGTGCAGCCTCGGGTGATTACATGTGTGAGGTAGAGCGACTGATTGGATGAGAGGGCTTCGCCGCCTATCGAGTCCTGACAAACTCCGAATGCGCACATGTTTAGCCCGGGAGTGAGGGCGCGGGTGCTAAGGTCCGCGTCCGAGAGGGAAAGAACCCAGACCATCAGCTAAGGTCCCCAAATTACAGTTAAGTTGAATGAACGAAGTCAGATTGCACAGACAGCTAGGATGTTGGCTTGGAAGCAGCCATTCATTTAAAGAGTGCGTAACAGCTCACTAGTCGAGGAGTTTGGCGTGGATAATAATCGGGCATAAACTGTATACCGAAGCTATGGATTTATGGTAGGGGAGCATTCCGGTCCGCTGCGAAGGTGTGGGATAACCCATGCTGGAGCGTCCGGAAAAGCAAATGTAGGAATAAGTAACGATAATGGGGGCGGGAAACCCCCACGCCGAAAGACTCAGGATTCCTGATCAACGCTAATCGGATCAGGGTCAGTCGGGACCTAAGGTTAAGCCGAGCGGCAAGACCGATGGACGAACGGATTAATATTTCCGTACTGGCTGCATGAGCGATGTGGAGACGGAGAAGTGAAAGCGCCGCGGACTGACGGAATAGTTCGTTGAAGGGTGTAGATGTTGACGGGGGTAGGCAAATCCGCCCCCGGAGTCGAACCTGATAGTACCGAGAGCCCTTGTGGCGATCGGATAGTGCGTGTAATCATGCTCCCAAGAAAATCCGCTAAGCATATCATGCAGGCACCCGTACCGCAAACGGACACACGTAGTCGGGTAGAGCATACTAAGGCGCTCGAGTGAATCACGGTTAAGGAACTAGGCAAAATAGCCCCGTAACTTCGGGAGAAGGGGCGCTGGCAGCGATGTCAGCCGCAGTGAATTGGAGAAGGCGACTGTTTAACAAAAACACAGGGCTATGCGAAATCGAAAGATGAGGTATATGGCCTGACACCTGCCCGGTGCCGGAAGGTTAAGAGGAGATGTCAACCGCAAGGCGAAGCATTGAATTGAAGCCCCGGTAAACGGCGGCCGTAACTATAACGGTCCTAAGGTAGCGAAATTCCTTGTCGGGTAAGTTCCGACCTGCACGAATGGTGTAACGATCTTCTCACTGTCTCAACCGTGAGCTCGGTGAAATTGTAGTATCGGTGAAGATGCCGATTACCCGCAACGGGACGGAAAGACCCCGTGAACCTTTACTGCAGCTTAACATTGAATTTGGGTAATTGATGTGTAGGATAGGCCGGAGGCTGTGAAGCGGGCACGCTAGTGTTCGTGGAGCCGACGTTGAAATACGGCCCTTTGATTATTTGAGTTCTAACTCCCCGAGTGGGAGGACACTGTTTGGTGGGTAGTTTGACTGGGGTGGTCGCCTCCAAAAGAGTAACGGAGGCTCCTAAAGGTGCGCTCAGGACGATTGGTAACCGTTCGTAGAGTGTAATGGCATAAGCGCGCTTGACTGAGAGACCGACAAGTCGATCAGGTAGGAAACTAGAGCATAGTGATCCGGTGGTTCCGCATGGAAGGGCCATCGCTCAAAGGATAAAAGGTACTCCGGGGATAACAGGCTGATCATTCCCAAGAGCTCATATCGACGGAATGGTTTGGCACCTCGATGTCGGCTCGTCACATCCTGGGGCTGGAGAAGGTCCCAAGGGTTGGGCTGTTCGCCCATTAAAGTGGCACGCGAGCTGGGTTCAGAACGTCGTGAGACAGTTCGGTCCCTATCTGTTGTGGGCGTAGGAGATTTGAGGGGCTCTGACACTAGTACGAGAGGACCGTGTTGGACTGACCTCTGGTTTACCGGTTGTGCCGCCAGGTGCATTGCCGGGTATCTAAGTCGGGATCGGATAAGCGCTGAAAGCATCTAAGCGCGAAGCCGGCCTCAAGATGAGATCTCCCTTAAGGGTCGTTGTAGACTACGACGTTGATAGGCCGCAGGTGTAAAGATGGTGACATCAAAGCCGAGCGGTACTAATTGCCCGTGACTTTGTTCATGACCGGGGCCACGTATCCCTGATACGGCCCCGTCGACAGGTCCGAAAAGACTTTAAAGACGAAATTGCTTCTTAAACAACACGACATGTCAACCTTATTTCAGGTGACTATAGCGTCGGGGTCCCACCTCTTCCCATTCCGAACAGAGAAGTTAAGCCCGCCCACGCCGATGGTACTGCGCAAGTGGGAGAGTAGGTAGTCGCCGTTTTTTCGAAGCCCGGATACAGCAATGTGTCCGGGCTTCTTTCGTTTACGAAAAGATTGTTAGCTTTGTTATCATATCTTTAACAAGCTAATGGATGAGAAAAACTATAAGAACGTTTACTACAGCTTTTTTGATTTATTTCACAGGAATCAATGCCATTGCTTCAAACTTTAAAAGTGGTTATATAATCACCCACAAGTTGGATACCATTTACGGGCAAATCAACAACGGCAACTACAAGGAGAATTCGTTGATGTGCATGTTTCGAACGACTTCATCCGATACTGTCATAAGATTTACACCGGATGACTTGTTTGGATATCGGTTTATTGATGGGAAATTTTACGTGTCCAAGTTCATACCTCAGCAAAAGCGCACCATCTTTTTGGAATATCTTGTAAAAGGAAGTCTTGACGTTTATTTCCAACAGGAAGATGATAATGTGAACATGTTTTATGTTGCCAAGGATACTTTGCCCTTGCGGCTATTGAAATATGAAATAAAAGATATTTACAACGACGGATTGCATTTTCAGGAATTAAACAATATGAGTCAGGTCATTTTAGAATATTATACGAAAGATTGTCCGGAGATGGTTTCTGTCATTCGAAAAATGAAAAAGCCCGAGCATGAGAATATGATAAAATTGGCAACTGATTACCATCGACGAGTCTGCCCAGGAGGAACATGTCAGGTTTTTGAAAAGAAAATGCCTGCGAAAGTCTTCTTTTCAGCGTCTATGGGTATCGGATATTATCCACTGCCCTTTAACACCAAAATCGATCTGATTGAAACCAAATCACCAGGTTTCTATTTTTCAAATGCCGTGAACCTGCTTTTTCAACAATCGTGGGTCAGTGAGTCAACATACTTTGGCATCGGTTTCGCCGATTATAAACGAATTCCCGTTTCTTTAATGCATATGCCGGAAGGGAATGGCATATTGCCAATTGCCAGCTATGAGATAGATATCAATCATTTGAATGCCAGTCAGAATCTGATGGCTGGAATTCGGCTACCCTTGAAAAAATTATCCCTGATCTTAACCGGAAATTTAACCACGGTAATGTTTGTGACACCTGTAGCCACTTCAGTCCGTTTTGGAGTGATTTATCAGCTTAAGGTTGCTGGACGGCACAGTAAGAGTCTCAGTGCTTTTGAATGACCAGTTTGTCTGTATAAAGGCCTTGACTGGTTGTTATACGAACCATATAAATTCCGTTCCGTAAGTAGGAAAGGTTTATATTAGCATTTGTAATTTGTTCTTTCAATACCAAACGACCCTGCAGGTCCGTAACTTGTAGCTGTTGACCTATGAAATTCTCCGAAAGGAAAAATACACCCGAGCTTGGATTGGGAAGAATGCCAATGTTTTCTGTAGCCGGAAGTGTACGAATAGCAACTACAGTGTCGGGCACAATTTCCATTCGAATGTTGTCAAGGATGAACGTTCCGGCATCACGCGGTGAAATACTTAAAGTATATTCTCCGTTTGCCGGAAAAGCATGAGTCAAAAATGAGATGTTCGAAAGTGTTGAAGTTGCAGGAGTAGAATAGATGCCGGCACTGTCACCCACCGTCTGTGTGGCATCCGTAGATGTCAGTCTCAAATAGGCGTCCAAGCTGCCGGAACCCACAACGTCGAAAGACACTTTATACTTATAACCTCCGTGCAGATAAGTCTTCCAGGAAATACGGTTCAGCAAATGGCTGTTAGTAAGCGTAGCCGTATTTGAAAACAGGTATGATTTATTACCTGAAATCGTAGCTGTATCGATTACAGCTGCAGTAAGAGTCGAACTCAGCTTGTTAACAATCCAAGAATCCAGTCCATTTTCAAAACCGCCATTCACCACATAATTCCCATCCCATTGGTGGGTGATATCCTTAATGCTGATGATGTCCATCAATAATTTCGTACCAGAGGCCATATTTCCATACTGAAGATTCAGTGTATAAAATGGATCGGTCATGGATACATCGTTCGTAATGAACTCCAGTGTAGAAATAGCAGTCGTCGCGGTCAAATTCAGATTGTCCCTATAAAGCGCGGTATTGTCCTTCGTTGCTTCCTGCAATTCGGCGTGCAGGGTATTGGTAGGTGTCACTCTATATTTTAAACTTACCTTGTATCTGGAACCTTGTTGGGCAGGAAAGCGCCAACTTAAGGCTTGATCCGAATAGTTTGTTCCTTTGGTGGTGATATATGCCTGGAAAGTGTTCCCACTAATATAAGCCTGCGCATCCGTCGATGCAGGGACGATGGAGGTTGCTACACTACCGCTGGTTGCAACCGTCGTATATCCCCTCATTCCATCATCAAAAAGTGGATTGGCTACGATATTTTTTTGAGCTATATCCAAATAAGTGCTTTTCTTACCCCAATACGTATGTCCGTCTGAACGCAATCCTGTATAAATAAGGGTTGGGCAGCCATTTTCCCAATCCCATTCCCAATCAACGCAAACTTTGTAGGTGTACGTCCCTTTTACAATGGTCAAGTAATTTCCATCATAGCTCCAAGTGCCTGAAGGGCTTATGGTTCCATTGGCGGCAAAAACAAGCGATATCGGTTTGCACAGAAAAGTGGAAGGGGTTGCTTTCGTAATGGAGTCTGGTAAATCGTTTGATAAGCCTCCGCTTTTTATTTCATTCAGTAGAATCTCCTCCCAGGTTCCTGCAATGAGATCCGAAGTAATGGTCGGCATAATGCCAGGATTGGCATAACGTTCCGGTGAAATGACTGGCCAGCCGCTTTCCGTCCAATAGATCTTTTTAACGTGCAGGTCCATCATCGATGGTATGGAGGTAGGTCGTCCTTGATTCAGCATATAAAACTGACCATTCACATTGATGACCCCGCAATGGGCTACTCCTTGCCACCCTGGATGATTCCCGAACTGATAGGCGTATGAAAGAAGCGGATACACATCTTTACTGGCCGAATATGTGCTGATAGAAGCATTATTGATGTCAACATAAGGACCATTTGCATTGATGGATCGTGCCACACGTGTTTGATAAATGGTACCTAAGTCGCCTTCTGCAACAAAAAGGTAATAATATTTGGTTGTCGGATTGTAAATGATTTCCGGCCCTTCCATGGAACTGTGTGTTCCTGACCAATTCAGCCGGTTTTTTGCAATTAAAAATTCAGCAGCACCGGTTTTTTTAAGACCTGAAAGTGAATCCAATTCTGTCATATACAAACCTTGGGACCAAGAACCCCAAGCCATCCAATAACGACCATCTTTTCCAATTGTAACTGTCGGATCAATTGCATTCGTTAATATGCCGCCATTGTCTTTATAATACATTAGTGGACCTCTTTGAGTCCATGGACCTCTTGGATGTGATGAGGTTGCTAAACAAATGACAGCACCATTTGGGGCGTGAATAGAGCAATAATACAATCGGTATTCGTTCTTCACTTTCATGATGTAGGGTGCCCAGATTCCAGTCTGTGTATGACCAGTCTCACCTGAAAGAGAGTCCATCCAAACATTGTTCTGGCTGGGGTAGACACCACCAAATACAGTTCCGAGATACTCCCAATTCACCAAATCTCTGGAACGACGGTAAGGTATGCCCTTTACGGTTTGTGCCCAGGCGGCATCCGTTCCGTACACGTAAAAATAACCTTTTGTCCTGATAATGGATGGATCATGAAGATTATATGGCCCCCATTTTGAGGTGCTGCCGGAGACTTCCCAGTAATTGTCGGATTGCAAAGGCCTTTGAATTCCATAGCGTTGTTTGCTGAAAGACAAATAGGCATCGTGAAGGTTGTCAATGACAGAATCCAATTGTAAATCCCTGGTACAGGCAGCTCCTTCAGCTTCATATTGGTTGATGGCCGTTTCAAAAGTGGATTTAGAGCCAATCTTGTAATATCCATCTATGGTTCCTTCCTTTGCAGAAGCCAATAGCTTTTTAGAATCTGTAACCAAGGATGTTAAATCCGTAAGTGTCAGACTAAATGCGAAAGAAGAAAAAGTGAAAAATAGGACAATTGAGAGGTAGAATTTCATCTTTCGATTATTTTTTTGCCCCAGATGCTGAATCCATTGCTGTCAAGCCCTGTGAACAAAAGGGTTTCGTGGTTGTTTTCCCAATCAAAGCCATTATGAACGAATAATTCCTGAACTTTGAAAGTTCCTATCTGCAAAGATAACACATTGTTCGCTTGCATCCTCCATTGTCCCTGAGCAGAATTCTCTACCGTACCATCCTTCTTCAAGTCGTATATGGAAGAGGTGCATATTTCTTCCGCTGCCAGACGATTTTCACCCCAGAGTATTTGGCCGGCTTCTGTCATTCGCTTATAAATACTTGGTTTCAGAACAATGATTTCCCATCGACCTGTGATGCCATCTGAACCGACTTTTCTTGTTTTTATACCTGCATATCGTTCTGGTGAAAACATTGGCCAACCGTCTTTGGACCAAAAAATCTCCCGAACATGCAAATCCATCAGATGATTTTCAGGTGAAAGACGTCCCTGATGCAAGGCATAATAGGTGCCGTTTCCATTTTCTACTATACCGCAATGACCGGTGCCAGCCCAACCAGGATGATTGTTAAAACGATAAGGATACGTTAGAACGGGATAATTGTCTGTTGCCTCGCGCATATCGTTCCCGAAGAAATCCAAAAATGGCCCGTCAGGATTTCGACTTCTGCCTACCCTGATGTTATAGGTTGTCATGAGCGGATCGTAGGAAACGAACAGATAGTAATATTTCAAAAGCGGATTGTAGACAATTTCTGGAGCCTCCACATTGTTCCTAGACATATCCAAGCGTCGGACCGTGCTGTGTCCTTTATCTCCCGGACGTGCTGTGAATCCAGTTATAGGATTCAACTGTACACAATAAAGGCCATCAAAGAATGATCCATAGTGCATCCATTGCTCGCCTGTTTTGGCATTTGTGATAATGCTTGGATCGATGGCATTCATCAAATCACCATCATTGGTTTTAATCACGCAGCCCTTTACTTTCCATGGACCCTCCGGTGAAGTTGATTCAGCAAGTCCCAGCCAGGATGTTTTTCGCCCAAATGCCGAAACGCAAAAGTAAAGTCGATAGGTATCCTTGTATTTTAATATGAACGGAGCCCAAATGTTGGTTGCTCCTTGCCCATCGGCCAAACCGTGAACATAATTGACCGCTTCGGCTGGAATGGAATCCAATGCCCATCCCAAAAATTCCCAATCAACCAAATTCCTTGATCTTCTGACTTGGATGTTACCGACTTTTATACCCAATTTGGATGCATCATCGGTTGTATTTCCATAGACGGCATCTGTCGAATAGGCATAATAATACTCCCCGAATTTTTTACATGTAGGATCATGAACATTGTACGTGCCCCACATCCCTCTGTTTTCCAAACCTGTTATCGAAGAATAATCGTCCGAATAGGGCAATTTCGTCTCTTTGCAGGACATGTTCATCAGAAGCAAGGAAAAAAATATCAAGGAGAGTTTGTTCATGAAAAGTGGAAACGGATCTATTTCAATGTGGTAAATACCAATTAATGGGTAACATCAATTTGGCCTTTATGTCCGCTTTGTTAAGAGTGTATTTGGCAGAAACCTTATCAGCCAGATACTCTGGTTTGCCTCTGCGCAAAGCGATGCGCATCAGGTCATGGAAACGGTTTCCTTCAAAAGCGGTTTCAAGAGCAAGTTCATCAACGATGGCGTTTTCAACACTTTCGATGGTATCTGCCTTTGTAGCACTCCTTGGTATCATATAGACCGTTGTATCCAAGTTTGTATTGCCCAATCCACGCTGGCGAATACCAACATTGTTTGTAAATGTGGCATCCGAAAAATTCATAAAGGTTGGTGTTGTACCGTTCCCATATCTTAAAACTTCATCGCGGATAACACCAACTCTGGTAGTCAAATCAGTTAAGCCCTTTTTTATGACTGCAAAAGCCAGTTGCGGGCAACCCAGTCTATTGACAGCCTCTGCATAGCGCAAGTACAACAGTGAGTTCCTATAGATGACCAGACACTTTTCCGTCCCGGTATTCATAAATTGATACTTGAGAATGTACGGATTCAAAGATTGAGCCCAGAGGCTGGTAACAGTATTCGGATGATTGACTGAACCCCAAATTCTTAAGTCGCCTTCTGTTTGTGAAGTGGAACCGTAGTAATAAATAGGCGTATTCCAATTGTTTATAGCTATTGCAGTTGGAGCGATATCATAATGATAGCTCAGACTGTCTAGTGAAAACTGCTGGCCATAAGTGGCAGAACTTGCCAATGACGTGATTATTTCAGTGCTGGAAGGAAACAACACGTTATGCCAGGCAAGAGTAAAGGATATAAATTCACCCTTAGAACCTGTTGTCCAAAAGGACGTGTAGTTTTTAGATATCTCCAATTTATTTGCGAACATGAGGTCGTGATACGAACGTGCGGCATTTTCATAGTCACCCTTCCATAAATATAGATCGCCCAAAACAAATTTGATCGGGAAGATCGTCTTGCTGGATTTAAAAGCTCCGAAAGTACCCAAATCCATTGTGCTAACGTCCTTAAGTGGTTTCAAGTCCGCAATAAGTGAATCAGCCAATGCATTCAAACCTAGGGATGGATACGATTTGGTGGCTTCTGCAACCGTAGTGATCGGATTTGTATAATAGCGTACCGTATCGAAATTCAATGCCAATTGAAGGTACGTCCAAGCACGAATGGATTTAGCAGCGGCATAAGACCTCATCATTGCTTTGTCATTCAAAGCCGTATAAGAAGTGTCAATGTACTTGGTAACATAATTGCAAGCATTGATTACGGAATAGTAATCTTTCTGATTTATGAACGGATTACCTTCAGAGTAGCTGAAATCGTTAATTTCTTTCAGGTATCTAGATGCGTTATCCTTAGTTTCCATCAACTCACTCCTCAATTCACCGAGCAAGACGTAGCGGTCACCCAATTTCTGCAACTGGGAGAAGACACCAACCATGGAGTAGATGGTATCGTGAGCAGATTTCATTTGGAAATTATTCTCAAAGGTGTAGCGCTCAGAGTCTGCGTTCAACAGAGCATCACAACTAGTTAAGACGAAGGTGCTGACTAAGAGGGAAAGCACTATGTAATTCAGTTTTTTCATATTCGTAGGAGACTTATTATCGTATAGATTATAGGTTGATCTTTACACCAACAAAGAAACTTTGGGTTTGCGGCACCAAACCTGCGTCAATACCTTGAGACAATACCGAATTACCGGTTGAACATTCCGGGTCTACGCCGAGATATTTGGTAAGCGTCAATAAATTGTTGGCAGCCACCCAGATATCCATACCATTGATGAAGATATTGTTGATGGGTATATGGTATGAAACGGAAACCGTTTTAAGTCTCAGGTAGGAACCATCTTCAATCCAGCGATCAGAGAAACGTGCATTTCCCATGGGGTCACCATACGTTGCCTTCGGCTGGCTTGTCAACTGACCACTTGACCTCCAGCGCGATAGCATGGCAGTGGATTGGTTGCCCATATCAGAACCCGATTCAAGTTGACTGCGAAGGTAGTTGTAAACATCATTGCCATAGGAATAGGAGAACAAGGCATTCAGCGTGATTTTATGGTAGCTCATCCTGCTGGAGAACGAACCGTAAAAATCAGGATTGGGATCACCGATAATCTGACGATCTTTTGCATCAATGGTACCATCCGCGAATTTGTCGTCGAATTTCATATCTCCTGCGCCAAAGTAGCTGTAGGATCCATTGGCATTTACAATGTGTAGGTTTGCAGCAGCAGCTTCAGCATCTGTTGCAAAAACACCTTTTGTCTTATAACCGTAGAAGACACCGGCAGGATTACCAACACTGGTCAAAACGGATCCGCCGTATATGTCAAGAACCTGGTCACCTTCGGGAAGGGATACAATATTGTTTTTGTAATGTCCTACGCTCATACCGATTTCCCATTGGAATTTCTTCATATTCAAAACCTTCAGATTGGCCGACAGTTCATAACCCTTATTGCTAAGCTCGCCTCCATTATTCCAATAGGCGTCAAGTCCACTTGTTGCATCCAACTTTTTAAGTGTTAATAAGTCAGTGGTTCTTGCGGAGTAAATATCGGCTGAAAGCGTGAGCCGATTGTCGAAAAGACCCAAATCAACACCCGCATTCCAACGTTTGGTGGTTTCCCACTGAAGGCTTTCGTTTTGAATATTTGACAATACCAATCCGTTGGCAAAGTCAATATATCGAACAGTCTGATAATACGCCTTGGTTGCATAATCTTCAATGCCATCGTTACCGGTAACTCCATAACCGCCACGGAAACGCAACAAGTCAATGGCAGTAATGCCCTTCATGATGTTTTCAGATGAAGCCAACCATGCACCATTGATTGAAGGAAACAACCCCCAGCTATGTCCAAAAATGGAATATCCACCTTTCGTTTCCAATCCAAATCTGGAAGAACCATCCAGAGAAGCAGCTACATCCAGAAAATACTTGTTCCGGAAATTATAACTTGCACTGGCATAGTTAGATATGGAGCGTGACAGATTGTTGGTCCCACTTGTTTGTGGATAGCTGTAGCTGGAAAGTACAGAAGTGTTGTTGTCGGAACCGGTATTGTGGGCTGAAATCAAATCCGATTCAAAATAGTCGCTTTGATAGCGCCATCCAAAAAATGCATTCAATGAATGGTCGCTTCCTATCTTCTTGCTATAATTCAATCGGGTATCGTTGAACAATCCAACATTTCGGACAATCTGATTGGCTGCCTTATTGAAAGAATAACCATAACCATCCAAATATATTTCTTTGGTCCCCAACATGGGTTGGAAATAGAATTCCTTGTTTTTATCCAAGTTGTAATCAAACTGAGTTGTCAAAATCAAGTTTTTGTTGAACACATATTTTGGAGTGACACCGATGTTGAAGCGATATTGCCTGTTATAATTTCTTGATTTCTGAATGATAGCCGCGGGATTCCCGATACCGAACTCATCTGCATCTGCAAAATCTTTTGTTTTGCTACCTGAAGAAGTAAAGGTGTTTGGGCTTAAGAACGGTGATTTAATCATGCTTAGAAATGTTGGCGAGGTCCTATAATTGACTCCGTCGTCAAGCAAATCTCTGTCTATTGTCGTATAAGCCACATTCAATTTTGTGGTGAGTGCAGGTGTCAATTTAATATCTGCATTGATGCGGGTATGGATTCGAGCCATGTTCGTCGTCTTAACGATACCATTATTACCGGTATAACCCAATGAGAAGTAATACAAAGCCCTTTCATCACCACCATTTACATTGATGGCATAACTTTGAGTATTCCCAAGTTGATAGACTTCATTCGACCAATCCGTCTGATTATGATATACACCGTAATCAGGACTTGAAGGATCCGATTTCAAAAAACCGAATGCAGCGATTTCTTTTTTGGTAAGCCCACGGGTTCCGATTATTTCACTGGCATAGGTACGGTATTCGTCGGCATTCATTACTGGAATGGCATTGGGTTTCTGAGTGATGCCTGTCATAATGTTCAGGTCGATTTTGGTAACAGCGCTTTTACCGCGGTTAGTCTTGATCAAGATGACACCATTGGAAGCCTTGCTTCCATAGATGGAAACTCCGTCTTTCAATACCGTGATGCTTTCAATATCACCAACCTCGATGCTTGTCAATGGATTCGTGAAGAATCCGCCTTGCAAAGAGATTGCGTCTGCAGACGTTTTGTTCCAAACGACACCGTCTACGACAAATAAGGGTTGCGCATTGGCATTGAGAGAGTTCAATCCTCTGATGAACATGGATGTCCCATACCCGGCATTCCCTGAACGATACATGCTCCGAACATCGCCGCCCAATTCTGAATGAATGAATTCATCCGGTGATATGGCTTGCGGAAGGCGAAATTCATTCAGGCCTTTGGAGGAAGAAGTCGTCAATGTCGAGCGTTCCTTTCCATTCAATCCTTCAAAAACTCTGTAGAAACTGCTGAATGTTTCAGGGTACATGTCGATGATGATGTTTTTTTGACCGCGTACGGGTACTTCACGAACTGCATAATCGAATGCTGATATGGATAGTACTTCTTCATCGTTGGCAACATTTATGACAAACTGACCTTTATTGTCGGTTGTTGAAGAAGCGACATTATTCATCGCTTGTATTTGAGCTGCTGAAATAGGTTTCCCTGTGTTGGCATCACGAACCAAGCCGGTTACAGCGAACTTCACCGGTGAATCGGAACCCATTTTCCCGGCAAGAGACGGGGTCACTGCTGCAAAAAAGGTTATCAGGATGATCAGGGGCATACGCAACGATATGGGAAGTGCTATTTTCATCTGAGCTATATTCAAGTTGTTTTTCATCTTTTTCCAAGTATTGTGTATCCCATCAATTGACAGGCTCCAGGATGATACAATCGATGCGCATGGTTCTAGTGTATAGGGTAGACTGGGTTTCTTTGGCCGCATTTTCCACTTTCAGTTTGACTGTAATATCCCCGACATTATCAGGCGTAACCATGTTACAATAAGGGAATGTCATTTCCTTAACAAAGATTTTACTAACCTCCGTTCCGCTTGTCAAAACATTCGTAGAAATAGATTGACTGGTTATTTTGGTTCCTGCACTATTTACATAATCCAGATAAAAATTCACTAGGCAGGGTAATTGCTTGACTTCCGTTATGGCAGCAGGTACAAATACACAATAGATTCTATATTTTGCTGATAAGGTATTTGGAATAGGGAAATAGACAAAGACTTTTTGGATGGTGCTGGTTGTTAGTGGGAACGCGACAACATAACGAAGGTTTGATACTTCAAATCCTGAATTTTCGCTGCTTCTCCAGTAAACATTGGCATTTTGACTTGTCCGGCCAAAAGAGGTGTTTTCTGCTTCCACTCTTATTTCTCGGTGCCAAGACTCGGTTGCGGTGTTCCGAAGAGAATCTGAAACCCAAACATAACCGTTGCTTGCTTTGTGCGGTGTTGCTCCCTCAAAAAGACGGGGGAAGTTGGTGAAAAGGTGATTGCTTGTATTAATAATAGAATATCCAGTGTAAATGCTCGGGTCTGGGATGCTAAATTTGAAGAATGCATCCTGCATGATGGCATTTTGAGTCAATCTTCTTTGTTTGGCTTTGCTGGAATCTTTGGTTGCAGAAGGCAAACAAACGAAGTAATTTTTGATATTGTCATACGATTTGATCCATGCCTGATTGTTTGGCAAAATAGCGGTGTACACACTATCTTCATTATTGATGTCTCCAAAAGGTGTTCCGCCTAGTGGGTTGAGATAGGCATACACGGAATCAAGACCTGCAATTCTTCCAAGTGACTCCCAAATGTTTGATGCATATGGAACGTAGCCGTTCAGAATATGTAAAATCCCGTTTTTGGCAAGAATGCTGGTCGTATCAATTGGAAATGTACCAAAGGTGAATCCAGTCGTTCCTTTTTCAAAGGGTACGAACTTACCACTCAGCATATATACCTTACTAGTGTTTGTGGAATTATAACCAGCTGTCGGATAATTGAACCGAGCAATATGATTACGTACGATTTCACTAATTGATGCCGTGTCCAACCAATTGATCGATACTAGATCTAAAGCACTGTTCACAGGAGCCCAAACCGTATATGACTGATCCATGCTCAGTATGGAATCATAGCCTGAAACCTCGAGCATGTGTTTGAAATCAGTTAGTTCACTGTTGTCTTTGATTATTTCCATCAAGCTCTTGGTACTTAAGCCCTTGCCTGTGTTATCGTAATGCTCTTGCCAGACATCGCTTACACAGGAGCTTACTACAATAGCAAGAGCAGATAACAGTATGTAAAGCCTTTTCTTATGAAATGTATTCATGATAATATTCGATTTTTATTCAGGCGTTATTATTCGATTCCTTCGGTTTCAAGAAGCTCCGTGGGTACAAATTCCAGATAATCCAGCATAAACTGGATGTCACCCCCTGTTGAACCGAGACCGACAACCGTAAATGTATGTTTGGATGCCTTGTTGAACGTATAGGTGCCCAGAACGCGCCGCAGACTCTTGATACTTGTCCTCGCTGTTTTGGTGATGTCATAATAAAGTGGAATGGTGCACTTGTAACTGGCGGCACCTTTCATATAACCTCGGTTGTGCATCATCTTGTCATTTTCATACCCATCGGGATCTTGAGAATCACTGCCAGGTAAAACCCAGCCGACTTCGGCATTGTTGGCAAGCAGAGCAAGATTCAAGGGGATTCCGCAGGGAATGCTGTCCCAATAAAGTTGTGCGATACCACGCCAGTCTGTCGGTTGATAGCTCATACGAACTTCATAAGTTCCTGCAGGAATTGGTGAAGTGACAATTGAAAAGTTATAGGTGCCTTCTACATAGATTTCATCCCCTTGCCAGTCTTCATAGATGCCGTTGGCATTCAAATAGGTGAAACGGGTAGTAGCAGAGCATTTTAGACCTTCGCAATATCCATCTGGAATGATGTAACGATGTGCTTTGCCAACAACGTTTTCAGCAGTTGGATTATTTCCACGCATATTGTTGGTTGCAAATTCGCGGAAGAAGGAAGATGCTTCCATTCGGATGCGGTTTGAAGAAATGTTAGCGACAACATTCTTGCTGTAAACCAATGGTTTGTCTATCTCATGATAGTACCCGTTGATGGCGTCGTTATCAATATCCTTTGTTAATTGAACAGCGGTATTGATATTGGTTTCATCCCACATGTTAATAAAGAAGGATAACGTATAATTCCTGTCTTTTTTAACTTTGATAAGGGTATTTGACAGCATGGTTTCAATAAACTCATACATATCGAACGTTTTGATTTGAGTCGGAGTATCATAGTCGTTTATTAACCTGCTGGAAGCCAAGGTACGGTTCATGCAATGGTAAGCAACGAATCTGTTCAGATAATTGCGCGGGTCTTTTGGATCATCCACACCTGTTCCATCAGAGAACGCACCTTCGAAATCTCTGGAATAATAATATTTTGCCAGATTCTTAAGGTCGTCAATAGTTTTGATGCCATTCGGACAAAGCGGACATTCCGTGTAATTGGCTAAGGTGCTGTCACTTTCCATCAAAACAGTAAACCCGAATTTGCGGTGTTGGGGTATTTCTTCCGTAATGTTGTACGTCTTAATTGACCAGGAACAATTCTTCGGATCATAACTATCATCTTGTACAACTGCATCATTCATGATTTTGGCATAACCTGTCAGTTGCAAGGCTTCTGAAAATAATCTGAATTTAGGGTCTGCCGCAATTTTTTCACCAAGCTTCAATTCTGAAGGTTCCAGTGTTTTGCTTAATATATGGATGTATCCGTTATGCACCCTGATATCTTTTTCGATGATGGGGCAATTCCCATTCACCAGTATGGAACCATCGGTCAATGAAAAATCAATATTGACAAACCGCTCGCTCATGGACATGGAACTTAGTGGTCCTACGGAGAAGTCACCGGTAGGGATGGTATCTCCTTTTACAATATGGTTGTAGCAAATCTTTTTCAACTCTTCTAATGAGAAGTCGCTTCTGGAAGTTTTGCCTTTGGATGCATAATAATTATGCATGGCGGAGTCACAGGGAATAAAACAGGTGTACTTGCCATAAGCGTTCAACAGACCTAAAACGCCTGTTGTATCCAGAATTTTAGTGAATTCTGATAAATCGGCTGGTCGGCTACTCAGGTATTGTCCCACTAACAAATCGTTGGATGAATAATAAGTTGTAGGAACATTACTGTTGTCAACACACGAGGTGAGCAGGCCGCTTCCAACGACAGCTGTTAATACAGCCGTATAAAATAATGACAGGATGCGCATATTTTTCATTGTCTGATTTTTATTAATTCGAGGAGGAACTTGTCACTGTATTGTAGAATGGATTCTGAACAAGTAGTGAATCTGCAGTCAATTCGTCTTTATGAACTGGCCAGTATAAAGCATTCATCACAGACATTTTACCCAGAGCTTCATTACCAGAAGTAGTTTTGGCTACATAACTGATCAGAGGTGCAGTGCTGTTTGCCCGTCTTGCAAGTCGAACCAAGTCAAACCAACGCTTTCCTTCAAACATCAATTCACGTTGCCGTTCTCTTAAAACTAGACTTTCCACATCACTTGCACTACTATATTTTGTAACCGAGAGTGTATCTGCATCCGGATTTGAACGTTTGTACGTCTTATTGACCAATGCAACCACGTTTTCAAGTTGGATTGAAGTGTCCTGAACCATAGCTTCCGCTTTCATCAAAATGACGTCCGACAAGCGGTAGATTATCCAGTTTGAGGTGTTTGAACGGTATGTATACGTGCTTGCATTTGTCGTCGAATTCTCCGTTCTGGAAAGGCCGGCGTACTTAAATATGTTGTAAACGCCACTTACAGCATCCGTTCTATAGAAGTCTTTGGCACGAGTATCTTTTTCACTTTCATAGATTCCGTTACCCAATGAATATTTGAAAGGGCTGTATTGCTTTCCAGGTGCCAAGTTTGTCGGGAAACTTATCCCGCCTTTTTCATTTCCAGACCAACCGTACATATCACGGGTAGCAAAGTTTATTTGAACCTTGTCATTGAATAAAAGTTCAAATATGGTTTCAGTAGATTTTCCAGTATAAAAAACATCATTTATGACATTTTCTGCGTCCACTAGTTTTAGGGTGTTGTCGGCCATGACGTTGTTGCACATTTCAATGCATTTATCGTATTTCTGATCCCACAAGTAAATATCGGCTAACAAAGCATAAATGGCGTTTTTAGTGATACGACCCTTGGTATAATTGAGGGTGGTGAAACTGGGTTTGGCATATTGAATAGCGACCAGCAGGTCTTTCGTGATATAATCCAAAACGTCACGCTCAGTGGATTGAGTAACTAAGTAATTCTGGGAGTCATCTATACTTGGTGTGGTCACCAAAGGCACGTTTTTAAAGGCACGAACCAGATAGAAGTAAGATAAAGCTCTGATGGTCAAGACTTCAGCCTCCATGGCATGTAATTTGTCCGTTGTAAAATTGGCGTCTGCCGATACTACGTCAGGAGCATATCTTAGAAACGTATTGCAGTTATTTATAACGGCGTAGAATGAGCCCCATGAGCAGTTGGGGTTTGTTGGAGTGATTTCCTGACCAAGAATCTTAGTGATGTCTACATTGTTAGTCGAGGCCTTGATCACATTGTCTGAACGCATTTCACCCCAAATGAGCATCCTGTATGTTACGTCATTTTCAATCAACCCACGGTAGCAGGCAGACATTACAGCCTGAGCATCCGATTCAGTCTTCCAATATTGCTCCAGAATCATTTGATTTTCCGGTAAAACTTCCAGCCAGTTTGAGCAACTGCTGGCACCTGTCAGGAGTAGTGTTGCAACTATAAGGATTTTGAATTTGTTTTTCATTGTCAGTCAAATGTTAAAGTCCAATACTTAAACCAAGGGTGAAATCTTTGGATCTAGGAGTCTTGGCATTGTCCGAAGAAACGCCAAAAGAACCGTAACCCACTTCAGGATCTACTCCGGTATACTTTGTGAATACATACAGGTTGTTGAAGGTCAGATATACGTTCACCTTATCAATACCCAACGGTTTGAGTTTGGATGAAGGAACGGCATAATTCAAAGTCAAATATTTGAAACGGAGGAAGGAACCGTCTTCGACAAATCGGTCGCTACCAAGCCAGTTGTAACCACTTTGATACAACGCCCTGGGGATTTTCGTATCATCACCATCCTTACGCCAGCGCCAGTTGACAGCAATGCTTTGGTTGTCATCATTGTACATGTTTTCAGCATTCATTCGAGCAGCATTGACGATTTTGTTGCCGTAACGGAAGTTGAAAAACAAGGTACAATTCAAATTCTTATAACGTAGCGTACTCCCGAAACCACCATTCATAATTGGGTTTGAGTTACCTAGGTATACGATATCCAATTCGTCGATGCTGCCATCGTGGTTGATGTCCTTGTATTTGGCATCGCCACCACGAAACTTATATTCGCTAGTGGTACCATAAGCAAACATCATCGGCAGCGCTTTGCCGGTTTCGTCCGTCAGAATATTGCCGTTTTTATCGCGGGCAACAGGTGCATCCTGGTGTTCACCAAAATTGTAGTCATCGTATTTATAAACACCTTCATATTTGAAGCCATAAATGGATCCAAAAGAATGACCGTTTTCAAGACGTGACAAGTATTCTCCGTTTGAATAGGTATATTTCGCATTATACGTTTGTAAGACACTTTGATCCAACTGAATAACCGTATTTAAATTGTTGGAGAAGTTCATGTTGAAGTCAACCGAGAAATTTCCTTTTTTAAGTAGGCGGTTTGCAAAAAAGTTCACTTCATAACCATCATTGTCCATGGATCCGACATTCTTATAAGATTGAATGGCAAATCCGGAAGTGGAAGGAACAATCAGGTTGGGGAACAACAAATCACTGGTTCTTTTATGATAAGCGTTCAGGTCAAAAGTGAAACGATCATCAAACAATCCCAGGTCCATACCCAAGTTCCAAGAATTGGTCTTTTCCCATCTAAGGTTTGCAAGTCTCAGGGATGTTGGCCTTGTTGACGGCATATCGATGTAACTCTCATAAGGTACATATCTGGAATAGCTGTTTCCTGCAGAAGTAGGTGCGTTACCGCTAATACCCCAGCTAGGACGAACAGCCAACATGCTGAGCCAACCTTTGGTTGATTCCATGAATCCTTCGTCCGAGGCTATCCATTTGAAAGAAACTCCGGGGAAATTACCCCAACGGTTGTTCTTTCCAAAAACAGAACTGCCTTCACGACGCATTGTAAATGAAGCAATGTATCTGGACTTATAGGAGTAATGGGCTCTTCCCATGAAAGCCATAGTTCTTTTGGTGGAAATGGAGGTTAAGGCGTTAGACAAATAACCATCCTGAGATGCGTCTGTGCTTGTGTTGGAAGCCAGGTCGTAAGTCGTTATTTCTTGGTCGGTAACATTGTTCATTGTTGCCTGAAACGATCCATATAAGAGCAGTGTATGATCTTCATTGTCAAACTTAGGTTGCCAAGTCAGGTTATTATCAGTTTGAATCAGCAATTCTTCTTTGTCTACACTTCCGGCCCGGTTTACATTGCCATTGTTGGAGGCAACATTGGAGACTTCCCAGGGAAGGAATGATGAAACCTTATCATTATTGATGTCAAACGACACATACATGTTGTATTCCAGATTCTTGGATTTTTCACCAGTAAGGTCATAACGAAGTCTGAACGTCGGTATGATGCGGTAATTTTTTACATTATCTGTTGCCAATAATGCCTGTGCGACCGGATTGACTAAGTCGCGCTGGGCAGAACCCAGGCTTGAAAGCCTTGAAATGTTGTAATATGTATCGGTGTTATTGCCGAAAGCATCTTGTTGGAAGACACTGACATTGGGCATCTTACGGTAGGCAATACCCAAAATGTTTCCGCCATAGTTTCGTTGATTGTCCGTATTTGTATAGGAGAATTCCGTAATGAATTTCAAACGGTCAGAAACGGAATAATCCAAATATGCACGGGAGCTGTAACGATTCATTTTTTGACCGATTACAGTTCCGTTCTGGTCGTAATAACCGCCTGATACACGGAACTGAGCCCGTTCTCCACCACCTAAAACGGTCACATAATGGTCATGAATGATGCCCGTTTGCGTGACTTCTTTCACCCAATCTGTATTGTTGTTGAAATTTTCAAATTCGGAATATGTCGGGTCATAATTGTATTCAGGGATGTCAGCAGCACTTTCATCCTGATTTGGATTGAAGTAGGCCTGTTTCATCAACATGGTATAATCGTCACCGTTCAGCATATTCATCCCCTTTGGTTGAGTAGCACGTGTAAGACGATAGGTATATTGGATTTTTGTAGGTCCCATGGCACCTTTCTTAGTGGTAACCATCAAGACACCACTTGCACCTCGGATACCCCAGATGGCTGTAGAAGCTGCGTCTTTCAAAACCGTGATTTCCAGGATGTCATCTGGGTTGATGCTCAACATGTTGGCGTATTGTTCCTGATTTGCGTTTGCAAAGTCGAAGGAGGCATCAATGCTGACATTGTAAGGTACACCATTCACAACGATCAAAGGATTCGAATTGCCATTGATGGTGGATGAGCCACGAATACGCATGGTTGAACCGCTACCAGGGTCACCAGAGTTGGAAACGATATCCAAACCGGCGACGCGACCCTGCAACGCTTCATCGATGGAACCGACCTGCAATCCTTCAAATGCTTTGGCATTGATGGTTTGAACGGCCGTTGATATTTCGCGTTCCGGAATCTTGAAACCTCCTTCACCGTACATTTTCTTAGCCGTGATGGTAATGTCCTGAATGGTATGCCCACTTTCGGACATGCTTAAATTGATGACTCTCAGATTGCCAATGATACGACTTTCTTTATCAAAGCCAAGGTAACTGAAGTTCAGTTTGTCTGCCGAACTTTTGAAACGGATCACATAATGACCGTTCGCATCTGTAATTGTCGCATTGACAACACGATTGTCCGGGCTTATTTCCTGAACATTGACACCAGGCAACAACTCTCCGTTCGTTTTTGAGGAAATGGTACCCTGAACGATTTCACCTACCGTCTGCGCTTTAGCAAACGGAGTCATTACCAGTAGTAACAGTGTGATGATATATAATTTGGATTTCATGGATCGCTTCATTATTTATTGAAATCTCAGTACCTTGTTTATTTGATGAATCACAGCAGTCGATGAGGTGGTGATGCTACTGGCCGAATAGGCGGTGGTAGTCAGTGTGGTCAATGTCGTTGGATCAATGCTGAACACATAGTCTCTTGTCATAATGTTGTAATTTCCACCGGCTGTGACAACTTCTGCTGTTTCAGGAACTTTTTGCGTAACTCCATTTCCATCGACGTATGTCGTAAATTTATCGGTTGTCAGCTTGAGCGTACCGTTTTCTGATTTGACGCCAATTTGATAGAACTTGTTTATATACGTGTCCCAATACGTGTTTTTCATATCTTTCTTTATCGTAGCCGATTGATAACGCGCATCGACAGGCTGATCGGGATGTATGAATACCGAGTTGTCCTGGAAATGATAACGTACGAACCGTTCCATCACATTGATCATCGAGTCTTTTCTGGACTGACTGGTCTGAGCATTGATAACTGACCATGGGATCAGCGTTCCGTTTGTATATGCTTCCTGAATGGCTTCATTCGTCGGTACGTATACGGTATAACGGAAGGTGTTGAAGAACTTGATGTTATAGTCGATACCATAATAATTGGCTTTTCGAACGAAAACATTGCTGTTCGGGAATTCAGAACAAATGTTGTAGAACTCACGGAAAGCATCAGTGTTTTTCAGAACATTGTAAACAGATCTGAATGGCGTCTGAGGCATCTGGTCCACAAAATAAGTAGTGCCGTTTTGCTGATGGTAGATGCCACTGTCGGCTAACGAAACATACGAACCGTCCTTAATGTTTTCACCACCTTGGAATTTTAACAGTGATGAAGTGAAGTGGCCATCGATGTCGTTCGTATTCGTTGCTTTCAGGATGTTTCCGTCTTTGGTGACATAGTAACCGTCTTTAAATACATCTTGGATGGTATCCTTGAAGTCGTTCACCACGATGTTCTGGTCCAACATGCGCACCAGACGGCTCTTGATGAAGTCGGCATTCGTTATCAAAGTAATGGAGTCGCCTCTTCCGTATGGCTTAGTTGCATCATATGCAAACACGGAAGCTTTTACGGTCTTATACAGGTAGTCGTACCAGAATTTGATGGTGGTTGGTTTGTTGGTGCCGTATGTCAGCGGATCGATGTACGATTGCATGGCTTTGTCTGTCGGGGCAAGGAAACCATAGGTGTTTACCATGGAGTTCAGGTATAACCTGTAGAGATAACTTTTGATGGCCCAGCGGCAGACTTCCGTTCTTTTGCTGAACAATACAGGCCCGAATACCGAAACATAATCATCCGGTGGGTAAATGCTTTTTGTTACATACACCAAGCCATTGATACCAACATAATTCATGGAATCAATGATATCCGTTTTCTTCACATTCAGTTTTGAACTTTGTGCGTCGACCATTTTTGGGAAAACGCTAGGTATGGAGTTCAGCAATGAAGGTCTCATATGTCTGGTCACCAATAAGGCAAGAATGTCCGTCGGAACGTTGTCCCAAGTGCCATAGCGTTCCTTGAGGGCGCGACCGCTGCCAGCGCTATTTAGGTTGAAATAGGCTTCAAGCGCTTCATTGGTTGGAGCAAACATAACAGCCATATCCGATTGCATGGTTGCATTGGGAGCAGTATAATTGTTCCATCCTGGATCGAACGGAAGGTAGTTGTCTTCAGAAATGGCAACATTTGTCGGATAGCGCTGCACACCTCCACGATTTAAAGGTGTATAATAGTGCATCGTGAAAATGGAGTCCAGTGGCAGGCGGTTTTCGAGCTTCTTATAATTCATGGTCGCCGTCGCATCGTAATACGGAGCACAGAAACGATCCAACAAACTGGAGAAAATGGAGAGTTTCGGATTGTTGCGTATATATTGAGCCATATTGGTCGGTGGAGTCAACACGTTTTCCAATACATTTATATAACCGTTCTTGCACGCTTTGTCACGTTCGATAACCTTGTCGCTAAAAATGAACGCGTCGTTGCCTGAACGATTTATTCCGGTCATGATTTTGAAATCTTCGTCAGTAATGCCGTTGAAGTCCAATTGTTTTTTTAGGAAATGGACCATAGTCCAATCGGTATTGTCTTTCAGTAACCATAAGCCGTTGGCACGACGTGAATTCCAGGCTGCACTTTTTGGCAACATGTCGCCCTTTTCAAAAGCGACACTGTCTAAAACATTAATGGCCGATTTCCTGCGAAGTGCTTTCCCTTCCTGAAGTCCAGAAGTACCACCAGCAAAATAATTGGATAAGGTTTCAATTAGATAGGCATTGTTGATCATTGAAAAATTGAGGATCAGTTTTTTCTGTGACATCGTCATCTGATCAAAACTCGTTACACCCCAAGCATTCCCTTCACTGAAAAAACGGTTGAATGCATCATCGTTGGCGACAAAGATTGTTTTGCTTCCAGTTCTGGACAAAACATCCTTGTAATTGACAGAATCGATGATGCTGGTCATGTAGGTAAAGTTGCCTTCCCGCTTCAACTCGTCATAGATGCTTTGACCAAGCCAGTCCGGCTCTTGGTTGTCGTAAATATAGACATCCTTGCAGGAAACCATCAGCGTACTCGCAGTAACCAGTCCAATCAGCCAATACAGAAGCCGGTCAGGGAGTTTTTTCATGTGTTTTTCCATTGATATTAGAGATTTAAGATTATTCTATCGAATACATACCTTCGGGGGTTGGCCAAATAACTTATTAAAGGCAACTTTTCAATGATTCCGGAAAAGGTGTGTTTTTCTATGAGGTACAAAAATACCTTCCATCGGTTTTATATTGGTGGATATTTCTGTCTAAAAGGTGGACAAATGTTTAAAGTGAACACTCTTGTTCACCTATGTAATTTATGAATGCTTATTGTATATTGATAGCTGTTTTGGACTATTGTTGCAATAAAAAAGCCCCGGATATTTCGAGGGCACTGAAAAAGTCCCTTTAGCTTTCAACTAATAAAAAACAGTAAAAAACAATGGTTCAACCCCTTGTTCTTTGCTGTTTTTTTTGTACCTTAATGCCTCAAATAAAG
>Ga0302208_10000274_pt1 | contig 26058 bp, 22 predicted proteins | sample II_Fen_E2_3_FD_194577 | JGI IMG/M metagenome (GOLD analysis project Ga0302208, IMG submission 194577) | Peat permafrost microbial communities from Stordalen Mire near Abisko, Sweden - II_Fen_E2_3 | ecosystem: Environmental > Terrestrial > Soil > Wetlands > Permafrost | place: Sweden: Abisko...
CGGATAGTTTTATGGTCAAGTATCATATAGTAATTGTTGGCAAACCCTGTATTCCAGTAATGAGAGACATAAAAACACTGAATTCAAATTATTGCTATGTTGACAGTGCCGGGTATTATACCAAAGAATATTCGGATAGAAATCAACTGGACTATTATGTAGACAGAAACATTAAAGTCATAAAGTATTTACAAAAACAAAAATGGGTTTCTTCTAAAGAACTGGTTTTAGTAGGCCATTCAGAAGGAAGTACCGTTGCAGCAAAAATGGCAAGCTGCTCACACGTAGCAACCCGGTTGATATATTCAAGTGGCAACCCAATGGGCAGGATTATGTCTATCATACAACAAAACAGAGCTACCGAAACAGATAGTTTAAGATCCGGAGAAGAGATGATCACATATTGGCAAAATATAGTGCAGGATAAAACAAATATGGATGCTACCCATGGCGACGCTTTTAAAGCAACCTATGGATTTTCATGCCCGTCGATAGAGTCTCTGGAAAAATTGAAGATCCCGTTACTTATTTGTTACGGAACCAAAGACTGGTGTGCTCCTTATGTCGACTTTATGCGAGTGGATTGCATCCGAAAAGGAAAAACAAACATTCAATTCCATCCGTACATTGGAACAGAACATAATTACTATCCTTTTACGAAAGAGAATAAACCAAATTACGATAGTCCCAACTGGGATAAAGTATCAAATGATTGGCTCAACTGGATAGAAAATAAATACGTAAAATGAAAAATGAAACCCAAGAAGCAAAATCATTGTATGACCTCTATAGGCATTTAAACCTGCCGGTTGACCTGATACAAACATCGGAAGGGTTTACAATACTCAACCTTAAAGACGTTGGTTTTGAAGTTCCATATCAATCACCTTCCTTTCGTCCGGATTATTTTTCTTTTCTCTTTATAAAAGAGGGGATTGGAAAATACACGATTGACGAACAGTCCTTTCAGGTAACCCCTCACTCCATTTATTTTACCAATCCAAGCAATTACAGAACGTTTAGTTGGGAGAAAATAGAAGAAATTTATCTGATAACCTTTGATGAAACTTTTCTGAAGAAATATATTGACAAAGACGTATTTCAGGATTTCCCGTTCCTGTTAACCGAAACAATCCAACCCAAAATTGTAACTGATGATTTTTACCAATCGGTGGAAACCATTTATCTGCAAATTCATCAGGAGTACATTAGCAGCTCATCGTCAAAAAACAAAATCATAGGGCATTTACTTGCTGTATTGCTCTATAAAATCAAAGAGTATTTTTGGCAGGATTACAACCCAATCTACGAGGGAAACAGAAGTTCGCAAATCGTAAAATCGTTCAAACAGCTATTAGAGAAACATTACCGCGATTTGAGTTCCGGCAAGGCAGAAGTCGCTTTCAGGGTTCAGGATTACGCCAGCGCACAACACCTAAACCCCAATTACCTGAGCAATGTAATTAAAACTAAAACAGGAAAACCCATTGCTGTTTGGATAGCCGACAAGACTATTGCCGAAGCCAAATCACTGCTACAAAATTCTACTATCTCAATTAAAGAAATCACCTACAAATTAGGATTTTCAGAAAGTGCCCATTTCAGCAATTTCTTTAAAAAACACACTCATACTTCCCCTATTCAATACAGAAAGACAGATCATCTGTAAAACTTACAATCAATGCTGTATTCCGTGCAAAAAGCGAGGAATTAATCGGCGTTACCTTTGTCCTATCAAATTTAAAAAGATAGACAAATGAAAAATCTAAGTAACAAAGTAATCCTTGTAACAGGTGCTTCAAAAGGAATTGGAGCAGAAGTAGCCAAAAAGTTGGCCGAAGCAAAGGCTCGTGTCATTGTGAACTATGCAGGCAGCAAAGCAGATGCAGACTGTGTTGTAGCAACCATAAAAAACAAGGGTGGTGATGCCATTGCTATACAAGCCGATGTCAGCAAATCCGAAGAAGTAAAATTGCTCTTCGATCAGGCTATTGCACATTATGGAAAGATTGATGTGTTGGTAAACAATGCCGGCATTATGATTACCAAACTCATTAAAGACACAACAGACGATGATTTTACCCGTCAGTTTGATATTAATGTCAGAGGGGTGTTTAATACGCTTCGTGAAGCGGCAACCCGACTGGCCGACAACGGGACTGTCATCAACATGTCGACTTCGGTAAATCGCCTGATGTTACCAACCTACGGAACCTATGTTGCCACTAAATCTGCGGTAGAACAACTGACAAGAGTTTTCGCCAAAGAAGTAGGAAGTCGTGGTATCAATGTAAATTCTGTTTCACCCGGACCAACCAATACCGCTTTATTTACTACCGGCAAACCACAGGAAGTAATTGACCGTCTGGCTTCCCTTTCACCATTCAATCGTATAGGCGAACCCAATGATATTGCCGAAGTAATTTTATTTTTGGCAAGTGATGAAGCCAAATGGATAAATGCACAAAATATCGGCGTAAACGGAGGAATGGCTTAATCATCAATAAAAAAAATAAGATGTATACTTTACAAAATAAAACAGCCTTAATTACCGGCTCTGCAAGAGGTTTGGGAAAAGCCATTGCCGAACGCTACGCTGCACTTGGAGCAAATGTTGTTATCAATTATTCAAAAGATAAAACTTCGGCAGATGAAGTCGTTTCAAACATTACGGCTATGGGTGCACAAGTAATTGCCATTCAGGCAGACGTAAGCAAGGTTGCCGACATCGAACGGCTCTTTGAAGAAGCTAAAAATGCTTTTGGAAAAATAGACATTGTTGTTGCCAATGCCGGTATTGAAATGGTGGAAACACCGGTAACGCAATTCACGGAAGAACAGTTTGACCGTTTGTTCAGTGTAAACACCAAAGGTGCGTATTTCACCATGCAACAAGCTGCCAACACTGTGGAAGACAACGGACGCATCATCTACATAGCGTCCAGTACTACGGCTTTTCCTGTACAGGGAATGGCAGTTTATGGCGGCAGTAAAATCACGCCACGGTATTTGGTTGATGTCCTTTCCAAAGAAATTGGACATCGTGGTGTAACGGTTAATTCCATTATTCCATTTGCCGTTGACCATTCAGGAATTTTTGCGGATGCTGATAGTTATCCTGAATTAAGAAAATCGTTGCTCGACAGTTGTCCCATGGGAAGACTGGCAGAGGTAGAAGATGTAGCCAATGCGGCTGAGTTTTTTGCAAGTAATCTGTCTTCATTTGTAAATGGTCAGCATCTGTTAGTGAATGGTGGTGCTAATCAATAATCATTCAACGATGACAAAAAGTAAACTCATTATTTTGATGCTCGCGAGTAGTTTATCTGCCTGCGGGCAATTTTATCAAAAACATTCACATCGTAAAGTAACTGAAATGGAAACAAATAAAATCTCAAACAAGATTGTCAAAGCAGCTATTGAGGCATGGCAACAAGGAAACTCTGAGTTATGGCTTTCCTTTTTTACCGAAGATGCGAAGCTCCTGGATGACGGAAATGTGCTCAACTTTAAAAAATTCTCTACTAAAGCTATCGGTCACGAACGTTTTACAAGTTTTGATAAAGTGGAAAACAACGGTTTATCTATCTACGGACAATTTCACAGCGATACCTGGGGCGACTTCAAAACATACTTCAAATTCCACATGAACAAAGAAGGACGAATATATCAGTTGGAAATAGGACAAGCAGAATACTGAATAAAATACAGTATAACATGGGATTTACGTTGACTGTAATGCTGTGACAGAACCTTAATGACTGATAAAAATGAGTACTAAAGAAAAAAGATTTTGACAAATACTTGTTTATTGTTGTCGTATATACTATATTTGCAGCAACAATTATAAAACAATTAAAAAGACAATAAATTATGAGACGATTAGAATTTACTTCTCTTCAAGTGAGAGATTTAGAAATTTCCAAAGAGTTTTATACACAAAATCTCGGGTTTGAAGTATCGGAAATGAAAAATCCAGATGCAGTTATTTTCAAGTTTAACAAAGGGGAAGCAAGCTTTGCCATTAGAAAGCCTCTCGAAAATCTGGATAATAAAGAATTAGGAAACGGTGTATCGGTCTGGTTTGCAATAGACGAAAAAATAGAGGATTTGCAAGCACGCTTTGCTGAAAATGGAGTCACTATGTTAGGAAAAGTAATGGAAACCCCTTTTGGGAAAGCACTTCATGTAAAAGACCCTGACGGTTATAAATTAACCTTTTTAGAGTCGAAGTAAATATTCATCTTGATGGACAACAGTATACAAAGACATTGGATATTAGTGGCTTCCAAAGATCATGTTAAAAGCGGTGTTGCGGAAGGAATAGCTCAAGCTTGTCACGGTAAAGCTTCGCCATTGCAACGAATGAGTGAAGGCGATTTCGTTATCTATTATTCAGGCAAGCAAACCCTTGGTAAACCTGAACTATGTCAGAAATTTACTGCGATAGGCAAAGTAAAAGATGACAGTATATACCAGGTTCAAGTGGTAGAAAACTTTTGTCCATCAAGACGAAACATTGAGTTTTATCAAAGCAAGGAAATTTCCATTCTTCCTTTGATAAATGATTTATATTTCATTAAAAATAAGAAAAGTTGGGGATATCCGTTCAGGTTTGGTTTCTTTGAAATCAACAAGCACGATTTTGATCTGATTTCAACACAAATGCTTTCATAAAACAATGACAAAAGAAGTAGAATTTAGTTTTAAAAACCCGAATGACAGCCCGGGTTATCTTTTAGCACACGTGACTATGTTGTGGCAACGTAAACAAAAGAAAGCGTTGGATCCTTTGGATTTAACACATACTCAATTTGTACTGTTGGCATCTTTAAGTTGGCTTTCTAGAGAAAACAATGCTGTGACACAGGTTGACATTGCTAACCAAAGTAATGCTGACAGGATGATGGTTTCAAAAGTGTTGCGAACGTTGGAAGAAAAGAAATTTATCACGCGGCAAGAACATGAAAGTGACACCAGAGCAAAAACGATTCAACTGACAAAAACAGGCACAGAAACATTACAAAAGGCAATCATTAAAGTGGAGAATGCAGATAAGGACTTTTTTGTAGCAATTGAAGCAAACCTTTCATCATTCAATGCGAATATGCTAAAACTCATTGATGAAAATAAAGGAGACTAAAAGCACTACTGCTAGACATATCTTCTTGTTATTATTGAAAGAAAGCATTTACTCCATCAACATCAGAAACATAGGTTTCAATTTTAGCTATTTTTCCATTATAAATGGTGCAAACTGTAGCCAGGTATTCATCCAGTATCAGTTCGGCTCTTGAGGCTTGATTATGAACAAATAGTGCAACATTATGTTGTCCATATAAAATATGTTTCAATTCTAAGCTGGCACCCGAACTACTAATCTGTTGTGCTCTGGTTATTATTGCATTTGGACCATTCACTTCGCCTGAAATTAAGCTTGTACCGGGTAAAGTCCAGGAGATATCTTCAGTAATAATAGAATGGAGTAAATCCCAATTTTTAGTTCCAACTGCATGAAGGAAGGTTTCGGCTAATTTTTTCTTTTCCAAATCGGTCAATAACTGATTTGTGGATGCAACTTGAGAGGACTGTTTCGTATTCATAAGACTGATTTTAAAATTATGTTGTTTGAAATGCAAAATTAGACCTTTGAATTGAGGAGTACAATATGGGTGAAAATTATCCTATAGTGATAATTTCACCCTGTAATTTTAGTATTAAACATCTAAGTGAATATTTATGTATGAAAAGAAAATCCCAAAAGATTTAAGTTGTGGTATTGTTGTTACCATGGAGGTTCTGAGTGGAAAATGGAAAGCTTGTTTGATTAATGATATTCATAAAGGTGTAAAAAGGCCGAGTGAATTGCAGAGGTCTCATCCCGAAGCTTCTTTAAGAGTGATTAATCAGCAACTTTCTGAATTGGAAAAGCACAACATAATTAAAAAGAAAATTTTCACGGTGTTACCACCCAAAGTAGAATATTCTTTAACTGAGACAGGGAAAACACTTTTGCCCTTAATTGATCTCCTGTTAAGTTGGGGAAATGAGTATAAAAGTATGATAAACATTTCAGAATAAAACAAATATAAACTGAAATAACCAAACACCGCAGCTCTAAAACACATACGTACATTTGACGGGCGATATACAATTTAGCAGTTGTACTCCTGCATTCGCGTTGGTCGAAGGGCGAAAGTGAATTCTCTCTTGTGGAGTCTAGCTAATGAATGTCACCACTTATTGGGAGTGACCCTTTATATTGTGCTATGCTTTCTTAAAAAAAACTTATCCGAAGCAGGTTGTTATTAGGTTTTTGCATAAAAAATTCTTATTTTTGTATCTCATAAAATAAAAAAATTACGATTATGATACGATTAAATGTATTTATCACGGTAGAAGATGTAAATCGCGCCAACGTACTGGCTGCTGCCAAAGAGTTGACCGCTTCTTCGGTGAAGGAAAATGGCTGTGTTGCATACGATATTTATGAAAGCGCTACCCGTCCTGATGTGTTGCTGATTTGCGAGACATGGAAAGACAGCGAAGCGTTATCCAATCATGAAAAGGGGGCTTCCTTCATTAAGAATATTGCCATCCTGAAAGAGTTTACAGCTATCAAAGTCGAGAAATTCGAATTTTGAAGCAGGTAGTGCCGGGTTGGTTTATTGTCAATCCGAATGCTTACCGTGGGTAGACAAAAAAAAGGGTGACTGTACGTTACCCTTTTCTTTTTTCGTACAGGTCTACACCTGTTAAGACCAGATCCATGATGCGGGTTCAACTGATTTAAGCAGGGGTTTAATCCTGCATTTGCCTGACAACAACGGAGGATCAAAACAGGTTCTCTGAATTGTAACGAGTTTTTCTAACTTTAAATGCTATGAAACGAATATTATTCACCTACTGTATCTTACTTGCCGGAATCAGTATGCCCGCTCAAACAACACACTTTCCGACAGCAGCCGTTGATTCGATACTACAATGCATCAAACGGCCTCAGATACCGGTCTATTCGGTAAACGTCACTAAGCTCGGTGCTAAGGGAGATTCTGTGACTGACTGCAAGCCTGCCTTTGATAAAGCCATGGCGTGGTGCAAAAAACAGAAGGGGGGTAGTATTATTGTACCCCGGGGTATATACACTCTCCATGGTCCGATTCACTTTGTCAGCAATGTAAACCTGGTGCTGGAGGCTGGAGCTAAAATACGGTTTAGTGATGCACCCGAACATTACTTACCGATGGTACTCAGCAGTTGGGAAGGTACGATGCTTTACAACTACAGTCCTTTGATTTATGCTTACAATTGCCATGATATAGCCATCACGGGGGAGGGAACTATTGATGGTGAAGGGGATAAGCTATGGGATAGTTATAAAGACCAAGAAGGGCCTGATAAAATGTTGAGCCGGGAAATGAACCATACGAATGTAGCTTTGACAGAAAGGCTTTTTGGGAAAGATCATTTTCTACGGCCACAACTAATACAGTTTTTCAACTGCAGGAATATTCTGGTTGAGAATATCCGGATTGAAAATTCACCATTTTGGTGCCTGCATCTGTTGAAATCTGAAAGTGCAACAATACGAGGTGTGAAATACCGGGCACTCAACCACAATAACGACGGTATTGACCCGGAATATTCTAAAAACATATTGATTGAGGGCATCAGTTTCGACAACGGAGATGATAATATTGCCATAAAAGCAGGAAGAGATCACGAAGGAAGAGCTAACAGCAGCACGCCAAGCGAAAACATTATCATACGCAACTGCAGCTTTAAAGGATTGCATGGAGTCGTGCTGGGCAGTGAACTCTCGGCAGGTATACGGAATGTGTATATAGACAACTGCAAAACAAGCGGCTACCTGAAAAGAGGCATCTATTTTAAAACCAATGCCGACAGAGGTGGTTTTATCAAGAATATCTATGTACGGAATATTCATCTCGACAAGGTGGAAGACTGCATTTATATAACTGCCAATTATCAGGGAGAAGGTAAAGACTTTGCAACAGAAATATCAGACCTCTTTTTTTCGGATATAACCTGTCACCAGGTGTCGGAGACAGCTATCGTACTTCAAGGTTATGCACAAAAGAAAATAAGGAATGTCTGGTTTGAGAATGTTGATATTCAGTCGGCCAAAAACGGCATGACCATTACCAATACCGAAAAGGTTGAATTAAACGAAGTGGTCGTAGGTAAAAAAGCAACGATACCCACTGCTGTGAAGTGAAGGAACAGGAACAATGGGATATTGCATTTTAAATCAAAAAGGATAAAAAGATATTTTTGCCTATAATGCCGGGCATACTACGATTCAGCACAGAAAACAAGGATGTCTGTTTAGTGCCGGCTTCACTTGTATTGAAGCCAGCACTGGGTTGAAAAGTACATCTTAACCCCCATTCAGAAACATCCGGTTAGGTTTAATAATTATATAAACCGTATTTTTGCATGGTTAATTAACCTGACGCATATTATGAAAATCACCTCCTTCCGCATACTGATTCTGTTGTTGCTTGCACAAGCCACCTTATCGGCCCAGACTACTTTTCCATTTCAAAATACTACTTTATCCGATACTGAAAGGCTTGATAACCTGCTGTCGTTGTTGACCCTGGACGAAAAGGTAAATGCCTTGTCGACCAATCTGGGCATACCCCGCCTAGGCATACGCAATACCGGACAATCGGAAGGACTGCATGGCATGGCATTGGGTGGTCCAGCTAATTGGGGCGATTTTAATGCCAAAGGAACTCCAAAAACTTATCCCACTACTATATTTCCACAATCATACGGACTGGGCGAGACCTGGGATCCTGACCTTCTTCAAAAAGTGGCGGACCTGGAAGCTACCGAGATACGTTTTTATACCCAGAACCCAAACCAGAACAAGGGGAGCCTGGTGATGCGTGCCCCTAATGCCGACCTGGCCCGTGACCCACGTTGGGGACGTACCGAAGAAAGCTATGGCGAAGATGCCTTTCTTGGATCGTGCCTGACAGTGGCATTTGTAAAGGGACTGCAGGGACCGGATGCCCGGCACTGGAAGTCGGCATCCCTGATGAAACATTTCATGGCCAACAGCAATGAGGATGGACGTGATTCCACGTCATCCAATTTTGACGAAAGGTTGTTCAGGGAGTATTATTCTTTCCCATTCTACAAAGGCATAACCGAAGGGGGTTCACGCGCTTTTATGGCCTCCTACAATGCGTGGAACGGCACACCTATGACCATTAACCCGGTATTGAAAACCGTTACCCGTGATGAATGGGGCAATGACGGCATCATTTGTACCGATGGGGGAGCATTGAAACTACTGGTGAATGCCCACAAGGCATTTCCAACGCTGGCCGAAGGGGCTGCTGCCGTAGTGAAGGCCACGGTAGGCCAATTCCTGGATACATTCAAACCCTACGTGTACGAAGCCCTGAGTAAAGGATTACTGACCGAAAAAGATATAGAGAACGCTATCCGGGGAAACTTCCTGGTAGCTATGCGCCTGGGGCTGTTGGATGCCGACCAGACAAAAGTGCCATATGCCAATATTGGAGTTACCGATACTATTTCACCTTGGTTGAAGCCCGAAACACAAGCTTTTGTGAGGACTGTAACTTCAAAATCGGTGGTGTTGCTTAAGAATTCATTGAATTTATTGCCCTTACATGCTACCAAAATAAAATCTATCGCGGTCATCGGTCCAAGGGCTAATGAAGTATTGCTGGACTGGTATAGCGGTACACCACCGTATGCAGTTACGATCCTGCAAGGTATCAAGAATGCAGTGGGGAAGGATGTGGAAGTATTCTATGCCCCTTCGGACGAAATGGACAAGGCAACTCTGGCGGCAGGCAAGGCTGATGTGGCAATAGTCTGTGTCGGGAACCACCCTTACGGGACGAATGCCGCATGGATGGTTTCGCCGGTACCCAGCGATGGACGGGAAGGAGTGGATCGCAAAGCCCTCACCCTGGAACAGGAAGACCTGGTGAAAGTTGTTACAAAGGCGAACCCAAGAACCGTCATGGTGTTGGTGAGCAATTTTCCTTTTGCCATCAACTGGTCGCAGGATCATGTGCCAGCCATCCTGCATGTTACCAATAACAGCCAGGAGCTGGGGAATGGACTGGCGGATGTACTCTTTGGTACAGTCAATCCGGCTGGGCGTACTACCCAGACCTGGGTAAAAAGCATTACCGACCTTCCCCCGATGATGGATTACGATATCCGTCATGGCCGCACGTACCAGTACTTCAAAGGGAAACCACTTTATCCGTTTGGATATGGACTGAGCTATACTACTTTTTCTTATTCGGGACTTAAGACATCAAAGCAAACACTTTCAGATTCCATACAGGTCACCGTAAACGTAACGAATACCGGTAAAACAGATGGCGAGGAAGTGGTGCAGCTTTATGTAGCTTATCCTGGTTCGAAAGTGGAACGGCCCATCAAACAACTGAAAGGGTTTAAAAGGGTCTTTATACCTGTAGGAAAAACACTGACAGTGAACATTCCGTTGAAAGCGATGGACCTGGCGTATTGGAATGTGGAGAAACATGCCTTTACGGTGGAAAAAGAGAAAGTGAAGGTAATGGTAGGAAGTTCGTCGGCAGATATCAGATTATCCAATACAATCCAAGTACAGTAGAAACTCCGGATCGAATGAAAAGCAATATTGAAGAATTAGAAAATCGTGGATATATTGCCGATGGAATTGAACAAAAATATCCTAATGCCTCATTTGAGCAGCGGACAGAATTATTAAAAAGTAATTTGCCTTGTGAAAGGACCCTTGGAGCCAGATTGTTAGGAACCTATCCTGACATAAAAGCCATTGATTATTTAACAAACGCATTGATAAAGGAGAAAAAGCTTTATTCAAAAATTGAAATATGTAATTCACTTGTTTCGTTTGGAAAAGATGCCGTGATTCCATTGATTCATTTACTTGGTAAAATCGGAACTAATCAGCATAGAGTCCTTCCTGAAAGAAGTTTTAAAAAGAACAGTTATCCTTTGCCACGGGATATTGCTGCGAGAATTTTAATTCGAATCGGGGTAACTGCATTGCCTGATTTAGTTGCAGGTCTAAGCAACAATGATTTGAGCATGCTAAGCGAATTGATAGATACGATCGGGTTTATATGCTTTTATGAGCCTCAACCCAACCTGTTGGAGCCCCTTAAGAATTGTTTTTATAGAAATGAACAGCATGATTTGATTAAATGGAAGATCTTCCGTGCAATGAGTGCATTCTCCGAAAGCAGATTATTCCTGAAAGGGCAACAAGAACAAGAGGATAATACCCGTTTAAAAAGTGAAATTGAACGTAGTTTATCTTCAATAGACTCCAGCTTTATCAAGAGACCCTCTTTAGCTGGAGACAATTAATTCAGTGGTTTAAGTGCATGATAGGAATAAAACAACATTAAAATATAAACAGTACTAACAGAAGCCTCCGTCAACTGACTGATAAAGGGTTCTTTAAATTTTATACTATGAAAAAACACGTATTTCCTGCCCTGTTGCTAATGGTTTGCTTTAGCCTGCAATTGGTATCGGCACAGCAAAAAAGACTTTTAGGCGATCCGGTGGATATGAGCCTGGACTTCAAGGATTTTCATAACACCTTTTTCTTTGCCGATAAACTGGCATCGTTTGATCCGGTTACCGCCAAAGGAACAATCAGTTGGAAGCGCAGTTCGTTATTTGCCCGTCAGGCGTTTGATGTCAATACGATCCTACCACAGGATTTGACCATGCTTGATTTCCCGGGAGCTGCCTATCAGCAAAATCCGGAGTTGAGTTTTACAGTTGAATTTATTACCCCGCGGACTTTGCGGATTAAAATGTTGACAACACCTGTTGAACCGAAACCTTTCGATTCACCCATGCTGGTGAGAAAACCAGGTAAAGATAACTCGTGGAAATACTCGAAGACCAGCACCGGGCACCTATATCAAAGTGCTTATGGAAAAGTATTGATTGAAGTGAATCCTTTCCGCATTATGTTGCTAGATGCAGCAGGAAAAATGCTGACCGACACCCGCCGCTGGAAAGACAATGATTCCACCCAGGTGAAAATTCTGCCATTCAACTTTATCAAAAAAGGAGTGGATAACAGCCGTGAGATAAATCCGGTTTTCTCTCTATCACCGAACGAAAAGATATTCGGGTGCGGGGAATCGTTTACCAAATTGGATAAACGCGGCCAAAAGGTCAACCTGTTTGTTACCGACCCACAAGGACCTGAGACGGATATGATGTACAAACCGATTCCGTTCTTTATGAGCAACCGGGGATATGGCATGTTTATGCATACCTCGGCACCCGTCACCTGTGATTTTGGCAATACTTATGTGGGTGCCAACAAACTTTTCATGGGGGACGAAACACTGGATTTATTTGTTTTTATCGGGGAACCGAAGGACATATTGAACGAATATACCGAAATCACCGGAAAGGCTTCCATGCCTCCGCTATGGTCGTTTGGTACCTGGATGAGCCGCATTACCTATTTCGAGCAAAAGGAAGGGTATGAAGTAGCAGCTAAGTTGCGGGAGAATAAAATACCTGCGGATGTGATTCACTTTGATACCGGATGGTTTGAAACGGACTGGCAGTGTGATTACAAGTTCTCTCCTTCCCGCTTCAGTAATCCGCAACAGATGATCAATGACCTGAAAAAGGATGGTTTCCACATCTCCTTATGGCAGCTGCCATATTTCACACCGAAAAATAAATTCTTTCCCGAGATCATCGACAAAAACCTGCAAGTAAAAAACAGCAAGGGTGAAATGCCTTATGAAGATGCAGTGCTCGACTTCTCAAATCCAAATACCGTGAAATGGTATCAGGATAAACTGGCCGGACTGTTGAAAATGGGGGTTGGGGCAATTAAAGTGGACTTTGGCGAAGCAGCACCCCTGGAAGGAATATATGCCTCCGGCCGCGGAGGTTGGTATGAGCATAACCTGTATCCGTTGCGGTACAACAAAGCAGTAGCCGAAATAACCAAACAAACCACCGGGGATAATATTATCTGGGCACGCAGTGCGTGGGCCGGCAGCCAGCGGTATCCATTGCATTGGGGTGGTGATGCCGCCAATACCAACATTGGTATGGAATCGGAATTGCGTGGGGGACTGTCGTTCGGGTTAAGCGGATTCTCTTTCTGGAGCCATGATATCGGGGGATTTGTGGTCTCCTCCCCCGAAGACCTGTACCGCCGGTGGTTGCCTATGGGCTTTTTGACCTCACACAGCCGGGCACACGGGGCACCTCCCAAGGAACCCTGGTTATACAACAAGAGCTTCGTGAAAGCATTCCGTGAATCGGCAGAAATGAAATACAAGTTGATGCCTTACGTATATGCTCAGGCAAAGAGCTGTACTGAAAAAGGATTGCCCATGGTACGTGCCCTGTTTATTGAATTTCCGAATGATCCGGGTGCGTGGTTGGTTGACGACCAGTATCTGTTCGGCTCGGATATCCTGGTAGCGCCTATGATGCAAAACGGGGCTTCCCGTCAGGTGTATTTGCCGGGTGGAAAATGGATCGATTACCAGACGGGGAAGAAGTACCAATCTGGTTGGAATCTGATAGCCACCGCTGAGATACCCTGCGTCATTCTGGTCCGCGATGGAGCAGTAATCCCTCATGCCAAGCTGGCACAGTCCACCGATAAAATCGACTGGTCGAACCTGGACTTGACTGTTTACGGAGATCAACCTACGGCAAAAGGATTAATATGCCTTCCTTCGGATAACAAACTGGTGGAAGTGGAAGTGGTGAAAAAAGGAAATGCTTACCAGGTGGATAAAGGAATGATTCAGGGAGTAAAGTATCAGGTAAAATAAAATATTGATTAATGAGGTTTAGATAAGAATTTGAACACGGACTAAAGCAGATTATTTCTTCTTATCTGTATTAATCCGCGTTTGAAAATCCGCGTCATCTGCGTTACATATTTATTAATCCAAAAGGTTATTCATATTATAATTTCTTTTCAAGATACCCATGAAATTAAAAATATATATTCTTCTATTGCTTACCGTGACCTTTACGGCCAAAGCACAATTATCGATGCCAAGGGTATTTGGAAGCCACATGGTCTTGCAACGCGATATGGATATTCCGGTTTGGGGAAATGCTGTCCCGGGTTCTGAAGTCACGGTTCAATTTGACAAGAAACAACTGAAAGTACTCACTGGTACAGATGGCAACTGGATGCTCCATTTACCCCAATGTAAAGCAGGCGGACCATTTACATTGATAGCATTTCAGTCGGATAAACCGCAACAACGGATAGAATACAGCGATATCCTGATAGGGGATGTCTGGCTGGCTTCGGGGCAATCGAATATGGAATTGCAGGTTCAACAAGCCAGGAATGCAAAGGAGGAAATCAAAGTGGCGGACTATCCAGCCATACGGTTTTTCAATATTCCTCACCAAAAGAGTGTAAAACCTGAAACTGAACTAACAGGTGGGTCCTGGAATGCCTGTGATTCGTTGAGTGTAAAAACAGCTTCGGCCGTCGCTTATTATTTTGCCCGTAAAATGCATAAAGACCTGAATGTCCCGATCGGTATTTTGCAGTCAACCTGGGGAGGGTCTCCTGTTGAGGCCTGGACCAGCAGGGAAATGTTGCTTAGCTCTCCTATTTCAAGGAATACTGTTCTTAAAAATGATGCGGTCACTCCCGGTGACTTTGTAAAAGACAGCCTTGATTTAATCAGGTTCTGGGATATTGTATATCACCCTAAAAACAAGACAGATCAAATTATTCCCAAGGTAACTTTTGATGATGCATCCTGGAAGGAACTGGATATGCCCAAGACTTTCCCCGGTTGGGGCATCCCGACTTATGAAGGCATAGTGTGGTTACGAAAGAATATCGAACTGCCTGTAAATATCAAAGCGAATAACCTGACCTTGAACCTTGGACATCCGGAAATGAATTACTCGCTCTATTTTAACGGGCATGAAATTTGTAAAACAGTATGGAATGCCAGTCCGACTCATTCCTATACAATTCCTGCAAAATACGTTCTAAAAGGTAAAAATACCATAGCAGTCCGTATGGCTGTCCTTTGGGGTGGAGGAGGATTTAATCCGCCTTCTGATAATATGTATCTTTCAGATGGCACTGCCAGAATAAGCATTGCAGGAACGTGGAAGTACCGGAAAGACCTGGAACCTGCTGTTCCCACTATTCACAATTACCATTATTATCCTGGCTTTTTGTTCAATGCCATGATTAATCCGGTTATTCCGTACGGCATAAAAGGATTTATCTGGTATCAGGGTGAAGCCAATGACTCGCTGGCATACCATTACCGCTCCCTGTTCCCCCTAATGATTAACGACTGGAGAATACGATGGCAGCAAGGATATCTCCCCTTCTTGTATGTCCAGTTGCCCAATTATAAAAAAAGGCAATTAACACCTATGGAAAGTGAATGGGCTGAATTGCGGGAAGCACAGTCCATGGCTTCATCCCAACCAAAAACTGGAATGGTTTGCACGATAGATTTAGGGGAAGCGGAAAGTATCCATCCGTTGAATAAACAGGACGTAGGCAACCGATTGGCATTACTGGCTGAAAAAACAGCCTATGGAAAAAAAATGATTGCTTCCGGACCACTGTTCAGCCAGTATCGGATTGAAGGAAATACCATCCGGATAAACTTTTCGGACATCGGTTCAGGGCTTACAACCACTGATAATCTGGCTCCGCGTGAATTTACTCTTGCAGGGCAGGATAAAAAGTTTTATCTTGCTACCGCACAAATACAAAAGGGCGAAATAGTAGTCACTTCCGACAAAGTACTGAACCCGGTGACGGTCCGGTATGCCTGGAGCGATAATCCCGATTGTAACCTCATTAACGCCGAAGGCTTTCCTGCTGTACCATTTCGGACAGATGCCTGGAAAGGAAAAACAGAAAAATAAAAGAAATGAAATCAGGGAATCTAATCAAACAATGAAAGACAATGAAAATTAAACAGTTATTTATCATCCTGGCCGGGTTTTTAAGCTCTGGACTATTTGCTCAAAACACACCAGTGAATACACCCGGGTTATCCGAAAGGGCTATCACGGCTGATTTCAGGAATGTAAAAGGAAATTTAAACACCATGTTTAAGGAATGTATTGGTGCCGGCCGTGCCAATGAAGGGTTGCGGGCTGACTGGCAACAACAACTGGCGTATGTGAAGAAAGAATGCGACTTTAAGTACATCCGCATGCATGGTCTGTTATCCGATGATATGGCCGTCTATCGTGAGGATAAAAACGGGAACCCGGAATATAATTTTCAGTATATCGATGTGTTGTTCGATTACCTGCAGAGTATAGGGATAAAACCATTTGTAGAATTAGGATTTATGCCTTCGGCATTGGCCAGTGGCTCACAGACGATATTCTGGTGGCGTGGGAATGTAACCCCTCCAAAGGATTACACAAAATGGCAAGGTCTGATTCGCAATTTGACGCTCCATTTCACCGAACGATACGGGGTAGATGAAGTTAAGTCCTGGTATTTCGAAGTGTGGAATGAGCCAAATTTATCACCCGGTTTCTGGACCGGCACACAAGCTGAATACTTCAAATTGTATCAGTATTCTGCCAATGCCATTAAAAGTGTAAACAAAGATTATCGAGTGGGTGGTCCTGCAACTGCAGGAGCTGCATGGGTGCCTGAAATGATTAATTTTTGCAGTAAGAATAAGGTTCCGCTTGATTTTATCAGTACGCATGCCTATGGAGTGAAACAGGGTTTTTTGGATGAATACGGTAACTCCGGCACTGTTCTCAGCAAAGATCCAATGGCCGTCAGCGGCGATATCCTGAATTCGCACAAGCAAATATCAAGTTCTGCCATGCCTAACCTGCAACTTCATTATACAGAATGGAGCTCCTCGTACACACCATCCGATCCGATCCACGATAGCTACCATCAGGCGGCTTATATCCTACAGAAAATCAAACAGGTGGGTAATGCTGCCAATTCGATGTCCTACTGGGTATTTACAGATATCTTTGAAGAAGCAGGGCCTCGGTTTACTCCTTTTCACGGTGGTTTCGGGTTATTGAATACACAGGGCATCAACAAGCCTGCCTTTTACTCGTATCAGTTTATGAATAAACTGGGCAATAAAGAACTGATAAATGCCGATTCAACTTCGTGGGTTTGTAAAGATGCAAAAGGAAATATACAGGTGCTGCTTTGGGATTTTACAAACACCCATCCGGGAGATTCGATGAATAATCAAGTCTATTATACCCGCGATCTACCGGCTAAACAGAAAGGGAAAGTATCAATAAACCTTTCAGGAATCCCAAAAGGAGCCTATACACTTGAAATATATAAAGTGGGTTATCATGCCAATGATGTGTATTCGACCTATCTCGCAATGAATAAACCTGGTAACCTTACAAAACAACAGGTAGCCCGACTAAAGAAAGAAAATGATAGTTCGCCGGTTTCCAGGATAACAGTACAGGTTAAGGCAAACGGAGCATTTTGTAAAGAGCTTGATTTGCGGGAAAATGATGTGTATTTTTTAAATCTGATGAAACAAGAACATTGACATTCAATTGTCCGTAATCCGGTATTATAAACCACCTATGAAAAAGAACCTGTTTCTTACATTCTTATTTGCATTACCCTTCCTGACATCTTACGGGGAGAATGCCCTGCGTTTTTTTCCTAAGCAGGATTTAATGCCCATGGGCATCTACTATTATCCCGAGCATTGGAGTCCGGCGGAATGGGAACGTGATATAAAGCAAATCTCCGGGTTAGGATTTGAATTTATACACATAGCCGAATTTGCCTGGTTAGAAATGGAGCCGGAAGAAGGAACCTATAATTTCACCTGGTTGGACCGGGTGGTAGAGCTGGCTGCCCGATATCACCTGAAAGTGATTCTGGGTACACCTACCGCCATTATGCCCGTATGGATGGGGATCAGGTATCCGGATGTTTATCTAATGGATGCCACCTATCAACGTGCCGAGCATGGTACACGCGCTCAGGAATCCATTACCAGCGTCAACTATCAACGGTTGTCAGTGAAAATCATTCAGGAACTTGGAAAACGCTATGGCAAGAACCCTGTCGTATGGGGATGGCAGTTGGATAATGAGCCGGAAGCCAAAGCCGATTATAGTCCGGCTGCCCAACAGGCTTTCCGCGTCTGGTTGCAAAAAAAGTATACCGCCATAGCCAATCTGAATTCCGCCTGGGGAACAGCATTCTGGAGTCAGACTTACGCCACATTTGATCAGATTAAAACAGCCAACGCGCCTTTGGTGGGTTGGTGGGGAACTAATCCCCATGCCCTGCTTGATTTCAAACGCTTTACCGCCGATACACAGGCTGCTTTTCTGGATTTACAGGCAAACACATTACGTCCGCTTATATCCGGAAAGCAGTTTATCACTACCAACTATACCGCCTGGAGTCCGCAAGCTGATCCTCGAAGGGCTGAAAAGATAGATTTCCCATCGTATACCATTTATCCCAATGCCGGGGCTGCCAACCTGGGAGATTTGGGGTTCCGCCTGGGCGATAACCGGACTCTGTCCTTTGCCCCCGATTTCCAACGTTCCTTCCGGGGAGTTACCGGAGTCATGGAACTTCAACCCGGTCAGGTAAACTGGGCTGCCTATAACTCATTGCCGGAACCCGGCACACTGCGCATGTGGTTATATCATTCCTTTGCCTCAGGATGCTCTTTTGCCTGTTCATACAGGTACCGACAAATCAATTATGGAAGTGAACAATATCACGGCGGCATAATGAAACTCGATGGGGTTACCCTATCGCAAGGCGGCAGAGAGTATGCGCAGACGATCAAGGAAATGGCAACACTCCGCAAAGCCTATGACCCGAAGGCTACTTATCCCGCAAAGCTTGCTGCCCGAAAGACCGCCTTATTATGGAATTACGATAACTTCTGGAGTCTGGAACGTCAAAAACAAAGCAACCGGTGGGACACCAAACGTTTCTTCCAGAACTACCTGGAAATTGCGAAATCATTCGGTGCCCCTACCTATATCGTCTATGAACAGGACGATCTGTCCTCCTATAAAGTAGTGATTGCACCCGCTTATGAATTGGTGGATTCCGCATTGGTCCGCAAATGGAGGAACTATGTGCAGCAGGGAGGAAACCTGGTACTGACCGTACGTACCGGAGTGAAAAACCGCTGGGGACATTTGTTCCATTCGGGGTGGGCTGGTCCCATTTATCCGTTGATTGATGCAACTATCAGCGACTTTGACCAGTTACAGCCAAATACAAAAGGGAAAATAGAGTACAATTCAAATAGGTATACCTGGAATATCTGGGCAGATCTGGTTACTGCCAATAAGCCTGAAAATGAGAAGGCACATTATATTGACCAGTTTTATGCCGGCAAGGCTGCCGTGGTAAAGAATCAGATTGGCAAAGGAACCGTCACCTATATCGGGGTGGATACCGGTGATTCGGAACTTGAACGGGAGGTGTTACGCACCGTATATGAACAGGCCGGAGCAACTACTGAAAACTATCCTGAAGGCGTCTATGTCCAGTGGCGTGATGGGTTTTGGGTGGCAGTGAACTATACTTCAAAAAAGTATTTATTGGATATTCCGGCAAATGCGATAATTTTGCAGGGAGATAGGAGTCTTCCATCGCCGGGTGTTACCATTTGGAAAGAAAGAATTAATTAAAGCATCATTTTATACCATGAAAAAAAACATCTGTATTACATTAGCTTTTTTAGTACTGACTGTCAGCAATGTTCTTGCCCAGTCCGGTCATATCTTGTGGTACGATCAACCCGCGACCTATTTTGAAGAAAGCCTGGTATTGGGAAATGGCAAGATGGGTGCTTCTGTATTTGGGGGTGTCGGTTCCGATAAGATCTTTTTGAATGATGCCACCCTTTGGTCGGGTGAACCGGTGAATGCCAATATGAATCCGGAAGCTTACAAAAACCTGCCTGCCATCCGGGAAGCACTAAAGAATGAAGACTATAAGCTGGCCGATTCGCTTAACAGGAAATTGCAGGGGAAGTATTCCGAATCGTATGCACCGCTTGGTACCCTGTTCCTCGATTTTAAAACGAAAGGCATCCCTCGGAAGTACTATCGGGAACTGGATATCTCCAATGCCGTTTCACGGGTGGAATACGAACTGAACGGGGTCAGGTATACACGGGAATACTTTGTTTCCAATCCCGATAAAGTGATGATCATTAAATTAACCAGTAGTAAAAAAGGGGCTTTGAATTTTGATGTCCGGTTTGAAAGCCTGCTGAAATATAAACTATCCCTGAAGAATAAAACCTTGCATGCACAAGGTTCAGCGCCATTTGAATCCAAACCAAGCTATCTGGGAGAAGTGGAAAATGCTGTCGATTTTAATGCAAATAAAGGAACCCGTTTTACCTCTGTTGCCAGGATAAAAAATACTGACGGTACAGTCACCTCCACTGACAGCACCCTGGTATTAAGAAATGCTACGGAAGCAATTGTGTTCGTTTCGGTGGCTACCAGCTTCAACGGATACGATAAGAACCCTGTTACCAATGGGTTGGATAATGAGAAAATAGCTTCGGGACAACTCCTGAAAGCCCTGCCAAAAACCTATAAAGCGCTGAAAAACGGTCATGTCAATGATTACCGTAAGTTCTTCAGCCGGGTAAACCTGAATCTCGGGACAACCACTGCTCCCAATTTACCAACCAACGAACGCCTGAAACGTTACGCTGAGGGGAAAGAAGATAAGAATCTGGAAGTGCTTTATTTCCAGTATGGAAGATACCTGTTAATAAGCAGCTCGCGCACTTTGGGAGTTCCCGCCAACCTGCAGGGAATCTGGAATCCCTATATCCGACCTCCCTGGAGCAGCAATTATACCACCAACATCAATACGGAGGAAAATTACTGGCTGGCTGAAAACACCAATCTTTCGGAAATGCACTTGCCCTTGCTGAGCTTTATCAAGAAACTCTCAGAAACAGGCAAGATAACCGCTAAAACATTTTATGGGGTGAATGGCTGGGTGGCATGTCATAACTCCGATATTTGGGCTATGAGTAACCCTGTCGGGGGTTTTGGCACCGGTGATCCTGTCTGGGCTTGTTGGAATATGGGTGGTGCCTGGTTAAGCACTCATTTATGGGAGCATTACCTGTTTACACAGGATAAGGTATTCCTGAAAAACGAAGCCTATGATATCATGCGTGGAGCCGCTCAGTTTTGCCTCGAGTGGATGGTGGAAGATAAAGAGGGCAAGCTGATCACGTCACCGTCAACTTCCCCCGAAAATAAATACATTACCTCAACAGGATATCATGGGGCAACCTTGTATGGCGGAACTGCCGACCTGGCTATGATCCGCTCCTGCCTGTCGCAGGCCATAGATGCTTCCAGGGTTTTAAATGTAGATGCCGGATTCCGTACAAAACTTGAAAACGCCCTGGCACGCATGCACCCCTATCAGATCGGAAAGAAAGGAAATCTTCAGGAATGGTATTACGACTGGAATGATGAAGATCCTCAACATCGCCATCAGTCGCACCTGTTCGGGTTGTTCCCCGGTCATCAGATAACCCCCGATTCAACGGTTGCACTGGCCAATGCCTGCCGCAAGAGCCTTGAAATTAAAGGGGACGAAACTACCGGTTGGTCCAAAGGTTGGCGTATTAATCTCTGGGCCAGGCTGGGTGATGGAAACCATGCCTATAAAATGTACCGTGAACTGCTTAAATATGTGGACCCTGATGGCGTGAAAGACAGTAAACACCGTGGTGGGGGAACGTATCCCAACCTGTTCGATGCGCATCCGCCCTTTCAAATTGACGGTAACTTCGGGGGAGCTGCTGCTGTTGCCGAAATGCTGGTTCAAAGCCATGCGGGCTATATTGAATTACTACCTGCCTTGCCTGATAACTGGAAAACAGGGCATGTTGAAGGATTAAAAGTCCGTGGCGGCGCAGAAGTTTCTGCTGTATGGAAAGATGGAGTTTTGGAAAGTGTAACGATTCAAGCCACAGTTCCAAACACCTTTACACTTAAGGTGCCTGCTAATTGGGATGTAAACAAACTAAAACAGGTAAAATTGAATAACCTTAAAATTGAAAACGGGAAAATAGTCCTGACTTTACCTGCGAATAAAAAAATCATACTTACTGATCCTTCGATTGTTACAGATTAGTAAATTTAGTATGAGTTATCAACCTTAGACAGAAACAAAAATGGAAAAGCTAATTTCATGTTGTGGCCTGGACTGTGCCACTTGCGATGCAAGACTCGCAACCAGTACAAATGATAATGATCTACGTGCTAAAACAGCCGAAACATGGTCTGCTCAGTTTAATACTACCATTACGGCTGAAATGATCAATTGTGTTGGATGTCGCCTGGAAGGTGTTCATTTTGCCCATTGTTTTGAATGTGAGATCCGGAATTGTGTACAAGAGAAAGGTTTTCAGACTTGTGGTGAATGCAGTGAAATGACTAACTGCAAGAAAGTTGAACTGATACATCAATCCGTGCCTGAAGCAATAACGAATTTACAATCTCTCCAATAAATACATGTATTTTTAAAGCTAAAATTAGAACTTACTAAATGACAAAACTAAAAACAATCCTGCTATTCGTATTAGCCGGAACAGGAATTCAACTTTCGGCACAAACGCCCAAACCCGTTTATTCGGATAATTCCCAACCCCTGGAAAAGAGGGTGAATGATGCCCTTTCAAAGATGACGCTCGAAGAAAAGGTGGCATTATGCCATGCTCAGTCTAAATTCAGTTCCCATGGTGTACCTCGCCTGGGTATCCCTGAAGTATGGATGAGCGACGGACCCCACGGTGTGCGCGAGGAAATCCTGTGGGACTCCTGGGATGCGGCTGCCTGGACAAATGACTATTGCACCGCTTTCCCGGCACTTACTTGCCTGGCATCTACTTTCAACCCCTCACTGTCACTCGCCTATGGGGTAGCCATCGGGGAGGAAGCCAGATACCGCAAGAAAGATATTCTGCTGGGACCGGGTGTCAATATATACCGCACCCCTATGAACGGCCGTAACTTTGAATATATGGGCGAAGATCCATACCTGGCCTCTGTCATGGTAGTTCCTTATATCACAGGCGTCCAGCAAAACGGAGTTGCAGCATGTGTGAAACATTATGCCCTGAACAACCAGGAAGAATGGCGTGGGCATATCAATGTAAACCTGAGCGACAGGGCATTGTACGAGATTTACCTGCCCGCATTCAAAGCAGCTGTGGTTGAAGGAAATGCATGGTCCATCATGGGTTCCTACAATCAGTTCCGGGGTGAACATTGCTGTCACAATGATTTGCTGCTGAATAAAATCCTGAAGACCGACTGGAAATTTGAAGGGGCCGTAGTCTCCGACTGGGGCGGTGTACACGATACTAAACAGGCAGCTTTGAACGGGCTGGATATTGAAATGGGAAGTTATACCAATGGGCTGAGTTCCAAAGCTAGATTCGGATACGAGGATTACTATCTGGCAAATCCTTTCCTGGAGGCGGTTAAAAAAGGGGAAATCCCTGTTTCGGTGGTGGATGATAAAGCCCGCAGGGTATTGCGCCTGATATTCCGCACCTCCATGTCTCCCAATCGCCCCTATGGCCGCTTTGTATGTCCCGACCACAGTGAGACTGCCCGTAAGGTAGCTGAAGAAGGAATCGTATTGCTTAAAAACGAGAACCAATTTTTCCCTGTTCCGGCTGGTAAATATAAGACCATCGCTGTCATAGGCGAAAATGCTACCCGTAGCGTCACCGAAGGAGGTGGTTCTTCAACGCTCAAAGTGAAATACGAAGTATCCCCGCTGGAGGGTTTGATCGCAAGGTACGGTAAAGATCATGTAGTGTATGCTGCCGGATATGCTTCCGGTGCTTCTTTGTACGATCGGGAAGAACCTTCGAAACTGAATACCGATTCTATGTTCAGCTCGGCAGTAGAAGCTGCTAGAAATGCCGATGTAGTCTTTTTTGTAGGCGGGCTGAACAAGAACCATTTCCAGGATAGTGAAGGGGGCGATCGCAAAGCCTATAATTTGCCTTTTGGACAGGACAAATTGATTGAAGCGATTTTAAAAGTCAACAAGAATGTAGCGATTATCCTGATTAGCGGGAATGCTGTTGCCATGCCCTGGGTAAAAGATGTTGCCGGTATTGTTCAGGCATGGTATCTGGGTTCCGAAGGCGGCAATGCCATTGCCAATGTCCTTACCGGAGCTGTAAACCCATCCGGGAAACTGCCTTTCTCATTTCCCAAAAAGCTGGAAGACAATGCTGCCCATTCATTTGGCACACTCTCATATCCGGGCGACAGCATCAACGAGTACTACAAGGAGGATATCCTGGTGGGTTACCGATGGTTTGATACCAAAAAGATTAAACCCTTGTTTGCATTCGGTTACGGACTGTCGTATACCACTTTTGACTATGGAAAGATAACTACCGATAAGAAAACATATCGGGCAGATGAAACCATCAAAGTATCGTTTACCTTAAAGAATTCAGGGAAAGTGGACGGTGCCGAAGCAGTGCAGGTGTATGCCTCCCAACCAAAGGCAACACTGATTCGTCCTGCCAAGGAGCTGAAAGCATTTAAAAAGGTATTTTTGAAAGCCGGTGAGACGCAAACCGTAGAACTGGAAGTAAACGTAAAGGATATGGCCTTTTACAACGATAAAACCAACTCCTGGTCACTGGAACCGGGTGAGTTCATTCTTCGCAATGCTGCCTCTTCGGCCGAAGTGAAAAGCAGCGTGAGCATTCAGGTTAAATAATCTTCATAATCCGGCGGGGTAGCTGTAAGCCACTCCGCCGGTATTATTAATCGTTCTTTTTATCTTTGATATATTTCATTTCTATCAAAAAAGCAGCGACTAAGCCCAACCCCCCAAACAACAACACAGAAGCCCCGTAAACCACTCCGGACACCTCGTGGGCATTACCGCTCAACTCCATGGTATTGTACCCGGATATCGAGTTTAAACAGATAAAATAGCCTGTCAGCAATCCGAATCCAACCCCCAGAAATAAACAGGCTACTTTCAGGGTTCCGAAAATACTGTTTCCGGTACTTTTAATCGGAAACGAGAACTTGTTTTCAATCATCGAAGCATCAAACCGGTCTCCTATCTTATCAATGATTGCCAAACGTTCTTTTTTGCGTACAAATAAATCAAACAATTTGAAAATACCAAAAGTTATAATTCCTACAACCAGTGGAACAGTAATAAAGTCCATCATAAGTTTTTGTTTTTAAATAAATAATTTCGTTCTTTGCACTGTTTGACGCATCAACTCCAAATAGGTTACACAACAACTAAAGATTTAAAATTTAAAGCCCGAACCTGTAACCGGAACCGATAGTCTGCGTCTATACATACAACATGGAGAATCTGGATGAAATAAACTACATTAAACGGATCCTGGAGGGCGAAACAAACTTGTTTTCAGTTTTTCTGGAACGTTATAGCCGGTCCATCCATTCGTTGATAGTCCGGATTATTCCGTCCAAAGAAGAGGCCGAGGAGCTTACCCAGGATACTTTTATGAAGGCATTCCGGAAGCTTGAGACCTTTAAAGGGGATTGCAGCTTTTCCACCTGGCTGTTTCGCATTGCTTATAACACTGCCATTTCGGCTACCAGGAAGCGAAAAATCATATTCCCGGTTATTGATGACAACTTGCTGGAGAATGTTTCCGACGAAACTATCGATCGGGCCTTTGGGGATGATGAAGATGAAAACAGGCTGCAACAACTGGAAGAAGCGATTACCATGCTGAACGTAGAAGAAAAGACTTTGATCACCCTGTATTATTCCGGGAATAAATCCATAGCGGAAATAGCCGGCCTGATAGAGCAAACCACCGATAATGTGAAAGTAAAGCTGTACAGGGTACGGAAGAAACTCTATGTTTTAATGCAAAAATAAATGGACATGAACAAAGATAAAGCAATTATCAAAGCACTGGAGTCACAGGTGAA
>Ga0302208_10000277_pt1 | contig 25963 bp, 23 predicted proteins | sample II_Fen_E2_3_FD_194577 | JGI IMG/M metagenome (GOLD analysis project Ga0302208, IMG submission 194577) | Peat permafrost microbial communities from Stordalen Mire near Abisko, Sweden - II_Fen_E2_3 | ecosystem: Environmental > Terrestrial > Soil > Wetlands > Permafrost | place: Sweden: Abisko...
TTTCATAGTCGTAATTCTTTAAAGCATTCTGAATGGCATTGTTTTGTGCCTGCATTATGCCTGCACAAAAAAGAAATAATACAAAACATGTCCTCTTCATTGGATTCATTTATAAATAGGTTAAGTAATTGGAACAATATATTGTCCTGTTTTATTTCTTGAAAAAAAGCCACTAAACAGATTTTAAAATAAAGGGAATAAGGGTTTTGATATGGGGTAGATTGGTTCTATACGAAGGGTTTAACTCTATATATAAGGGGTTTAAATTAAAAACCTTTCTGATAAACCGGAATGTACCATATTTTTGTTTTTGAACCCTTAGTAGAAATATTAAGCAAAAAGATCTAACCTTATTCCTTGTTTTAATTTATCGGAAGCACCGAAACCTTTTTTTTGCTACTTGAGGACTTATTCCGGATAATCATTAAAATAATACTACATTATTTGGTCTCTGTTGCTTGATACCCCTGCCCAAATGAACTCTTATTTCTTTTTGGTAATCACAATCACTCCATTGGCCGCCTGCTCGCCGTATTTTGCAATTAATTCCGCTTTCTTTGCGTCGGTATCCGGTTTTAATACGTCCACCGACTGTATGCTGTCTCTGTTAATCGTTGAAAGGATGAAATCTACCGGTAAAACCTTTCCATCCAGGATGAAAACTGGTTTCTTCTTAGGATCCAAAGCCGAAGAATTAGAATTTCCGGTAAGTTTATAACTGATCGGCAAGACATAATACACCGATACCTTTTTACCCTTCTGTGACCCCGGAATCCAGTCGGGCAATGAATTGATAACCCTCAACCCTTCGGCATCGGCATTCTCTTCCAGACCTCTAATGACTTTTGCATTTTCCACTTTGCCTGATTTATTCACGACAAACCGTACAATTATTTTCCCTTGAATCCCCTTTCGTTGAGTCTCAATGGGGTATTTCAAATTCCGGGCGATATAGTCCAATAAGGCTTTTTCACCACCTGGAAACTCCGGCATTTGGTCTATTACATTGTAAATACCTTCTTTGTCAGGTTGTTGTAATGAATAATTTGTGCTTTGTAAATTACTTCCGGTTTTGGGTGGTATACTTTTGTTTAGAGTTTTAACCGAATCCTTCAAAGTCGTTGTGATAGTTACTGTCATTGATTCCAGGCTTCGTGCGTTCACTGATAGAATCATGGACAGTGCCATTGGGACGATAAGCAGGAACCTGTACCTGGCTGCGGTTGATGGTTTTTTGTGGTTTTGCATACTGAAATTTTAGATTTGTTTTTAGGAGAATAACTGAAATCAAAAATACACTTTATTTTTTATATTTAACTTAAATATCAAAATGAATTGTTTGTTTCTTTTATCACTTTTTGGTCTTCCTCTTTTCAACATCCTAACATTGTATTCAGTTAAGTTACCCTTATTTCTAACTCAGATGTCATATAGATATCATAACCTATTAATGATATGGGATATCTATGGGATATCTATGGGACATCTATGGGACATCTATGGGACATCAGTATCATCATGTAGATAACGTAGTGTCTCAATCACCGGTATGACCCATCGTGTTTACCCGATTTTTTTTTCGAAAAGTGAGCTTTGCCTCTGTTTTATCGCCCCAATACTGCGGTGCCGAAATTAGAGGTAAAAAGAAGGAGGACGGGTATTCAAAATGCTTGGCCTCCTGTTTCTTGAATTTCTGAATTTGTTTTAATGATTGATGCAGAGTATTGAATTCCAAAAGAGTAGACGAGCGAGCTTGAATCAACTGCTTTAAAAGTAAGAAATAGGATTTAATTGTCCACCAGGCCTTGATCGACAGCACTTAAATTCAGAAATGAATCTTTGAAAATGTTTAAACTTCTCTGATTTACGAACTGAAAAAAGCAGGCCTGAATACGTTTTACTGCCTGCTTTCTTTTCTGTCAAGTTGAATTATTTCTTATTTTTTCATTTTAATTATAACTACACCACCAATTGCTCTGGCTCCATAAATAGCAGTTGCGGATGCGTCTTTCAACACGTTGATTTCTTGAATGTCATCCGGTTTTAGAGCCTTTACTTCAGCCTCTGTTGCAGGCTTTCCATCGATCATGTATATAGGTTTTTCGCTGTCAGTAATTTGTGCCACGGCATGTTCTTTATAAACGGCACTTTTCGGAGCTCTTTCTAATTTAAATGCAATTGGCAAAGTATAATACACAGATACAATTTTCCCGTTTTGTTTGCCTGGAGTCCATTGAGGCATAGCATTTACCACTCTCAGTGCTTCTTGATCACAGGATGGATAAATACCCCTGAGAATTTCCGCTTTTTCAACCTTTCCTTCTTGACTGACAATAAACCGTACTACAATTCTTCCCTCGATGCCTTTAGCCTGTGCATCTGCCGGATATTTTATGTTTTTAGTAAGATAGTTCATCATTTCATTTTCACCACCGGGAAATTCAGGCATTTTTTCAACTTTTTCATAAATGTCTTTGTTATCTGTCTTTTGAAGTGCAGGTTTTGAAACCTGACTTTCGGTCGATGCCAACGCCACATTATTCTCCGTTGAATTTACAACAACCTGAGTGTTTCTAGTAGATGTTAATGCTTTTTTAGCCGAAGCTACCAATGTCTGCACGTTGCTCGAAAGCACTAAGGCCAGAGCCAGTGGAACGATAAGCGAGTATTTCAATATACCTGCTTTTGATGATTTTTGTTGATTCATCATGGTGATTCTTTTCTTTAAGGGTGATACATTAAATTTATTGATCAGGTTGATTTCGGGAGTCCTGTAGGATAACTGCACTAAATGATATTGGTAGCTTTTGGAATCCAGTCCGGTTTGCAATACGCTGTTATCGGCCAGATATTCAAGGTTATTTCTGATCTCTCGTTTCAACAGCCAGGCAGCAGGATTAATCCAACAGAAAATAGTCAGCATTTCGCCCAGCAACACGTCCAGGCTGTGCAATTGACGTGCATGTGTATTCTCATGGGTCAGGATATGGACTAATTCCTGTTCGGTATGCAGGAATGGATTCAGGTAGATTGACCTGAAAAATGAGAAGGGAGTGATGTCCCCCGCAATAGCAATAATTTCGTATCCATTTAATACCTGCCTTTCCCCTTTTAACTTCCAACGTGCTATGGAAGCCAGTTGAATACACATTTTCGTAAACAGGACTACAGAAATAATTCCATAGAAACCCAGTAATACATTTTCCACCGTGAAAAATGTTGTTTGACTTGCCGTCACTGTGAAACTATCGGGTAGAACATAGCCTGCCAGTATTGCCTGTATGGGTTCCTGCTTTTCCAGCCAACCGGAAAGCGAGATAAATGGATATATCACCGATAGGAGAATGCTGAAAACAAGATAATACCGGCGGGTAGTCCAGAACGTGTCATTATAAAATACCAATCGGTAAAATAAGTAAAACAGGGCAATCGCGATGTTTACTTTCAGGAAATAAAGGAGGAGTTCGTTCATTTCTTTTCGATGAGTTTAATGATTTCTTTTAATTCTTCGGCAGATATTTTCTTCTTTTCAGCAAAGAAACTGACCATCTCTTTGTATGAATTCTCAAAATAGTTTTGTACGATCCCCGACATGAATCTGGATTTGAATTCACTTTCTCCAATCACCGGACTATACTCTGATGTGTTGCCATACCGGGTACCTTTGATATACCCTTTACGTTCCAGGTTCTTTACAATTGAGGCTACTGTGGTGTAAGGGGGATGAGGTTCTTCCATCCGTTGGATGAAATCCTTGATAAAGCCTTTACCCTGCTGAAAAATGATCAACATCAATTCTTCTTCCTGATTAGTTAGTTTTACCATGTCAGTTGTTTTATATATGATTTAAAGACTAAGTTATTACGAATACTTCGCAAAACTACGAATAAATCGTAATAAGTATTCATTACCTGTAATCTTTTAAATATTTTTAAATACACGATGACTATACAACCATACTATAAATTGTTGTATTTTTGTATTCACAAAAAACAGATTTATGAGAAATTCTATATTACAATCAAAAAAGGTTGGCTTATTCATAGTGTTTCTGCTTATCTGTTCCGGTTTTATACACGCCCAGGTAACCAGCTATTATTTCTATGTCCAGTTTAAGGATAAAAATAATACGCCTTATTCACTCACCAGACCATCCGACTTCCTTTCACAACGGGCTATTGACAGGCGTACTGCTTTCGGGATGGTGTGCGATTCAACTGACTTGCCTGTTAATACGACCTATATCCAGCAAGTAAAAGAGCTTGGAATTCAGGTTCATAGCCGAAGCAAGTGGATGAACGGTGCCACTGTTTTACTCACCGATTCGAGCCTGATAAGCCAGGTCCGGGGATTGGCGTGTGTACAGTTTGTACAGTACACCGGTAAGTTGATAGGGCCTGTACTGGCACCGCAAGGAAAATCCTCGGTTCAATCAAGCTTTACTTACGGGATTGCCGCCGGTCAGATCAACCAGTTGAATGGCACAGCCCTGCATAACGAAGGGTATCGGGGCAAAGGAATACAGGTCGGGATTATTGATGCCGGTTTTATGAGTGTAAATGTAAATCCGGGTTTCGACAGCCTGCGTCTGCAGGGAAGGTTGCTGGGAACAAAAGATATTATTAATCCGACTTCAAATATCTATGCCGAAGATACGCATGGAGCTATGGTCTTATCCACTATGGCGGGTAATCTGCCCGGAGTATTCCTGGGTACTGCCCCGGATGCATCCTATTGGTTGATCCGAACGGAATATGCTGCCACGGAGAATAAAGTAGAAACCGACTTTTGGTGTACCGGCATTGAATTTGCCGATAGTGTAGGCGTGGATGTAGTTACTTCATCACTCGGTTATTCTTTGTTTGACGACCCTTCTATGAACTTCACCTATGCCGATATGAACGGAAAGGTATCCAGGGCAAGCCGGGCTGCAAACCTGGCGAGTAAAAAGGGTATAGTGGTATTGGTAGCAGCCGGAAACGAAGGCAGTGCGGGCTGGCATTATATCAGTTCACCTTCCGATGCCGATGGGATTATTACGGTAGGGGCGGTCACAGCAGCCGGGACTTCGAGCGGCTTCTCTTCCTTTGGACCAAGTTCAGATGGACGTGTGAAACCGGAAGTCTGTGCCACCGGTACATCATCTGCCCTGATCGGAACCTCCGGTACAGGTACTTATGGCAATGGTACTTCCTTTGCCACCCCTATTATGGCCGGAATGGTAACCTGCCTGTTGCAGCGATATAAAGCAATTGATTCCCAGATAAATATACCCGCTTTCCTCAACTCGATATTTAAAAGTGGCAGTTTGTACAGTAATCCGACGGCACAGATGGGATATGGAATTCCTGATTTTGTCAAAGCGGAACAGAATTTAAAGATCTTTGACTCGATCAGGCAGATTGAAAAATTTACTGTCAACATTGGATACAATTCAACTTCTAAGAGTATCAGTATCCTTTTTCTGGATGGACGGAATCCAACAAATACTTCAGTCAGGATCTATTCCATGACAGGAAGCCTGTTGGTGGATCGGCCCCTGAAAGAATCGACAACACTATTGCCTGTCGATAACTTTCAGGCAGGGATTTATGCAGTCTGCATTTCAGTAAACGGTAAAATGGAAACCAGGAAAATATTAATTCAAAAGTGATCATTGAGTATAGATTAAAAACATAGAGCAAAGGGAAAAAACATTAAGAGTATGCTCATCGTTTAGTCCTGTATGCGGAACACAAAACATTAAACTTTCAAACCTTTCAAACTTCAAACTTTTTAACGCCATGACTTCCATAACCCTCTCCGAACTAACCGAACAGATACAGCAGACCATCAAGGCCGGTTTTGAAAGCCCGGTATGGATTCGTGCCGAGATCAGTGAATTGAGGGAAAACCCGGGTGGACATTGTTATCTGGAATTGATAGAAAAAGATACTGACTCGGATACCCTGTTGGCGAAATCGAAAGCAACCTGCTGGGCCTCTACCTACAGGATGCTGAAACCTTATTTTGAAGGCAGTACCGGACAAACACTCCGGTCGGGATTGAAAGTGTTGGTAGCAGTAACCGTTGAATTTCACAGTGTCTATGGTTTTAGCCTGAATCTTAGGGATATTGACCCTACTTTTACGCTGGGCGAGATGGCTGCACGCAGGATGCAGATTATCCGTCAACTGGAAGCGGATGGAGTGGTGGATATGAATAAACAATTGACCATGCCATCACCCGTACAGCGGCTTGCCATAATATCTTCGGCAACAGCTGCCGGATATGGTGATTTTAGTGACCAATTAAAAAATAATCCTTCCCATTTTGTGTTTTATACCAAGTTATTCCCTGCTATTATGCAGGGTGATCAGGCAGAAGGATCGATTATTAAAGCGTTGGAATCAATCTATGATCATGCCGGTATGTTTGATGCAGTTGTTATTATACGGGGTGGAGGAGCAACGACCGATCTGGCTTGTTTTGATTCCTATGAGCTGGCATTGAACTGCGCCCAATTTCCGTTGCCTATTATTGCGGGAATAGGCCACCAGCGGGATGTCTCTATCCTGGATATGGTAGCCTGTATCAGTCTGAAAACGCCTACGGCGGTGGCAGAATACCTGAACTCCAACATGCAGGAAGTAGAGAATCAGATATTGAATATCTTTGCTGACATACGTGACGTCGTTAAAAATAAAATAGAAACCGATAACCGGCAGATGGATCAGACAAAGGTACGCATCAAGCAAACCTTACGAAGCTGGGTAGTGCAAAAAACACACCTGCTTGACAGGCAGAAAAGCCGCTTGAAGTCGAATGTAAGGCTGCAACTCCTGAAACAAAACAATAAATTGCTGGTCCTTGAAAAAAGTATAGAAACCTATTCACCGGCTTTCTTACTCCGGCACGGATATACCATTACTACTTTACACGGGAAACGTATCACTTCGGCCAATCAGGTAAAGGCCGGCGACAGAATCAGTACCTATGTGCATGATGGTGAATTTGAAAGCCAGGTAGAGTGATATGACTTCGTGATAGGAATTGACCGTAAGCCAATTTTTCAATTAACGAATTAACGAATTAACGAATCAACCAATTAACCAAACAACAACAATGTCAAAAATCATTCTAGAAAATATGATGTTTCATGCATTTCATGGGTGCCTGGAACATGAGCAACAAATTGGGAATACCTTTTTTGTTACCCTAAGCATGGAATTTGATACTTCCAATGCCGGAAAATCAGACGAACTGAATCATACCATTAATTATCAGCTAGTCTATGATATTGTTAAGGAACAGATGGATATTCCTTCAAAACTCATAGAACATGTCGGTCAACGAATCCTGGATCATGTATTTACTGAATTTTTACAGATACGTAAGTTGGATGTGAAACTCTCAAAGCAGAATCCTCCGCTTGGCGGACAGGTGGACAGTGTATTTATTGAGCTCAGTAAAAACAGATAAATACTCAACACAAAAAAAATGCTTTACTCAATACGAGTAAAGCATTTTTTTTATTTTGTAGCAGGGAACTATGCACCTAAAGCTTTTAAGGCTTCGTACACGAGTATGGCTGGCCAAACAATCGCTTTTAAAAAGGCTAATACACCAAACCAAAAACTAGTGGCATGCGAAATGAAATAAACGGCAGCACCAATTAATCCTAATCCGTAAACAGCACCACTGGATGCAGCTTGCTGCCTGTGATTTCTGTTTTTGCAATCATACGTTTTCTCTTCGTCCATAGATGTGGGTTTTGCAATCGTGAATACTTCAGTTATTAGATTGTGTTAAATACAATACGAATAAAATCAATGACAAAGATACTTGTAAAATCGGAATGATAAACTCTTTTACCGGAATTTTAATCTTTAAGCTCCCCGGTAGGTATTGGTGAAGAACTCCGAGAGTAAGATGGCAACATACAATATCACCAGTTACAGTACAAAAAAACAGACGCATAGATATACGTCTGTTTTATATTTTATTGTAGTGTCGCGGATTATTTATACATTTTATCGCGAACTTCCTTTACTTCTTCAGAGGTGACATAGTCATCATAATCCATTTGTTTGTCGATAATTCCATGCGGTGTTAGTTCGATAATCCGGTTACACACGGTTTGAATAAATTCACGGTCATGTGAAGACATTAATACATTTCCTTTGAAATTGACCAACGTATTATTAAAAGCCTGAATTGATTCAAGATCCAGGTGATTAGCCGGTGAATCCAGGATCATTACGTTTGCATTCCGGAGCATCATGCGGGAGATCATGCAGCGCATTTTCTCACCTCCTGAAATAACACTGGCCTTTTTATAAATTTCTTCGCCGGAGAATAACATTTTGCCTAAATAACCACGGATAAAAGCTTCGGTAGTGTCGGTTGAGAATTGGCCAAGCCAATCAACCAGGTTTAAATCGGTGTTGAAAAACTCTGAATTGTCGAGTGGGAGGTAAGCATTTGTAATGGTTATTCCCCAATTGAAAGTTCCTTCGTGGTCTTTATCATGTCCGTATATAATCTCGAAAAAGGCTGTCATGGCACGTGGATCGCGTGAAAGAAAAATGATCTTATCGTTCTTCTCTACATTGAAATTAACATCCTTGAACAGGACAGTCCCATCTTCCAGTGTTTTACCTAATCCTGCAATTTCAAGAACCATGTTACCAGGATCCCGTTCAGGGGTGAAGATGATACCCGGATATTTACGGGTAGAAGGCTGAATCTCGTCAACATTAAGTTTCTCGAGCATCTTCTTACGACTGGTAGCTTGTTTTGATTTTGCAACATTGGCACTGAAACGTCGGATAAATTCCTCAAGTTCCTTACGCTTCTCGTCTGTCTTCTTATTTTGATTCTGTTGCTGACGAAGTGCCAGTTGGCTTGATTCATACCAGAAAGAGTAATTCCCTGCAAACATCTGCACTTTACCAAAGTCGATGTCCACGGTATGAGTACTCACAGCATCCAAAAAGTGACGGTCATGGGAGACTACCAGTACGGTATTGTCGTAATTAGCCAGGTAATTCTCAAGCCACATCACCGTATCCACATCCAGGTCGTTGGTAGGCTCATCCAGAAGCAGATTGTCAGGTTTACCAAAGAGTGCACGGGCTAACAGGACACGGACTTTCTCCATACCACTGAGTTCTTTCATTAACAGGTAATGCAAATCTTCTTTGATCCCTAATCCACTTAGCAGGGATGCAGCATCACTTTCGGCATTCCATCCATTCATTTCAGAAAACTTCTCTTCCAGTTCGGAAGCCCGAATGCCATCGGCATCTGTAAAATTCTCTTTTAAATAAATTTTATCCTTTTCATCTTTTACTTTCCAAAGGATATCGTGACCCATCATCACGGTATCAAGAACAGAATATTCATCGAATTCAAAGTGATCTTGTTTTAATACCGAGAGACGCTCGCCGGCTCCGAATTGAATAGTACCGCGTGTTTGGTCCAGATCACCGCTGAGTATGCGGATCAGAGTGGATTTCCCTGCTCCGTTGGCTCCAATAATACCATAGCAATTACCGGCAGTAAATTTTAGATTTACATCGGAGAATAAGACACGTTTGCCAAATTGAATGGCTAAATTTGAGACTGTAATCATTTGAAAAGTTTGAAAAGTTTGAAAAGTATGGAGGTTGAAAAGTTAGAATGGTTTGAGGTCTGTGAGTATCTTATTTATCTTCTTTTCTAATATCTTGTAACTAAAACAAAGAATAGAGCCAGGCTATTTGGTAAACCCGGTCTATTCTTTGTGTTTTTTCAAGAGTAGTTCTTGTTGAATTCTTTTATTGAATGATTCCCAATTTGCGTGCTTCTTTCGAGATCTTTTCAATTGATTCATCGATTTGATCGAAAGTATGTGTTGCCATTAAGGAATAACGTATTAATGAGTCTTCCGAACGAACGGCCGGTGAAACAACCGGATTTACAAACACACCATCATCCATTAACATACGGGTGAGCTTAAATGTGTTGGTATTGTCACGAACATACAGAGGGATAATTGGAGTTTCGGTAGGCCCTATTTCAAAACCTGCTTTCAGGAATCCTGCTTTTGCACGAGCTGTATTTGCCCATAATGCATCTTTACGCCAGGTTTCTTCTGCCATTACATCCAGAGCTGCCAGGACACAACCGGTAGAAGCCGGAGTGATGGAAGCACTGAAAATTAAAGTACGGGAATTGTGCTTTAAGTAATTGATGATATTATTATCAGATGCTACGAATCCGCCAATAGTCCCAAGTGATTTACTAAATGTACCCATAATTAAATCCACATCTTTGGAAACACCGAAATGTTCGCAAATACCGGCGCCTGTTTTACCAAACACTCCTAGTGAATGCGCTTCGTCAACATATATGGAAGCATTGTATTTCTTTGAAAGCTCAACTATTTCCGGCAGACGTGCAACGTCACCTTCCATACTAAAAACGCCATCTGTGACAATCAGTTTCAGTTTATCCGGTTCACACCTTTTCAGGAGTTTTTCCAGGGCATCCATATCATTGTGACGATATTTCAGTTGTTTTGAAAATGATAACCGTTTGCCTTCAACGATGGATGCATGGTCGAATTCATCAAAAATCAGGTAATCTTCACGACCTGTTACACATGGTATAACACCTGAATTTACAGTAAAACCGGTAGCATAAACTAATGCAGCTTCTTTATGAACCAGTTTAGCCAATCTGTCTTCCAATTCAATATGGATATCCAATGTCCCATTTAAAAACCGTGAACCTGCACAGCCTGTACCGTATTTCTCAATAGCTTTAATAGCAGCTTCTTTCAATCTTGGGTGATTGGTAAGCCCTAAATAGCTGTTTGAACCAAACATTAAAACTTGTTTGCCATCAATCGTTACAACTGTATCCTGATCGGATTGTATGGGACGAAAATAAGGATATACGCCCATTGCTTTTGCCTGTTGGGGCGCATCATATTGTCCCAACACATTACTAAGTTGACTCATAAATTATTATGTGTGTGTAATTAAAAACGACCACAAAGATACTGATTTTTTCTATAAAATCGGTTATTTTTTGATTTCTATGCTAAATTTGAATACTTTTGTACTTCAAAATATAACATTTAGTTACACGTGAATAAACGGTTGGATTTTAAATTATTGCCTGTATTAGCTTCAAAATCAGAAGCCGAATGGAAAAGATATTACCAAAAAAACAAGAAAAAGCTCGAAGGGATGGACTTAAAGGTTCATGCACTCCACGATGTAATTTCAAAAAGAACTGACTGCCTGTTGTGTGCCAATTGTTGCAGGTCATTAGGTCCAAGGATTACCGATAAAGATGTGGAGCGCATTTCTAAGTTGCTGAAGATGAAATCGTCGGAGTTGATAAGTAAGTACTTGCGGGTTGATGAGGACGGTGATCTGGTCTTTCAATCCATGCCATGTCCATTTCTGGGATCGGATAATTATTGTTCCATTTATGAATCCCGACCCAAAGCCTGTCGTGAATACCCGCATACGGACCGGAAACGTTTTTATCAGATTTTTAATTTATCGATAAAGAATGCATTTACTTGTCCGATAGTCTTTGGAGTGCTGGAGGAACTTACAAAAAAGAACCCCTGACCCAACTTATTTATTCTGAAGGGCAGGGGTTTCTTGTTATTCGTTACTGATAATTTTTTCCAGGTCTTTCCAATAACCGGGATAAGATTTACTGACTACTTCGGGCTGCTCGATGATTATTGGATAATATAAAGCGGCAGGAGCAAAAGCCATGGCCATACGATGATCTTCATAGGTGGCAATACTGATCTTTTCTACAGGTTTACAGGTTTCATTCTCCCAGGATAAAAAACCTTCTCTGGGTTCATAGAGAACAAAACCAAGTTTCTTCAGTTCGGTTATTAATGCAGCAACCCTGTCGGTCTCTTTTATTTTAAGACTATGCAGACCGCTGAATACAAATGGAATACCTTTCAAACAACAAGTAACTACAAATGTTTGAACCAAATCCGGTTGATCTGAAAAATCGTATTCCATTCTCTGTGAAATGATATCAACCGATCTAAGAAGAATACCTCCTGACATGTACGTTGTTTGTATACCTAGTTGTTCGAAAAGCTCAGCCACTTTACTGTCTCCCTGATAGCTGTTCGGAAGTAATCCATTCAGGAATACTTCCCCTTTACCTGCCAACGAAAGTATTTCGTACCAGTAGGAGGCTGCTGACCAATCGGATTCTACTACATACTCAATGGGATTGTATTCTTGTGGATCTATTTGTATGATATTCCCATTAAATTCAACCCTTGCTCCAAACTCCTGCATCATTTGTATCGTCATATCGATATAGGGCCTGGAAATTATTTTATCCTCTAGAATGATTTTTAGTCCATTCATCATAAAGGGTGCAATCATCATGATGGCAGAAATGTATTGGCTGCTCACACTGCCGTTTATGTGAATTTCACCTCCGGTAAGTGCACTTCCATAAATGCGTAATGGTGGATATCCCTCTTTTTCGACATATTCAATTTTTGCACCTAAACTATTTAACGCATCGACCAAGACTTTAATCGGACGTTTCTTCATTCGTTCACTACCGGTAATGATCCATTCTCCGACTGTCTTTGACAGGAATGCTGTGAGGAAACGCATGGCAGTACCGGCAGCACCAATATCAAAAGTTGTATCATTCGAATCCAGGGCATTCAATGTTACCCGAGTGTCATCACAGTCTGAAAGATTTAAAATATCATAGGGACTATATGATAGAGCATTCAAAATTAATGCCCTGTTACTGATGCTTTTCGATGCCGGTAAATCAATTCGGACAGTTATTCTGTCAGTCTTTATATGTAATTCTTTGTCGTTGCTATTCATAATCTAAAGGACTAAAAAATTTGTAATTTGTAATTCTGAATAATCAGATAATCCATGTTTTTACTTTCAACAATCTAACACATCTGATCATTATAAGCATTGCTGTTGGCTGGTTGTTACAGTCTCTTTTAAACAATCTGAAGCAATGACATGTTTCTTTTATAAACACATTATAGCTTGTAATAAACAATTTATTACAAGCTATAATGTTTGACTGTATGATTTAAAAGGAAAAAAATATAAAATTTGATGTGTTTTATTCCGATAGTATGTTCCGGAACACTTAGATTTTCATGTTGTTAAATAGCCAACCTGTATATTTGTTCTACATCTTTCTCTGTAAGTTTTACGAAATTACCTAAAGTGCGACTTCCAAGTCCAAGATTTTTTACCAGGGTCGGTATGTCTTCTTCTTTAGCATTTAATCCGGCAAGCCGAACAGGCATACCCATAGAGATTAGAAATTTTTCAAATCTGGCAATACCTTGAATAGCCGTTCTCTCCGGATTTTGAAAATCCATTTCACAATCCCAAACCCGGACTGCAAATTGAGCAAAACGCATAATATCGTGATGCATGACAAATTTCATCCAAGCTGGAAACATTACTGCAAGCCCTGCTCCATGAGCAACGTCGTAGAAAGCCGAAAGTTCGTGCTCCATTTGGTGAGATGCCCAGTCTTGTTCACGACCGACTCCACAAGTGTCATTATGAGCTACCATGCCTGCCCACATTAGGTTTGAACGGGACTCATAATCAGTAGGCTCAGCTAAGGCTTTTGGGGCCTCTTTGATAATCGTCAATAATACTCCTTCGCACAGGCGATCCGTAATTTCAATGCCTTTAGTATTTGAAAAATATCGTTCCATCACATGAGCCATCATGTCAGTGGAACCACTCGCAGTCTGATAGCTGGGTAGTGTATAAGTTAATTCAGGATTTAAAATCGAAAAAGCTGGGCGCATGGCATCGCCCCCACAGGACCGTTTTAACATGCCGTCTTCATGTGTAATGACAGAACCGCCCGAACCTTCGCTTCCTGCAGCAGCAATGGTTAGTATGGTAGCAACAGGTAATGCTTTCGTGACAGGCCTCCCTTCATAGAAATCCCAAAAATCACCATCATACAAAGATCCTAATGCAATTGCTTTTGAAGAGTCGATAGTACTTCCTCCACCAACAGCCAATACAAAGTCAATTTTATTCTTTTTACAAATTTCAATACCTTCATAAACTAATCCGCTGCGTGGGTTTGGCATTACTCCCCCCAATTCGGTATAATAAATGTCTTCAGCAGCAAGAGAGGCTTTTACTCTTTCCAACAAACCACTTTTAATAACGGAACCTCCACCAAAATGAATTAATACTCTTGTTCCACCGAAACGTTTTACATATTTTCCTGCTTCATTTTCGCGTTCTTTTCCAAATATAAAATATGTTGGACTATAAAAATTGAAATTGTTCATGCTTGCTTATTAATTTATTTTAGATAATCGTTGAATTAGTTCATTTCCTAATTCTGTTTTAATTTTAATATGATTCAGGACCTCTTTTACAAAAGTATTGCTTTCGAAACTGCCACGTACTGATTCGAAATCCAAATGTTTTTGTTCTTCATTTCCATCTACTCCAAAACCTGTTCTGGAGTTAAGATCAAATTCTTTCTTGGCATCTGTATAGATTAGTTGGTCCAGTTTTACAACTGATGTTTTCCAACTTTCAACCAGATTTACAATGTCTTCAATGGTTACATTTTCAATTGTTTTTCTCCAATGTTCTTCCAGTTTTTGCATGGCCCAAGTCCATTCGTAATTGTAATACTCCAAATTCATTGTTTCAAATTGACTTTGAATGTCTTCATGAGTTAAAGTACCCTTTTCAAATGCATTTAATAACCCGTCAATTTCGTTTTTTGGTGCAATCAGTCCTGAAAGGTCAATCCATTCGCCTAATCCTTTGTTTGAATCGGGTTGTAATTGCTTCCTTACTTCATCAATAGTTTTAAAATCAGTTCCTTTTAATCTGTTGATGAGTGAGTTCCCCAGAAATTTATTGATGACTATTCTGTATAATTCAATGCCTTTCACCAATGACGAATTCCTGATATTACAATTTTGATAAGTGTAAACTTCAGTTGTTTCTCCAGAAATACATTGAAGGTTTTTCAATACTTCTATACCTTTCATCATTTTTTGAATGGTGTAAGGACTGAGCAAGTTGAAATTTATAGGATCCAATTTACGGCTATCTTTCCTGTTGTCACGTTTAGGCCATTTTTGAGCATCCCGTATGGTTCCGACACTACGTAAATTTACTGCTGGTATCAGATAACTTTCAGTGGCATTTTCAATGAGATATGAGAAAGGTAAATCGGAAGTGTCAGAATGTTTGATATGCCTGCCCATTACAAGCGTAAATGCACCGATTTTAGCCGGCCAAAGCAAATACGAGTCACTGGTAGTTTTAGCACCTCGTTCACAAATTCCTTGATGGATAGGGCCAAGTTTATACATGTGATTGCTTTGGTTGGAGCCGCTACCTGCATTCAGGAAGGAGAACATGCCTGCAATCAACAAACTTGATTTATGATGTGATACGGTGTATGGGCCTGCAAATATTGCAGTGGCTTCACCATGCATACCTTGGCAATTAGAGAAGAAAAGAGAATCAAGGGCGGAATAATGTTTTCCCATAATACATCCTTGACCTATAAAACAGCGTGAAACCAATGTCGAATCCGAAATTGAAACCCCAGAACTGAGAATGAAGTCGTTGCATTTTACTCCCGAACCAATAATCACAGGAGCCATTTCGTTGCTGTTAATACTTCCGTTTTCAAGCAGGGATGCTCCCTCAAGGGTTGCAAAATCCCCAATCCGGACATTCTTAATACTACCGCAATTTACAATCCGTACATTTTTCCCTATGGTACCTTTATCTGACTGTATGGTCTTTGAGTAGTCGTCAATCATTCTTTGCAAGTTTTGAATGACAGTGGGACGGTGGCGATATAAAGTCAGAATGTAGGCAAGTGGGGCAGATAGAAAATCGAAAATCGGAATCTCACGTCCACCACCTTCATTCATGACAGGCACTTTAACGCCATTTCCAAAAGTGGATTCACCTTCAACGATCAGCAAATTAACATTTTCAATATAGGTGCCTTCCTGTATTCTATAATTAGCAATGTAATTATGGATTTCATCAATGTAGACATCATTTTCAATGATACAATTATGTAAGATGCAATTATAGATCCCGGAGTGTTTTTGTAATCCTCCTGCCAGTTCAAAAACTTTTAAATAATTTCCTAATAAAACAGTTCCGGAAAAATGTACATTGGAGATAAAAGCAGGGGAAAAGTCTTCAGTAACCTGAACTTCCTTCCAATTTACTGCCGAACAACCATAAACCGTTAAAGTTGCAATCTCTTTGTCGCTAAGGGCACGATAATTTGTCATGTAATGATAAATTAGTTTTTTTTTATCCTTGTGTTAAATCCTCTGATTCTGATTCGATGTCTTCGTAGTTTTGAAATAAAAAATCGTTGTAAGGGTAGCGTTCTATATGAATTGCTTTGATTTTTTCATATAACATTTCTTTCAGGCTGTCGATGTTTAGTTTCTCTTTCGCTGATATAAAAATGCAATTGTCGTGCATTTTAGCCATCCATGTTTTTTTAAGATCTTCAAGACTGATGTTTTCCCTTTTGATTGGAGCCAGGTCATCATCTTCTTTTGGAGTATATCCAAAAGCATCTATTTTATTAAATATCAAAATCATTGGTTTTTTTACCGGATCAATATCCTGAAGAGTCTGGTTGACAACTTCGAGTTGTTCCTCGAAATTGGTATGTGAGACATCTACTACATGTAGTAATAAATCTGCTTCCCTGACTTCATCAAGAGTAGATTTGAACGATTGGATCAAATGATGGGGTAATTTTCGTATAAATCCAACGGTGTCGGAAAGTAAGAAAGGTAAATTGTTTATGATTACTTTTCTGACTGTTGTATCCAACGTGGCAAATAATTTATTCTCAGCAAAAATATCGGATTTACTGATAAGATTCATTAAAGTGGATTTCCCGACATTAGTGTATCCAACTAAAGCAACCCGTACCATTTTCCCTCGATTTTTTCGTTGGGTGGTCATCTGTTGATCAATATCTTTCAGGTTTTGTTTGAGCAAAGATATTTTAGTGAGGATTATACGTCTGTCTGTCTCAATCTGTGTTTCACCCGGTCCACGCATGCCAATTCCTCCCTGTTGACGTTCAAGATGCGTCCAAAGTCTGGTTAACCGTGGAAGTGTATATTGTAATTGCGCAAGTTCAACCTGAGTTTTTGCATTAGCTGTCTGAGCCCTTTTTGCAAAAATATCCAAAATAAGACTCGTCCTGTCCAGAATCAGTACCTGCAATTCAGCTTCGATATTCCTGAGTTGTTTCGGCGATAATTCATCATCGAAAATAACAACCCCGATTTCGTGCTCAATTACATAGCTCTTTATTTCTATTAGTTTCCCCGGACCTACAAAGGTTTTTGGATTGGGATATTCGAGCCGCTGGAAAAAAAGCTTCTGAGGCGAAGCTCCTGCTGTTTCAGCCAGAAAAGCCAGTTCGTCGAGATATTCCCGGGCCTTTTCTTCTTTTTGGTTTTGAGTAATTACCCCAACCAAGACTGCTGTTTCTTCGTATATTTCTGTCTTCATACTTGTTTTTATCAAAAAAAATGGTTGGTAAATCCAACCGGTTTGTGAGTCTTAGTTAGTTCCTCTTTTTATATTGAATGTTTTTGTGCATTTATAGCTATGAACCAATTTATTATAATATTATCTTCTGAAAGCGAGCCTTGCCAAATCAAAGATCCAAAGTCCGTTAAATAAAGGTTTCTAAGGTCTGATTGAGAATAGAGTATTGAATTTTATATCAACTGCTGATTTTCAAACAAACAAATGTACTATTTTTTTTTAAAAGTACATTTTATCATTGGGAAAAAAAATAAATTTTCTTTATCCATTGGTAAAAAATCAGGATTTCATATTTATTTTTGTTTATAAGATATTATTTTTTACTTTTTTACCGTTTAGTCAAATAGAAATTATATTTCAGCACTTTCAGACCGCAAAAATAGTGTATCTTTGAGTGTTTTTTGAAAAAATCGATTGAGAAATCATTTTTACAACTTAAATTCTTAGCTATCAATAAAAAGATTTTAATGACAAAAAGATTTTTAATTCTACTTTTATCAGTAACTGTATCTACTCTTGCTTTTTCGCAAGCAGGCACTGGAGTGTATCAATTTTTAGATTTACCTGTCTCTTCCCGCTTAGCTGCTTTAGGGAGTATCAATGTCTCATTACATGACAATGACATTAACTTTGCATTTCAAAATCCAGCTTTACTTACATCCGAAACTGATAATATGATTGGACTAAATATGGCAAATTATTTAGCAGATATTAAATTCGGATCAGCAGTATATGGGAAGAATTTTGGGAACAAAAATTACTTTGCATTGGGAATTCAATATATAGATTATGGCCTTTTTAAAAAAACAACTGAAGAAAATGAAATAATCGGGGAATTTACGGCTAAGGATATGGCCTTATACCTTATGTATGGACGTCCAATCACCAATAAAATTACGATTGGAGCTACCTTAAAACCCATTTATTCTGTGTACGAAACCTATACGAGCTATGGGATAGCCATGGATGCAGGGGTTAGTTATAATGATTCAGCGAATTTATTTTCTGCAGGACTGGTTTTAAAGAATATGGGAACACAACTGAAAGGGTATTATTCTGATGAAGGTGTTCAACATTTTGAACCCCTCCCTTTTGATATTCAATTAGGAATATCAAAAAAATTCAAACATGCACCTTTACGTTTTTCTGTCACACTGGATAATCTCCAACATTGGGATCTGAGCTATCAATCAACGAACCAATCAACCGATAACCTCACTGGTACGTCCACCGTAAAAAAAATAGGATTTGTTGATATGGCTTTTCGTCATGTAATCCTTGCTGCGGAATTTGTTCCTTCTAAGAACTTCTATTTGACGGTTGCATTTAATGACCGCCGTCAGCAGGAAATGTCTATGTCGGGGTTTAAAAGTGGCGCAGGCTTTTCATACGGTGGTGGCCTCAAGATTTCTAAATTCCATGTCGGATTTGGTATGACCCAATTTCAGGTTGGAAACTATGCTTACCAGTTCTCAATCAGTACTGCGCTAAGAGAATTCAAGTTGTAAACGGCATATAATAGATAATTTAAAACTAATCATGCATAAAATAATAGTGGCCATTGATGGATTTTCATCCTGTGGAAAAAGTACTATGGCAAAAGAATTAGCCCTCGAAGTGGGCTATATTTATGTTGATTCCGGTGCCATGTATCGTGCCGTATCGCTCTTTTGTATTCAAAACGGGTTGATGACCAACACGGATATCAATACGGTTGAACTGGAAAAGAAAATTGATACCATACGTATTGAATTTAAACCGAATGAAGAAGGAATATCCGAAACTTATTTAAACGGTTCTAATGTGGAGAATGAAATTCGATCGTTGGAAGTGGCCAATGGTGCCAGTCGGGTTAGTACATTAGGATTTGTACGTCGTGAGCTAGTTCGCCAGCAACAACTCATGGGAGAGAAAAAAGGCATAGTTATGGATGGCCGTGATATCGGTACCGTTGTTTTTCCGAAGGCTGAGCTGAAAATTTTTGTTACTGCATCGCCTGAGATCCGTGCACAGAGGAGGTTAGCTGAAATGGCTGCCAAGGGCGAAACTGCAAATTTCGAAGAGGTGTTAGCCAATGTAAAAGAACGTGATGAGCGTGACCAGAACCGTGTTGAAAGTCCGTTACGCAAGGCGGATGATGCGGTGGTAATTGATAATTCCAACCTCTCCCGCGAAGAACAAAGCCTGTTGTTAAGAACTTTGTTTATAGAAAAAACGTTTTTATAATTTATAGGTTGCAAATTTTGCAATTAATTTTAAATTATAAATCCATAGTATGTTAAATATAGAAATAGATAAAAAATCAGGTTTTTGTTTTGGAGTTGTTAAAGCTATTTCAAAAGCTGAAGAAGAATTGGCCAAAGGCCAACCCCTATATTGTTTAGGTGATATCGTCCATAATGGACCAGAAGTAGAACGGTTAACACAACTCGGGTTAATTACCATTGATCATGAGCAATTTGGTAAACTCTACGACGCTAAAGTGTTATTACGTGCACATGGGGAACCACCCCGGACGTATCAGATCGCCAAAGAAAATAATCTGACCCTGATTGATGCTTCTTGTCCTGTGGTGCTGAAATTACAGTCACGCATCAAAAAAGCATACCAAACGTATCCTACTGATGATACACAGATTGTTATTTATGGTGAAATCGGGCATGCGGAAGTGAACGGGTTAGTGGGGCAAACCGATGAAAAGGCTATTGTCATTGAAAGTGAAGCTGATCTGGATAAACTGGATTTATCCAGAAATATAAGCCTGTTCTCTCAAACAACTAAATCTCTTGATGGTTTTAATCATTTAGTAACCACATTGTCCGAAAAGATAGTAAATGGTGCTGAATTTGAATATTCTGATACGATTTGCCGTCAGGTTGCTAATAGAATTCCAAATATTACTACCTTTGCAAAGAATAATGATATTGTGATATTTGTTAGTGGTAAAAAGAGCTCAAATGGTAAAGTGCTATATGAACACAGTAAAAAAATAAATCCAAATACCTATTTAGTTACTGAAGCCGATGAAGTATCGGAATTAGATCTTGATTTAAATAAAAAAATAGGAATCTGCGGAGCTACTTCAACACCCCGTTGGTTAATGGAAGATGTTGCCGCTAAACTGAATGAACTGGCGTTAAAGAAAGGAATTACAAATTAATAAATAGTAGTTATATAAAGGTAAAAAAAATGAAATACGAAATTAAATGTATTGGTTTACTTACTTCAGGAGGTGATGCACCGGGTATGAATGCAGCAATACGTTCAGTAACACGTGCTGCCATTTTCAATGGCATTCGTGTAAAAGCAATTTACAGAGGGTATAAAGGGTTGATTACAGGCGAAATTACAGAATTTCAAACCCAGAATGTCAGTAATATTATTCAACAGGGTGGTACCATTCTTAAGACTGCCCGTTGCATGGAATTTATGACGGTTGAAGGTAGGAAAACTGCCTATGAGACCATGAAAAAAGAAGAAATTGATGCCTTGGTAGTTATAGGTGGTGATGGTACTTTTACCGGTGCCCGTATTTTTGCACAGGAATTTAATGTGCCGATTGTCGGTCTGCCCGGAACTATTGATAATGATTTATTTGGTACCGATTCAACGATTGGCTATGACACCGCATTGAATACAATCATAGAAGCTGTCGATAAAATTCGCGATACAGCTTCTTCCCACGAAAGGTTATTTTTTATTGAAGTGATGGGTCGTGATGCCGGATTCCTGGCTTTGAACAGTGCATTGGCTTCAGGGGCTGAAGCTGCCATTATTCCTGAACGTGAAACCAAGGTGGATCAACTTGAGGAACTGATTAAAAACGGTTTCCGTAAATCCAAAAATAGTAGTATTGTAATTGTTGCCGAAAGTGACATTACAGGGGGCGCCCAGGGATTGGCTGAACGTATGCGAGTTGAACATCCTGAATATGATGTACGGGTGACTATCCTGGGCCATATTCAACGTGGGGGATCCCCTTCGGCTTACGATCGTATATTAGCTAGCCGTATGGGTGTTGCTGCAATAGATGCTTTAATGGACGAGCAACGCAGTATCATGATTGGTATAGTGAACGATGTTATTGTACATATCCCTTTTACCAAAGCCATTAAAGATGATAAACCTGTGAATGAGAAGCTATTAGGTGTACTGCAAATCCTGTCGATCTAATTATAGGTTTAAAAAGTTTGTGGTTTGAAAGGTTTGAGGTCCCGAGAAATCGGGATCTTCACAATATTTCGATTTGAAAAGTTTGATGTTAATATAAAACTGATTAATTATAAAAACAATAAACAATAAATCATTAATCCTAAACCCTAAACGCTAAACACGGAACAATTCTAACCTCAAACCTTTCAAACTCTTAAACTTTGTCCTCAACTTCAATCCTTTTCGTCTGTATGGGTAATATCTGCCGGTCACCTATGGCTGAAGCTGTCTTTCTTAAAATATTGTCACGGGAAGATATTTTCAATCAGTTTGAAATTGATTCAGCAGGATTACTCGATTATCATGAAGGCGAACTGGCTGACACCCGTATGCGGGCTCATGCTTCTGCACGGGGTTATTCATTGGTTCACAGGTCGCGTCCTGTTATCAAATCTGATTTCGATCATTTTGATATGATCATTTGCATGGACGATCAGAATATCCGTGGATTAAGGCAACTGACTTCCAATTCCGACCAGTTGGCAAAGATTCACCTTATGACTGATTACCAAATCCGATTGTCTGCTTCCGAAGTGCCCGATCCGTATTATGGTGGCGATAAAGGTTTTGATTATGTTATCGATTTGTTGGTAGATGCATGCGAAGGACTCTATGAAGAGGTAAGGAATAAGAGGTAAGGAGTAAGAAATGAGAAAAAATAATCCCCGGCAAGTAGCTTACTTACCGGGGATTTTTGTGACTGCCAGTTAACCAATCAACCAACTGAACGAAGTGACGTCCCATTTACGGGATTAACTAATCAACCAATTAACCAGTCAACCAATCCCTACATTTTCTTATACATAGGACAATCCGGCCCGCAAACATGTCCTTTTTCACCGTGATGGATCATTGCCATTTTCCCGCTCTTATCTACTTGATGTCCATTCTTTAGTTTCATGGTCTTGCCATCAGACATCGTCATGACACCTTTTGGGGAAATCTTGCTACCATTGGTGCAGGTATATGTTTCTTTCATTGGCAAGCATTTACCTTCTTTGCACACCATCATTTTGTTATCCACCATCATTACACCATCTTTCATTTTGATCTTCATCTTCATTTCAGTTTTTTCTTTGTCGCTCTTCACTTTTGACGCTGGTGTCTGGGCAATAACTGATGCAGAAAGCCCCACTAAAATTGCGATTGCAAAAATTACTTTTTTCATTTCTTTTTGATTTTAGATGATTAATTTCCTTCAATACCGCTGTTGCCCGGTCTTCAGATACGCTGTTGCCCGGAAATAAAAAGAGAATTACTAATAAAAAATGTATCTACTATCAACTAAAAAAATTCTGTGCATGAATATGGAATACCCTGATGTTGATTTACAATCCTCAAAAATTAGTTTCAATTAATTCTGTGGTTCCTGAAATCTGAGATTATTATTTCTCTAAAACAATCTTTGAATATTATAGTTCGCTGATTAATAATTGTTTCAAAACTTTTAGATTGTTATTCTTTTGCCATTGTAAGTTGTTGAATGAAGCCACATTGGTGTCTAGCTCAGATGATTCTGACTAAGTACAAATGATTTCGGAAAGCTACCTAATCAGTGAAACATTCAGGGTGCAAAAAAGGAGCCGCATTCGACTCCTTTCACTTATTTGCACAGCAAATAATCTGACCTGTGATTCAATGTCTAAATAGGATCTATTCAATTTTCAATACTCCGCTATTTATACATGCCCAAATACCTCCGTCTTTATCCTGGAACAGGTTATAGTAGTTACTTTTTAAGTTTCCATCCATAAAAAGACATATTTTTTTATCTATCACATCAAATTCAATTATTTTTGTTTTGGTTATTTTAAAAACATTGTTTCCGTTTAGAACCCATATTGAATTGTCAACTCCTTTAATTAATTTTAGTATTATATTTCTAGTCATAATTTTGGACAATTGCGACATGTATTGGTCAATCTCTTGCTCATTCAATTGAAATTTCTTTTTCAACATAAGATTTACATACCCCACATTCAGCTTGCTTGAGTCGCATTCCCAGGTTTTATCATTGTAAATACTGCAACCCGATTTAAATGAATTGATCAGTTTTTCATTACCCGGCAAAACGTCGATACTACTATAATTCGAAGGTGATTCGTAAGTAGTCATAGTACGGTAATGGTTTACTGTTGGCTCAATTTCAGTATTGTACGATTTGCTGTAGTTTGGAACTTTAGTTTCATACGAAGTGGTCTTTGATTCTATTTCCTTTGCATGACGGAAATACTCATCCTGGTTTTTTATTTTTAGGGTGTCAGTTCCTCTTATTGATTCGGATTTGTTGAAGTGTTTATCCCATTTGTTGGTCGCTTCGTCAAGACTGATGATACAATTTAAAGTCGCAAACCATTTCTTATTGTTGCTATCCACACCAATGTCATTGATGCTATTACTTGTAAGGCCGGAATTTTTTGTATTGTAAATCTCCAACCTGTTGTTTGACAAGCAGGCTAAACCCGCTGTTGCAACATCATAATCAGAAGCATTCGATTTGTAAGAAAACCATATTTTCTGATTTTTATCAATGGCAATTGCCTGCACATAATTTCCTTTTATATCTGAATTTTTCTTGTTGTAGAATGTAAATACACTGTCATATTTTATTAAGCCATTGTTTGCAGTTCCAAACCAACAGGTATTATTGCTGTCAACATTCATGCATAGAATTTTATCTACCGGCATCTTGCTGTTCAGATTATTGATACTTGGAGAATTGGAGAGGGTCAGTATTTTATTTACCCAATTTATCGGGGTGTATTTCACATTCAAATCCCTGACACAAACTATTCTGTCAATGACTTCAAACCTGGAGTCAATGAAATGTCGTTTCCCCAGATATGGATTGTCAAAACTTCGGTGACCCCATTCATCGAATCCGTTACTGCTTTCCAGTTGCGAATTCTTATAAATCTCTTTGAGTCGGTTCTTACCATCTTTATCTACATATTCCCAGGTCCCGGTACGTTTACCGTTTTTGAAAGTGGCTTTTAATTTAGAAGGTACGCCATAGACATTCACAAGAGTTTCCCAGATGCCGGTTCCTTTGTCGAGGGTAATGTTATTTAATGAGTCCCGGCATTCTACTGGTTCAAAGTCTTTTTCACTAAAGTCAACGGACATTCTTAACCGCCCGGTTGGATAATTATAGACCCATCTCCCCGTCGGAACATTATTTTTATAACTCCCTTGCTGTTTTAGATTCCCATTCTCATAATACTCACTGAATTCTCCGTTTTTTTTGTTCGAAACATATTCTCCGCTTTCAATCTGAATACTTCCTTTCAATAAATAATCTGCGAACTTTCCGTTATACGCGTTGCCTTCAGCATTTAAACCTGTTATCCGGTAGTATGTTGCTTTTTTTACGGTGGTGATTTCCCAGTCCTGAGTGTAGAAAACCGATACGTTTTCTTGCCCCATCAGTCTGAAACAAAGTATTAGTAACGTGAAAATCAAAGTCTTTTTCATGATCAACTTCCTGTTGTGTTAATTTATTATTTATAATTCTACTTAATCTACCGTCAGACAGAATTCCCAACTCCCAACTCTCAAACCCTTCAAACCCTTCAAACCTCAAACCCCAAACCCCAAACCTCAAACCTCAAACCTCAAACCTCAAACCTCAAACTCTTCAACCCCCTATTCCGCTTCTTCATTTTCAATATCCTGTTCGGCGAGTTCCAGTAATTTCACAGCCTGAATGGCATTTCCTGCAATCCCTTTAATCGAGGCATGCATATCGATGGTGTTTACCGTCACTTTGTCAATCTGCTTTTCCCGTTTCTTCCAGATGCTTTGCATGGCCCGTTTCTCACTTTCCAGGTCCACTTTCATTTGGGTAAAGCCTTCCACGATAGCCTCTACCTGTAACCGGAAAGTATTACCCGTCAGGTAATCGTAAAGCATATGCATCTTGTCGCCCTTGTTCTCCTGCGAACTGATGGCATTGCTGATCTGGATAATCGATTCCCTCAATACCGAACACAGGCCTTTGAACTCATCGTAATTGCAGATCCAGATTCCATCCTTCAATCCCATCCGGTCCATATCCGAAGGCATGACTTCGGTGACCAGTACCCCGATGTTGGCTCCCTTCACACGGATATCCGCCTTGAATTTCT
>Ga0302208_10000279_pt1 | contig 25898 bp, 25 predicted proteins | sample II_Fen_E2_3_FD_194577 | JGI IMG/M metagenome (GOLD analysis project Ga0302208, IMG submission 194577) | Peat permafrost microbial communities from Stordalen Mire near Abisko, Sweden - II_Fen_E2_3 | ecosystem: Environmental > Terrestrial > Soil > Wetlands > Permafrost | place: Sweden: Abisko...
ACTGATAGATAAATAATCATTAGGTTTCGCATTGATACCAACTTTTGCATAATCAGGATCAATAACAATACTACCGTAATGAACCAAATTATTAGCAGAATCAAAAACTGCTAAAGGATAATCTCCACCAGCGTCATACAATCCAGATTCATTACCACTATACATTCCACCATTACCAATATAAACGCCGTTTCGATCACCACCAGAAGTATTAAAATGAGCGTCTCCAGTAACATCTAATCTATAACCACTATCTACATTTGACCCAATAATAACATTTCCACCTCTAGGATTTAAAGATAAATTATAATACGCAGCCGAACTTGCATTACGTGGTTGAATCCACATATTTGCAGCAACACCAGAGATAGCATCAATTCCCATCGTTCCAATTAAACCAGTTCCTGTGCCACCAATTATAAATTCACCATTAGGAGTGGCCGTAAGACTAGGCGCAGCTCCAGAAGTGTTTATCGCATCAATAACGTCTAATTTTACTCTTGGAGAAGCTGTACCAATTCCAACATTTCCATTTCCAGAAATTCTCATTTTTTCCGATATCTGAGTTCCGTGAGCTCTAGTTCCAAAAGCTAAATAGCCTCCATAAGTACCAGACGTACCATCTTCTTTTGCACCTTTTATTGCGGACCAAGTAGCTTGTGATGTACCTGAATATCTACCAGCAAAACCAATAGAACCACCAATATCTTGACCTAAAGTATCATTTGTAGAAACAAGAAAAGTACCATTAGAAGACGAGCCATTCATTATCCAGTTTGGCCCAGTAACTTGTGCTGTCGCAATTGTAAGAGAGTCTCCAGCAGTATTAGCTGTTCCACTAAGTATTTGTAATTTATTAGTTGGTGAATTTGTGCCAATTCCAACACTACCACTATTTAAACTCCAAATATTACTACCCACTGCTCCACCCCAAAGACCACCACCGCTATTGGCAATTAAAGTTTCTACTAGGCCATAGTTAGCTAAGGCATATTTATCAGCACTTAGATAAGTTAGAGTATTATTATGGCCAGTACTATCAGAACCAGCAGGGGCTGCTACGCCAGCCATACCAATTGATAATTTGTCATTTGGAGATATGGCACCAATACCAACATTATTAGCGATTAATAAATTAGAGTTAAAATAGGCATTATCTTTTCTATCAATTTGTAAACCAGAAGCACCAAAAGCCTGACTACCAGTAGTAAGAACAAAACTATCAAAAAGTAAATTCATTGGTAAAGAGGCGCTACTATTCATATATAAAATTGGTGTTGTTCCAGAAACACTTGGTGTAAAAGTACAAGTAAATTGACTCCAACTTGTTGTGATTGTTTTGGCGCCACAATTTGTAACCGAATTAGTTGCCCCACCATCCATAATAGAAACGCCTATACTCGCATTACTACCACTTAAAGATTTAGCATAGAATGATAATGTATAAGTTTTATTAGTGTCAAAATATGGTGCTGGCAAATAACTATAAAGTGGGTTATACCAAACAGAGCCCCAACCTCCTCTAGTAGAAATTGTGTATTGTAAACTGGCAGAACCTGAATATGAATCAGCTGTGTAAGCACTAATAGTACCATTTGAACCAGTATCATTCATAACACCCCAATAGGCTGTGCCATTTTCCACAGAACCATTACGAATAAGGTTTGATAATCCTGAATCAAATAAATTTGTAAAATATCCACCCGAAGCTTTAATGTTACCACTTACCTCTAATTTTTGAGTTGGTCCCGTTGTGCCAATTCCCACAAAACCAGTATCTCTTTGAATCATAAGTGGGGTTACCCAAGAAGTATCTAGATTATCAGCTGCACCACCATGTGTCTGAAATAATAAATCGGAAGAACGAGTAATTCCAGGATAACCAACCTGAAGAATACGAGCACCATAGAAACCTAAACCGGCTTCCTGATAGCCCATATAAATGGAAGTTGCAGAATTATTATTAGCACCAGAATTAGATAAAACTAAAGAATCTACTCTACCGCCATTTGAATTACCCCAAATATCTAATTTGGCTCTTGGGACATTAGTTCCAATTCCCACATTACCACTATTACCATTCCAAATATTACCACTAAGAGTACCAGACCAAAGAGTTGGCATAGTACTAGTAGCATTACTAATTAAAGTTTCTACTAAACCATAGTTAGCTAAAGCATATTTATCAGCGCTTAGATAAGTGTTAGTGAAATTATGACCAGTACCATCAGAGCCAGAAGGAGCAGCAACACCACCAGCACCAAGAGAAAGAATATCATTAGGAGAAATTGCTCCAATACCAACCTTACCAGTAGATGGAATAAATAAAGTTGGATAAGTGGCACTCTGAATAACACTAGAGCCAGACACGGAATCATAACCTAATTTTAAAATAGAAGCGGTACCATCACAAACATTAGTACAAGGGTTAAAAGTTTGACCAGGTAAACAGGCAATATTAGCACGACAAACGTGAGTGCTGTTACACATAGTGTAGCCGCCCTGACAACCATTACAATAACCATTACAACTATCATAGGAATTACAAGGAAGAGTTGGAGTAACAGTGACCGTATTACAATTACCACCACATTTTGTGTGTGAACCATCACAAGTTAAATCACAAACGTTAGTATTACAATTAATAGCATAAGTACCATATGATGGGTTAGCTAAACAAGTAGTTTCTACATTACAACCGGCTGGAGTAGCAGTTCCCATATTCCATGACTTACCATCAGCACTTGAACAACTCAAACCAGCGTGCATAGTATTAGTTTCACACACCAAAGCCTTAGCCGAAATAGTTATAAAAAAACTAGAAAGGATAATAAATGATAACAGTATTAATTTTTTTGAGTTGTCTAACATAATTAATTAATTATACTATATATTATTTACAACAAGCTAATTTTCTAGGTTGATCACAGAATTCCAAAGAACCATAGCCTTCCCCAGAAGCACCCTTAACCCAGACAGTACCATAATCAAGATGGACAATACTGGTTCTACCCATACAATCATTAGAATTCCAAGTGTATCCAGGAGGTCCGTTAAAAAACCACAAAGTAGAACTAACCGGGATAGCTGGAGATGAATTAGTATTAATAGAATTTAATAACTCAAAAGAAGTGCAAACATGAGAACCAGTATAACCAGTGGTGGCGCTGCTACAAATACTATTAGCTTGAGTGTAACCAGTACCAGCTGTTGACGAATTATTACCAGCAACTGTTACAGTTGTAGCACCAACAAACTTAGCAATAGTCGTCATAGTGCTAGTAGCATTAGAAACTAATGTCTCTACTAAACCATAATTAGCTAAAGCATATTTATCAGTACTAATATAAGTATTAGTATTATTGTGACCAGTACTATCAGAACCAGATGGAGCAGCAATACCACCCATACCAATTGATAATTTATCATTTGGAGAAGTAGCGCCAATACCAACATTACCATTATCTACTACTGAAAAAACTGGAGTTATTAAAGTTGCTGGAGCTGCTGTATAACCAATATTAAATACAGAATTAGCGTTTGAATTAATACCTATGCCACTAAATCCCATAAATTTAGGGCCAGGGGCATTAATAACAAATTTATTAGAAGCGGCGGCATTAACATTATAAAAATATGAACCAGACTGAACAATACCACTAGAAATAAGCGTTGAAGCAGATAAACTTCCTGTTGTTCCTCCTACTGTCAAACTTCCAGCTGAATTAACAGTAAAGGAAGCGTAATGAGTTGTATCATAACTTAGTCTTAATTGTTCAGTTGTAGATAAGTTTTCTTGTTTGGCATTAGGAACCGTTGTTCCAATTCCAACGTTGCCATTTAAATCAACTGTCATTCTTTCAGTTCCGCCAGTAGTTGTACTGTTTGGGGCTGTTATAAAATGAAGTCCTGTGGCAGCATACTGAGATCCTCCTGGTGTTCCCCCATAATAAATATCACTTAAACTCGCAGATGAGGCATCGTATGTAAATATATCAACATTCGTACTTCCAGAATTCCAGGCAGGTGCAACAATTCTTGCCAACTTTCTAACGCCATTTGTTAAAGTATTCGTATTAACATCGGCACCAATTTTCAATCCTCCAAATCCAGCCCCAGATTGAAGTATCATTCCAATATTGGAGCTCGTTGTGCCCATAACATGTAACGGAGCCCCCGGATTAGTAGTTCCAACCCCCACATTTCCTCCTTTAGCATTTAATAAGAGCGGGGTGTATCCGCTGCCAGACTTTAGAGCCTGAATATAACCAGAGCCATCTGTCCCTAAAGTTGAATCGTAACCTAGGTTTAATCTCTTGTTAACATTGGCTAAGTCGGCAACACTTAACATCCCTGAATCGCTACCGTAACTAATACTGTTAATAGCAACTGTTAAAGCTGAATATGGATTAGCTGTTCCAATTCCAACATTACCACTATTTAAATTCCAAATATTACTACCAACTGCTCCACCCCAAAGACCACCGCCACTATTGGCAATTAAAGTTTCTACTAAACCATAGTTAGCTAAAGCGTATTTATCAGCACTTAAATAAGTGTTAGTGAAGTTGTGACCAGTGTTTGATGAACCAGCTGGAGCAGTTATGCCACCAGTACCAATAGAAAAAAGATCATTAGGAGAAATAGAACCAATACCCACATTACCAGTGGATGGAATAAATAAACTTGGGTAAGTAGTACTTTGAATAATGTTAGAACCAGAAACAGAATCGTAACCAAGTTTCAAAACAGAAGCGGTACCGTCACAAACGTTAGTACAAGGATTGAAAGTTTGACCAGGTAAACAAGCTAAATTAGCACGACAAACGTGAGTGCTATTACACATAGTGTAGCCACCCTGACAACCATCACAATATCCATTACAACTATCATAATGATTACAAGGAAGAGTTGGGGTAACTGTTAAAGTAGTACAAGTATAACTTCCTGGACCAGCGCCACAACGTGTATGAGTTGCGTCACAAGAAGCTAAATAACCACAAGTATCAGCAGTCGCTGCGTTAGCACAAGAAAAACCAGAGGCGCAGATAGGTGAAGCTGTCCAACCGCCAGAACCACATTGAGCTTCAGCATTACAAGCTCCACGACAATAATAAGGAGTGCCACCACTACAAACTACACCAGCACCATTATCTGTTGGACAAAGATTAGCCGCCGACACCGAAAAACTAGCGGTCAAACCGATTAGAATTAAAGCTAAAAATAAAATTTTCTGTTTAATTACCATATCTAAATAATACACTATATTTTATTTACAACAAGCAAATTTATTAGCATTATTACAGGCTGTTAGCATACCACGACCATTAACCCACTTATTGGTATCGGTCTGCCACACTGCTCCATAAGAAGTAGAAGCATTTTTAGCACGACCATCACAATCATTGGCTTCAGCTATATATCCTGGAGGACCGTTGAATATCCAAACAATTGGTTCAGTTGGCATTGTACTGTTAGTGGCAATTGTATATAACAACTCATAAGTTAAACAAACATGAGAACCAGAAAATTCAGCAGCACAAATACTATTAGCCTTAGTATAACCAGGAACGTTACCACCAGTACCAGTATTATTTCCAGTATAAGAATTAGCGGTAGTACCAATATATTTTGAAGTAGTGCTTAAAGTACTAGTAGCGTTATAAATTAAAGTTTTCATTAAACCATAATTTACTAAAGCATAATCATCCGTGCTTAAATAAGTATTAGTAAAGTTATGACCAGTATTTACTGATCCAGATGGAGCCGCAGAGCCAGCCGAACCAATAGAAAAAATATCGTTTGGAACCGCAGTACCGACGCCAACATAACCATTGGAGTGTATACGCATTCGCTCTGTTCCAGTTGCGCCATTATATTGTACAAAAGTAATAGGCTCTACTCCATTGTCACCAGTGCTAATTTCTAAAACACCATTATCACTAACACCAGTTCCAGCTAATTGCCAAAAATCACTGCCACCAGCCATAGTCATACGTATTACACCTTGAAAATTAGTAGCATCAGAAATACCAATAGAACTAGTGAATCCGCTAGCAGCACCACCGGCTGGTCTAAAAGACATGGTGCCATCGAAACGAGAATTACCATTAACATGTAATAATGCTGCTGGTGCTGTTGTTCCAATACCGACTAAACCATTTTGATCAATAGACATTGCTATACTTCTTGAATTATTTTTAGATGACCAAAAATCTAATCTAGCATATCGATTAGCCGCACTAGCATCAATCCAACTACTAGATATTTTATTTGTCCAAATACCAGAACCACCGGCGTCTTGTAATGTAAATAATTGAGCAACGCCAAATCCATTAGCTGTCGTTCCAGTTGATAGTGCTCCAATATTTTCACCAGTTACAATAGAATTAGTTATGGCTGACTTATTTATAACTGTAAGTAAAGAATCTGGATTATTTGTTCCAACCCCCACATTTCCACTATTACCATTCCAGATATTACCACTAAGAGTACCAGACCAAAGAGTTGGCATAGTACTAGTAGCATTACTAATTAAAGTTTCTACTAAACCATAGTTAGCTAAAGCGTATTTATCAGCGCTTAGATAAGTGTTAGTAAAATTATGACCAGTGTTTGATGAACCGGCTGGAGCCGATGAGCCACCATTACCTAATGATAAAATATCATTTGGAGCAGTCGTACCAATACCTACAAAACCAGTAGTAGTTAAATTTATAGAAGCAGCATTAGTTAAAGAACCATCGGAAGTTGAATTTACAATTCTTAATAAGTTACTAGAAGCTGAGAAACCAATATGTCCAGAAGCAATACCACTTTGCCATAAAAATAAACTAGTATCCGTGCCATTAGAATTTGATAAATTTAAAGTATTACCATAAGAACCACGACTAGCAGCCATATTTCCAAAAACTCCACGACCAACTACATCTAAAGTTAAAGCTGGACTCGCGGTCCCAATTCCAACCAAGCCACCAGTTCTAATTGCGACGAAATCATTAATTAAATTATTCCATTCAACTGCACTTAAACTACCATTAACAGCTTTATTATAATCACCGGTTAGAGCTAGAGCATTTTTACCAAACAAAAAAGAACCTGTTAACAGGAAAACAAAAAGACAGGCTACCGCTTGGTGCCAGCTTAATATTTTTTTGTTTTTTACTCTAGTCATAGGCACTACTAATTCGCCTTTTAGATTATTTAAATTATACCAATTTTTTAGCTGTCACGCAAAGGTTTTTGAGTAATAAAAAAGCTATATTAGATATAGCTTAAATTTATAATCAAGATTTTTTTATTTTGCTAAAAATTCAACTCCACGCTTCGTTTAGTAGCTCCATAAGAACCAGTTGCCGTTAACACAATTGGAGCCCAAGTCTTATATCCTACTGAAAAACTACCAGGGTAAACAGCTGGCATATTCCCGTTTAAAATTTCAGTATTTTGAGTGCTCCCATTTAAATCAAAGCCCATTTTTCTAACCTGCATTAAAGAGTATTCAGCACCACTTTCCGCTACAAAATAAGCCCGAGCGGAATCATATTGCAAACCACTTGCTCTTAAACCAGAAACAATAATATAAGAACCAGCAAAAGCCACCACCATAATACCGGAGACTAAAAATAAAGTTAAAAGTAGCGCACTGCCTTTCTTATGTTTCATATTAATCAGTTTTATAGTAACGAGATGACAAGGTAGTCTGAATTCTCATCGTTGATTTATTGGCTGCACTGCCTAAGGCATGAGCAACTAGTTCCATGGTCACCGTTGGTTGAGCTGAAGCACCTAACACAAAATGAAGTTCATCAATCGTAATTTTGGCCGGCGTAATATAATAATTAGTTAAACTATCACGCGTTATCATAAAACGTTTATTACCATCAGGCATTTGCACGATATTATAAGTTACACATTCATCGTGATAATTTTTAAAACTAATCGTATCGCCGTAAGCATTACTGCTAATTTTATAAATATCAGTTGGAGCTAAGCCTAGACTACTACAAACACCATTATTACGCTTAGCCATTCTCACTTCTTTACCGGTTACTTCTAAAAAATATTTTAAGCTCTCTTCTACGTTCTGAGTCGCAATCGCACTTCTCTGACTTTCAATTACTAATTTAAAAATATTCATGGCTGCTGTAATAATAATTACAAATAAAGCCGTTGAAACTAAAACTTCAACTAAAGTAAATCCGCTTTTGTTATTTATTTTCTTCATAATTTTAACGCCAATCAAATAACAAAGTTTGTAACTCGTAATGATAAGGATGACTGTGATCATTCCAAGACACAATTGATCTAACTTGCAATGGTTTACCGGAATAACTATTAAGTCTCGCAATTATAATTTGGCGATTAAAAATAGTTGGTGTTAAGCCACTCTCACTACCACTATTATGAACATAAAAGCCATCTTTCAAATATACTTTAGTGGCCGTGATGTCAGACATCGGGGTTGTTGTTCCAGTCCGATAATCAACCGTATAAGAACCATCGGCTAAATAAGTATCAAACGGCTGACTATTCTTCCAATTAACATCACGAACCTGCCTCACAATTTCTAAACCCTCTTGAGCTAAGCTAGAAGCAATTAAATTATTTTTATTAATACTCTGGGCTTGAATATTTTGAACGATTAAAGATACCACACCCAACATAGCCATCGACACCACAAATAAAACCGCTAAAATTTCGATTATAGAAAAGCCGGCTTTTGGTTTTAAATGTTTAAATAATTTCATACTAATCAATCACTTCTGCTAAACCTAAATAATTAATACGCACTGTTTTAATAGAATTGGTTTTTGTATCTTTTAAGGCAATATCTACTTGTTTAAAAGTGCTCACTGAACCAGTAATGGTTGTGACAGGATCGGGTGGTAAAAAAGTAATATCCGCCTTAGTGCCTGATGAAACTGAATCAATAATAATATTCATTGGTAAAGTAGTAACTTGAGCACCATATCTAATGTCGGCTTCCCCGTTATCATAAACACCATTCTGATTATCATCGGCAAAAATTACATACTTATTATTACCATAAGCCTGTAAATCAATGTGTACGCCCCAACCACCAGTTGGTACATTAGATGAACCACTCAAACCATAACGAGCCAAACCCAAAGCATAATTTTGCGCCGTTCTGGTATCTGAAACCATTTTTTGAGCGGTCATAGTTAAATCACTACGACGATTAGCCGAACTATAATTGGCCAAAAAAATACCAGTCACCATCGCAATGATCGCTACCGAAACAATAAGTTCAACTAAAGTGAAACCGGATTTTTTCATAGATTAATTAGGAGCTTTAATTTCTTTCCAAAGTGGCAAGGCATAATTAACATTTAAAATTGTAGAGGTAGAACAAACATAAGCGTCCGGATCAGTTGAGGTTAAAGTAATAGCGGTGCTAGTAGCTTTAGTAAACATAATACTAGTTGATGAGGCGGTTGGCGAAAGAATAGTGGCCCCAGAATCAGTAGTTGCCCAAGAGAAAATACAAGAAACTCCAGAACAAGCCTGAGGAGTAGTTGGCGCTCCACTATTATAATAGACAGAACTACTAATAAATTTATTAGTGGTAGTAGCAATAATAATTTCTGACGGAGTCCAAGAAAAATTAGGACGTGGGAATTCGTGTTTATAGGAAGCAAAGGTTTTAGAATTACCAATAACACTATTACGAGCAAAATTATCAGTAATCCAATCTTTAGTGCCACTAGTATTAAATTGACGCCAAGCAATTGGGGCCCCAGTTTCATCCCATAATCTCAAGAACCAATAATATGGAGTGTCATAACTCGGAGTAACAAAGGAGAATTGCGTCGAGGCATTATTTATTTGCCCCGAATCAACCACTACACCGGTACTGGTACTATTTGAAGTACTAACGATTACTTGATAAGCGGTTTGAGTACCACTACGACGATTCCATTTTAAAGTGGCATGATTAGCACCAATTGTGCAAGCCTCCGTGCTACCCCAATTAGGAGCGACCATTTGTCTAATTTCCAAAGGACCAATTCTAACCTTATAATCATTAGTGCCACAAGTGCCACTATCTGAACAATTAAAACTAATAGAACCAAAAGACGAAGTAGCGTAACCAGAAAAAATACCTGGCTGTGGCGCTAAATAATTAGTCATCTGAGTGGTCGGATTAATAATCGTATTATCTAATCTAATCCATTCACCAGTTGAGACTACCTTCATATAACCATACACTTTTTGATCGCCTTCATTATAACAAGCCGTACAAGAATTAGCCGTTGTACAAGTATTGCCGTTATTACATAGAGCTCTAAAATCATCTAGCGGTGTTGAGGGGGCATTAAAAGTTATAAAACCTAAAACAGAATTCCAAGCATCCCCCGAAAAATTATTTTTATCATCTAAATTAACACCATGATTATTATAGGCACAAGGACCGATATTAAATACGAATGGAAAAGTAAAAGTAAAATGTCCGGCATAGCCATCGTCTAAACAATTAAAACTAATATAACCGTAAGTGGAATTATTAGCCCAACCCCGAAGATTTTCAGCCGCCGAAGCCGAAGCAAAATTAATATTAGAGAATAATAAAATAGCCGTAAACACGGATAAAAACCCAGCTAATTTTAAAATTCGATTCACCATAATTACATTATATCATACTTACTTAAAAAATTACGGCCCAGTTTAAGCATTTCTTGACGATCACTTTCTTCGCTATCATCATAACCGACTAAATGAAGTAAGCCATGAATCAAAATAAAATAAAATAAATAAGTTTCTGTTTTTTTTAAATTTTTAGCTGGATAAGACAAACCGACAAATTCTAAAATTTCTTTATACTTAGATAGTCTCTTTAATTCTTGAGGATTAATAATAACTTCTCCCAACAAATTCCCTTCCCACTCCGCTCCCGCAAAAGATAAAACATCAGTTGGTTTATCATGACCACGATATTGTTTATTTAAATTTTGAATACGACGGTCACCAACAATAGCCAATGAAATATCAACTTCACTATTTTTAAATTCACGCAAAAAAGATTCACTGAGCAGAATCACTTTTTGTTTATTTATTTTATGTCTAGTAGTATTTACAATTTCAATCATAGATTAAACTAAGCGTCGCAATTGACGTAAAACCTTATATAAATTATATACAAATTTATTTAAAACAATATCTTGAGTACCAGCATAAAAAACTTTAAAGCCACCAAAACCAGTTTTAAACCGAGTCACGCCAGGCCATTTTACCGCATCAATACCATAAAAATCATAGTACTTATAAACTTCCATTTTGGCTTTCTTAATCAAGGTCCACTGCAATAAATAAGGGGCCATTAATTGACGTGATTTATAAGCGGAAGCACCATGTAAATAAGTTACTTTATCGCCATAGAAAGAAAACAAACCCGCAGCAATTGCCTGTCCGTCAATTTCAGCTATAAATAATTTTATAAATTCAGAATTAGCAGTTGAGAGTAATTCGTAATGTTTTTTATTATGAATTTTAAAATCATCCCGTTCACCAGTCTCAGACATTAAAGACCAAAAATTTTCAAAATCTTGTTTAGTATTAGTCTCTCGGATCACTATGCCTTTTTTTTCAGCTAAACGAATGTTATATCTAGTCTTAGGATGAAAAGAGCTTAATAATTCGACTTCGCTTTGACTTAAATCAAGCATCAAAGTTTCTTTAGGTTGCAAATTAATTGAAGCAATAGCAGTAACAGAACAATTTTTAGGTTCAACTCTTAAGAAAACACCACCACGCTTTTTAAATTCCGTTATTAAAAACTGCCAAAGTTCAGTTTGTTTATCTAAAGATAAGTCACTACTAAAAACTGGGCCACGAGGTAAATAATAATAAGCTAAAGAAAATTTAAAATCTTTTTTAATTAAATTAAAAACCGCCAATAGTTTCTGATCATCATAAACACCTAAGGTCTCTACCTGTTCTTGTTCTAATTTCAAAATTTCAGACCATTCAATAGATGCTAAAAACTCTGCCCCCGAGCCATCAGAAGCAGTCTTTAAAAAATTTTTAATTATTTGTTTATCATTTAGAGCAACCAGTTTCATATTTGTTATTATACTGTGTTTTCTGGCAAAAAGAAAACCCCGACCTAATAAATTAAGTCGGGGTTAAAAGTATCAAAAATAAAGATTATTGTTTGATTGTACCAGGAGTAGCTGTGGCTGGACCACCAGTTAGATCACCAGTTAAACCACCTAAACAATAAGTTAAAGTATAAGTGTTGGAATTAGCTGAAGTGTAAACATAATCAGTAATACCCACTGGACAACTACCATCATTAGAAGGCATTGGTGGAGCTGGAAGTTTTGTCATGTAAACAACAGTGTGAGAGGCAATATCTTGGCCAGTAGCAATATCACTAGTTGCTGGATAACCGCCGTTATCAGTGTAGTAAAGAGCTAAAGCAGTTTGAATCTGTTTAACATCACCAATTCTTTTTGTGTCACGAGCCTTAGCACGAGCAGTGTTTAAAGCAACCACTGACATTGTAGCGAGTAAACCAATGATGGCAACCACGACTAATAATTCGATTAAGGTAAAACCTTTCTTGTGGGTCATAATATTTTTATTAAAAGTAAATATAAAATAATTATAAACTACTTTGAAAAACATCGCAATATTTTAAATAAAAAAAACCAATTCATTGAATTGGTTTTTAAAGAAATAATTTATTTATCTAAGACCGGCTGGTGTGGCCGTGGAAGTACCCAGTGGAAGATTTCCAGTAGCTGCTCCTAAACAATATTGTAAAGTATAAGTACCAGCAGTAGATTTATTATATGTATAAGTATTATTAGCCGCACAAGTGCCATCAGCTGGACTTGGAGCACTTGGAACTTTAGACATAAAGACAGTACCACTAGCAATACTAGTGCTTATAGATGCTGGATAGTCACCGTTTTCATTAAAATAAAGTTCTAGGGCTGTTTGAATTTGTTTGATATCAGAAATTCGTTTAGCATCGCGAGACTTCGCTCGAGCGGAATTTAAAGCAATGATTGACATCGTAGCCAACAAACCAATGATAGCAACAACAACAAGTAATTCAATTAAGGTGAATCCTTTTCTATTAAGCATAATTTTAGTTAAGTCTAATTACATTTTAGATTATAGGCCTTTTTTAGAAATTTGGCAATAAAAAAACCAACTCAATTGAGTTGGTTTTTTAAAAAAAGAAATGTTCAATTATCTAATACCAGCTGGAGTAGCAGTGGAAACACCAAGTGGAAGATTTCCAGTAGCAGCACCTAAACAATATTGTAAGGAATAAGAACCTGTTTGTTTAGTGTAAACGTAAGAGTTTAAAGAAGCACAAGCTGTACCATCAGCTGGAGTAGGAGCTGTTGGAACCTGAGACATATAAACAGTACCACTAGCGATAGTACCAGCAGCAGTAACTGCAGCAGGATAATCACCATTGTCGTTGTAGTAAAGCTCTAAAGCAGTTTGAATTTGTTTAACGTCAGCAATACGCTTAGCATCACGAGCTTTAGCACGAGCAGTGTTTAAAGCGATGATTGACATAGTAGCTAACAAACCGATGATAGCAACTACTACCAATAATTCGATCAAGGTGAAACCTTTTTTCTTAATCATAAATTTTGAAATATATTTTTTATTTATAAATTTGGATACAATCTTTTTTTAAAATAAGATACCTGTGTATATTATAGCATATCATAAATATCTGACAACACTTTAGAAAGAGCTAGCCATATTATACATCGGCATGATAACCGCAGCTACCATGATACCTACACCAATACCCATCAAAGTCATAATCACTGGCTCCATTAAAGTACTTAAATTAGCTAACATCTTATCCGCTTCACGACCATAGAAATCAGTGATTTTATCAAGTACTAAATCAATTTTACCGGTACGTTCACCAACTGACAACATTTGAGGTACCATCTTAGGAATCGTTGGCTCATTTTCCATCACTGTAGATAAAGGATTACCATCATTAATAGACTCTAAAGTAGCTAAAATAATTTCCTGATAAATAACATTAGACACCACCTCGGCTACCACCTCTAAACTTTTAGTAATAGTTACGCCACCTTTGAGTAAGGTTGAAAGTGAACGAGTAAAACGCATCAAATAAATATATTTAAATAAAGTACCAAAGATTGGCATGTGTAATTTAAAGTAATCAAAATTACGGCGACCATTATAAGTCTTAAGATACATGTTAGCTAAAAAGCCTAAACCAACAAAACCTAAAAGAACTAAAACTAAATAAGCTTGTAAAAAATTGGAGGCGGCAATAACTACTCTAGTAGCAAAAGGTAATTCCGTGCCAGACTCAGCCATTACCGAAGTTAAATTTGGAATAACATAAACTAATAACACAATCGCTACAGCTACTAAACCAACTAAAATAAAAATTGGATAAATCATCGCCCCGCGAACTTTGGAGGACATATCATAACTCTTCTCCATTTCATCGGCTAAATAATTTAAAACTTCATCTAACTTACCAGATGTTTCACCACTACGAATGATGTTAACAAAAAAGTTTGAAAAGATATCTGGCTTTTTAGCAAAGGCATCTGACAATAAGGAACCAGCGTCAACGTCAAAAGCAATATCGGCAATCATTTTCTTAAGTGAAAAATTTTCTGTTTGATCAATCAAAATCATGAGTGATTCTACGACCGGCACATTAGCCGAAATCATTACCGAAAACTGACGGGAGAAAATTACTAAATCTTTAGTATTAGAACGCTCAACAAATAATTTTATTTTGGTTTCCAAATCGTTATCAGCCGAAACTAAAGAAACAATTTCCATTTCTTTACGACGAAAACGAGCAACCATTTCTTGCTCACTTAAAGCAATATCAATCCCTGATTTAGTTTTGCCTTTTTTATTTGTAGCTTTATAACGGTAAATTGGCATAATAAAATAGATTAGCTTTCAATAACTCTTAAAATTTCTTCAACCGTAGTAAGTCCACGAGCCGCTTTCAAATAACCATCTTGTTTAATAGAAATAAAATCCTGACTCTTTTTAATTGTCTCTAAAGTTAGACCCTTACTGCCATCGTTGATAATTTTTTTAAGTTCATCGTTAATTTCAATCGCTTCCGAAACAGAAGTACGACTTAAGTAGCCAGTATTTTCACAACGAGGACAACCAACCGCTTTATAAAAAACCATCTTACTTAAAAAATCATCCATGCTTATATAATCAGGCATTTCCGCTTTCATAATACCATCAGGAATAGTCTTAAGTTCGCTAGTAATTTCCGCCAACTCTTCAGCAGACAGTGGTAATGGTTGTTTGCAAGTGTCACATAACTTACGAGCCAAACGCTGAGCAACTACTGTTTTTAAAGTAGATGCTAATAAAAAGAATTCCACTTTCATATCCAACAAACGGAAAATAGTACCTAAAGCATCATTGGTATGCAATGTAGATAACACTAAGTGACCAGTAAGCGCCGCGTTAATAGCGAGTCCCGCGGTTTCTTCATCACGAATTTCTCCTACCATGATAATGTTAGGATCTTGACGAAGCAAAGAACGAAGACCAGAAGCAAAAGTAAAACCAACTTTCGGTCTAACCTGAGATTGATTTACCCCTTTAATTTCATATTCAACTGGATCCTCTAAAGTAGAAATATTAACATTCTCTTGATTTAAAACAGTAAGCACGGCATACAAAGTAGTAGTTTTACCAGAACCAGTTGGACCAGTAACTAGTAAAATACCACTAGTCTTTTTCATGCCACGACGAATACAAGCGGTAGTATTAGCATTAAAACCAAGTGACTCCAGAGTTGGAGCTCCACGATTAGTATCTAAAATACGCATTACCACTTTTTCCATCGAAGCAAGTGGCAAAGTGGACACACGAAAATCGATTTCACGACCATTAATAATCAAACGAATACGTCCATCTTGAGGAACACGAGTTTCATCCAATTTTAATTTAGCCAAAACCTTAATACGAGCAATAATAGCAGTATGAATACTTTTTGGTAGAGTAAGTGAAGTGTGCAAAATACCATCAATACGATAACGAACCCGACTTTCTTTAGCAAAAGGTTCGATATGAATATCTGAGGCTCTGGCTTCAACAGCGTGACGAATAATAACGGACACAATTTTAGAAACTGGAGCACTATTAATATCTTCATCATTCACTCCTTCTTCAGAATCTGTTTTAACTTGAACTAATTCTTCCCCTTCCTCTTTAGCCTTAACTTCAAGGGCAGTCGAAATTTCCTCTTCAATCTTTTGATATTGTTTAATACCACGCTGCCAACTACCTTCAGAAATTAAATAAAAGACTGGAGTTAAATGATCCCCAGAAGCTAAAAAATTAACCGCTTCCATGGCTTTTAAGTCAGTCTCCACTAAACCAATACTAATATTGCGACTTTCACGAGCAAAACAAATAATCTTATAAGTACGAGCAATTTCTTCTGGTAAAAAATTCAAAACTCCTTCAGGCAAAGCTTCGTTTTGAATATTATAATAAGGTAAGCCAGAAATTTCCGCCTTAACTTTGGCCATCGCTTCTTCGTCAACTAAACCCAAGGAAATAATTATGCCCGGTAAATTTGATTTAGCGGTATCGCCACGTTTTTTAAGATCCTCAACATTCTCAGCTGTTAGTAAATTTCTTTCAACTAAGGCGTGAAGTAATTGTTCATTTTTCTCCATATAATTACTTAACGACTGCTTTTTTAATAACTAGAAAAGGATTACTGTTTCCCACTCGCACCCGAATTAAACTTTTAGTGGTTGAGGTACTAGTGGTAGCCTCTGGATTACTAATAACAACATCGCTTTGTTTACCAGCATTAGCCATAATAATTTCCTGACTCTTATCTAAGTCATCATAATTAAAAATGCTAATATAATTTTTTAAAGCCTTAATCCGACTATCGCGTAAAATATCTAATTTCAAGTCATTAGACCCCTTGCTAGCATTAACTACCGGCCCATTAATATCATAATTCAATAATTGATCAGCGACATTATCTTTAAAAATAAACAAACCTAAACCAACCAAAATAATTAGGATAATAAAAGAATATAAAATTATAGGTTTTTGTCGACTCATTTTTTGTAATAATAAGTGGCTATTTCTAAAGAGGCCACACTGCCACCACTCATAGTTATCTGTTTAACATCTAACAATCTTAGATTACTTTCTAAAATAGTAAGTAAGTTTTTCATCCCAGCATAATCAACCGAAGCAATACTGAGAGAAATATTGATAATACCAACCTTATCAGAAATTTTAGGTACACTAACTTTAGAATCATCACTAGCACCCGCGGTCTTAGCAACTTCCCCTTCTTTAGTTAAAGTAATTTGAGTAGGGATAAAACCATTTTGAGTAATGATTTCTTCGATTTCACCATACAAAGCTTCTTTACTATATTCGTTTGGCAAAATACCATTAACTCGAGCTAAATCAACTTGATCAATATTATTATAAGCTAAAACTGCTTCCTGTAAATTAGCTAATTTATTTTTTTCTGCTTGTAATAATTTTTCTCTAGAACTGATATTTTCGGAAATAGCATTAGTAGTTTCTGCTACCTTTGGCTTAAGTAATAAAAAGTAAGACATAAGTAGCAAAAAGGACACAAAAATAACCACAAACAAATTAAAGTAAGTGTTAAGAAGATTATTGACGTAATTCTTTTTTGCTAAATTATTATCTACCATATTTATTCAGATTGACGAAAAAATATTTGTGGTTTTACTTTTAGGTCCGTTAAGAAAGAAACTGAATTATCGGCATTTAAAGTCTGTTTAACATCGCCACGACCAGAAGAGCCAGCATCTACCTGAACAGAAGTAACCATATCGCTATCTTTAAAAGCTTTAACTTGCCAACTAATATCACTAAAGGTTTTAGCCGTTGATTCTAATTTATAATCACCAGAAATATCACCAGAGAAACCACTGTAAGTAACTGAATTTAAAGTATTCTTTTCTAACCAGTCAAAAAAATTAGTCCAATAAATATGATTGTCGGCCATTTTTTGAGTAATAGCTAGCTTATCTTTAAAGATAGAAAAGTCTCGAGAATTACTACTAATACTTTTAATTTGACGAGTAACCGAGTCATATTCAGCATTAAGAGCAACCGTCTTTTCTTCCTCTTGTTTCTGCCACCAATCAAGACCGTAATATATTTCAGCAACTAGACCACCGGAAACAATTAACACTAAAAATAAGGATAACAAATGTTTGCTCCAATTAAATTCAATACCAACCTCATCTTTAACAAGATTAACCTCCAAAACTTTAGGGTTAATAAAATTATCATTCTTGTCAGCAGTAGTATTTATTTTTTTTTTGAAAAAATTCATGTTAAAAATTAATTTTCAATATCACGCAAAGCGAGGCCAACGGCCACAGCCAAACGAGGACCAACTTCACGAATAATTGGTTTAAGTTCATCGGAATATAAAACGCGACTAAAAGGATCGCCGATGATTACCTGCATATTTAGTTTATCACTTAAATAGCCAGCTAGGCTAGACAATAAGGAACTACCACCGGATAAAACAATCTTTTCAATCGGAGTGACGTTAGACATATTATAAAAGTCTAACATATACTTAATTTCACTGATAATTGGAGTAATCGCTTTAATAACAACCGCTGGAAGTTCTGGATTATTTTTTTCAGATAGAGATAAGTCGATTTTAAACTGTTCTGCCTGAGCAAAGGTAAGTGATAATTTTGCCATTAGCGCCTGGGTAATAGTAGTACCACAAATTTCCAAACTGCGATTTAATACTGGAATACTTTCACGAACTACGGAAATGTCAGTGCTATTTGCACCAATTTCCACAATCATAATCGTTGACTTATCATTACCAATCAAAGATCTTACTAAAGAAAAGGTTTCAGTTTCTAGATAAGATAGCTCCAAATCAGCTTGGCGGAAGACATCAATATATTTACGAACAATTTTACGAGGTGAGCAAGTTAAAAAAACTCTGACATTGGATTTAATCGCACTTTTATCATTACTAGCTTCCGGAATTATTTTAAAATCAATCTTCATTTCCTCAAGTGGCAATGGAATAACTTTTTTAGCTTCCTCAAGGACCGCATCGGTCATATTCTTTTTATCAATTCCGGTTAAAGTAATAATTGAAGAGAAAACAGCAAAAGTAGGTAAAGAGGCGGTTACTTTTTTAGCACTAATTTTAGCTTCAGTTCGCACTTTATTAATAGCCTTCGCTAAATAAGCGGTGTCGTCAATTTTAGTGAATTTAACGTCGCTAACGTTTTCACTAAAAGCATAATTAGTTAGATATATTTTTTTTCCTCTTTTCTCTAGTTCAACCATCTTTAAAGAAGAGTCACCAATATCTACACCTAAAAAAGAATTGTCTGATTTAGAAAACAAACCCATAAAATTTAAATTGAGCCCATAAATAAACTGACTACCACGAACTCATTAGTTTGATATGTATCAGTTTATATTATATAATAATTGTAAGACAAAAGCAAAGAGAGATGCATTTATAAAAAATTAATAGAGTAAAAAATAACTTATGAATTTATTTACTAAATACAAAAAAGTTTTTTTAGTAATCGGCTTTATTGGCGTGACCATGCTTTTAGGTTTTTTGCTCTACAAAACCTTCTTTACCAGCAATTTAAATCTCAGTCCAGAAACTACAGGCAACGGAACTTCAACTGGAAATGGGCTACCTTCAGCTAATAATGGTTCAGGACAAGTTTCCACCAGTACTGGTTCGGGTATGATTCCTGGTAGCACTGATATTAATGCTTCATCAAGTAATCAAATAAATAGTGAGCAACCAAATCCAAATGCTCCTACCGATATTGCCGTGGGTGGTGTTACTAAAGTAGAAACACTAACAACTTCTCCAGGATTAGGGGCAACTTCTTCAAGTTCTGGCGGCGTTCAATATTATAATAAAGATGATGGCTTTTTTTATAAGCTTGATAAGGATGGTAATGCCGTTAAAATGAGTGACCGTGTTTTTCATGATGTTTCAAATGTCACTTGGGCACCTAGCAAAAATAAAGCCATCTTAGAATATCCTGATGGCAGCAAAATCTTGTATAATTTTGAAACTAAAAAACAAGTTACCTTCCCTAGCCACTGGCAAGATTTTTCTTTCTCCCCTCAAAGTGATCAAATCATTGCCAAAAGTATTGCTTTAGATCCTGATAATAGATTTCTAGTTAGCTCTTCAGAGGATGGTTCTCGTGTAGTGAACGTTGAAGAAATTGGAACCAATGCCACTGTACAAACATCCTGGTCTCCAAATAACCAAATTGTAGCCACTTACACTAAGAGTTTAGATTTTAATCGTCAAGAAGTTTTCTTTGTCGGTTTAAATGGTGAAAATTTCAAATCAACTACTGTTGAAGGTCGTGGCTTAACTTACGAATGGTCTAAAACTGGTGATAGACTATTATATAGTGTTTATAATGCTAATAGTGACATGAAACCACTGCTTTGGATTGTAGACGCTAAGGGCGACACCATTAATCAAGACCGCCAAAGTTTAGGAATTAACACTTGGGCTGATAAATGTACTTTTGCTAGCAACACCGAGGTTTATTGCGCCGTACCAACTAACTTAGAAACTGGCTCTGGTTTAGTTAGAGCCTTAGCCGATGATAATAGCGACGAACTATATAAGATTGATTTAACAACCGGAGTTAAAAAATTAATCGCTACTCCTGATGGTAAATTTAATGTAAATAATATCATGGTTGATGATAACCAAAGTCAACTTACTTTTTCCGATAAAAATACTGGCTTACTTTACAAGGTAAAACTTAAATAAATAATTGACTCGCTTAAAAACACCCTCCTTAATTTAAGCCTGGGTGTTTTTTTATGTCTTTAAAAAATTTCTTACTCGATTTATTGTTTCCTAAAAAATGTTACGGCTGTGGCTGTGATAATATTTGGTTATGTCAAAAATGTTTAGCTAATCTAAAATTATATGAAGGTGAGATTCCTCGAGCTTTAAATAATACTCGTGATTTAATTATTGCCGGTGAATATAAAGATAAAATACTAAGTGATTTAATTATTGCTTTTAAGTTTGGGTATAATAAAGAATTAGCTATACCACTTTTTATATTTCTAAAATCGGCTTTAGATAAAAAAATACTTATTGATAGTTTAAGTGGTAAATTATGGCAAGATATTCTAGTTGTTCCAATTCCCTTGCATAAGAAACGAAAAAAATGGCGTGGCTTTAATCAGAGTGAACTGATAGCACGTGAAATTTGTAATTACTATAAGTGGGAACTTAATTTAGAATTAATAAAAATCAAAAAGACTTTAACCCAAGCGGAACTATCTGAAGATTTACGACTTAGTAATTTAAAAGGTGTCTTTAAATGGACTGACAAACCAATAACTCAGACTGTCTTATTAATTGATGATGTAATAACTAGTGGAGCGACTATTAATGAGGCCGAATTATGCTTAAAAGAAATGGGGGCGAGCCATATAATCAAAGTAGCTATTGCCAAAGGCTAAACTCTTGAATTTCCTAAATATTCTGCTATACTTAAATCACTCCCAATTGATTAGCCTACCAAGCTAATTGACCAAAAGTCATAATCTCCCAAGATTACTAAGGGAAAAACAATCTGAAAAGAGTTTTCTAAAGTCACTTAGACCTTAGAAAAAAATCGGGTGGAACCGCGAGATTATTTAATCCCGTCCCGGTCACTGCATAAACTTAGCGTTTGTGCTGTTACCAGGGCGGTTTTTTATTGTCCTAAACAGCTAATGACTAATTTATACGGTTAACTCTATAACACATGTCACACGAACATGAACACGAATTGTCAGAGGTAGAAGTAAAACGCCATTCTTTGGCTCATTTGCTAGCTACCGCCATTTTAGAAAAATATCCTGATGCTAAATTAGCCATTGGACCATCAATTGAAAATGGTTTCTATTACGATATTGATTTTGGCGACAATAAAATCGTCGAAAGTGATTTAAGAGATTTTGAAAAACAAATGGCTCGTCTAGCCAAGCAAAATTTAAAATTCGAAAGAAGCGAAAAAAATATTGACGAGGCATTAGTTGAAGCCAAAAAAAATAATGACACTTACAAAGCCGAGCTCATTGCTGATTTAAAAACTAAAGGTGAAACGGTAGTTAGCTTTTATAGTGTTGGTAAATTTACTGACTTATGTCGCGGTCCTCACGTCGAAAATACCGGCTCTATTAAACCAGGTAGTTTCAAGCTAGATAAATTAGCAGGTGCTTACTGGCGAGGAGACGAAAAAAATAAAATGTTAACTCGTATTTACGGCTTAGCTTATAATACTAAAGAAGAACTCGATGCTTACCTTACTTTAATGGCCGAAGCGGAAAAAAGAGATCATCGTAAACTTGGTAAAGAATTAGAGATTTTCATGAATCATGACGTGGCTCCAGGAATGCCTTTTTTCTTACCTAAGGGTATGATTATTTTAAAAGAATTAACTGAATTTGTACGCAAACATTCCTATGGCGAAGGTTATAGCGAAGTTAGAACTCCACAATTACTTAACGCTGATTTGTGGCGTACCTCGGGACACTGGGAACACTATCAAGAAGATATGTTCTGCTTACATCACAACGAAGATAATATTGATATGGGTCTTAAGCCAATGAACTGCCCGGCTCATATGTTAGTTTTTAGAAACAGTATTAAATCATATCGTGATTTACCATTACGTATCGCAGAAGTCACTACTTTATATCGTAATGAAAAATCGGGAACCTTACATGGTCTAACTCGTGTTCGTTCTCTATCTCAAGATGATACCCATATCTTTGCTAGACCAGACCAAATCTTTAGTGAAATCTCCGAACTACTAGCTAAAATAAAAAAGATTTATAAAATCTTTGGTTTAACAATTGATGAAATTCACTTATCTACTAGACCAGAACATTTCTTAGGCGAAAAAGCGACTTGGGACGAAGCCGAAACAAATTTAAAACAAGCTTTAGAGTCAGCTGATTTAGCTTATAAAATTAACGAAGGAGATGGGGCTTTCTATGGTCCAAAAATTGACGTTAAAGTTAAAGATGCTATTGGTCGTCAATGGCAATTAGCGACTATTCAATTGGATTATCAATTACCACAACGTTTTGAACTTAAATATACTGACAGCGACGGTCAAGGCAAAACTCCAATTGTAATTCACCGCGCTCTACTTGGTTCAATGGAAAGATTTTTAGGGGTTATTATTGAACACTACGCTGGCGCTTTTCCAGTTTGGTTATCTCCAGTTCAAGTTAAACTAGTATCTGTGTCTGAATCTCACTTACCATACTGTCAAACTTTAGCTGAAGAATTTAAAGCGGTTGGCATTAGAGTAGAAGTTGACGATGAAAATGAAACGGTTGGTAATAAAATTAGAAAAGCTGTTAATGAAAAAGTGCCTTATATGTTAGTTATTGGTGATAAGGAAGCTGGTGCTCCAGTGTTATCAATTCGCGACCGCGGTTCTCGTGATGCTCGTGAAATAAGTAAAGAAGATTTCTTTAAGGAAATTAAAGAAAAAATTGAAAATTATCTATAAAACACACTAAAAAGACCGGGTTGGATAGCTATTTCCGACCCGGCCTTTTTATGATATTATAGCTTATGTCACTTAAAATTAAGTTTTAAACACCATTATGAAAAAATCAGCTAAACTTTCCATATTAGTTATTGCCCTACTTTTTATCGCTGGACTAGTAGCAGTGTTAATTAAAAAACAACCAGCTCAAATTCTTTTTTATAGCGATTCTTGTCCTCATTGTAAAATTGTAGAACAATATATAAAAGATAATAATGTTAAAAATTATTTAGTATTTCAGGAACTAGAAGTTTCTAGTAATCCGGCTAATGCTCAATTGCTGGTTAAAAAAGCTGGGGAGTGTGGCTTGCCAAGTGAAGGTTTAGGCGTACCATTTTTCTATGATGGTTCTAATTGTTTTAGTGGTGATCAAGATATTATTAAATATTTTTCAAGTAAAAAATAAAATGAAAAAAATAATTACTCCATTACTAATTGCTTCAGCTACTTTACTGGCTTTACCAGCTAAAGCAGTTTGTCCAATTTGTATTGTAGCGGTTGGTGCTGGTTTGGGTTTATCACGCTATTTAGGAATTGACGACACGGTTACTGGCCTCTGGATTGGTGGCTTAACTGTTGCCATGATTATGTGGACCATTAATTGGGCCAAACCTAAAATAAAAAAAGCTAAAACTCGTCCTTGGTGGAATTTATTAATAGTTATTGCTTACTACGCCATGATTGCTTGGCCACTTACTACCCAAAACTTTATTGGTCACCCACTTAATGTCATCTGGGGCATTGATAAGATTATCTTAGGAATTACTTGGGGTAGTATTGTTTTCTGGATTATGAGCGAACTTTATATTTATTTAAAAAAAGAAAATAATGGCCACGCTTACTTCCCTTTTCAAAAAGTAGTTATGCCTTTCGGTGCTTTAGCTTTCTTTAGTTTAATCTTTTATTTACTCACTCGTTAAAAAAATATGACTGACAAATTAATGGGTCTCGATGAGATGATAAAAAAATTCGATGACCTTAAAAAGGATAATAAGCTAGATTTATCTAGTGACCAAGATTTATCAATCGCGATTATGAATTTAGTTTCCATCGAAGAACATTTCTTCTTCACTGGTGCTAAAACTGGTAAACCAGAATACTATGACTTATTAAATGAAGTCAGAGAGATGCGCAAAGGTTTACTTAAAAAAATTATTAAAGATTACGAAGGTGAGGTCTGGTGTATTTCTAAACATTTACTAGCTGCCTCATATAGACTAATGGAAGTTGGAACTAAGGCTCAAGGACGAAATAATAAAGCCGAAGCTCAGGAAATGTTTCAAAAATCTTATGATTTATACTCCCTCTTCTGGGGTTTAAATATGAAACTAATTGGTACGGATGATATCAAGAAGATTGACGATGATGCTTTAAACAATAAAGATACTGAAAAAAAAGGCTTTGCCGGAAAACTTGGCAATTTAGTCAAAAAAGTGGTAGACTGTTGTTTAGAGTAATTCTGTTTATAGCAATATAAAATATAAAAAAATAAGCTCCTCGGAATCGGAGCTTATTTTTTTTAACTATTAAATTGAGTCGTTTTAAATATTTGAGCCTTAGAAAAATCCTCATTAGGCGAGAGTAATACTAGTTCTGAATTTCCAAAATGAAAGTTTTTAAGAGCTTCGTCCCAGGGTAAATTATAATAAGCAGCATAAATCATTTTACCAAAATCACCATGACCAACTAATAGAATATTAGCCTCACTATAATTATCACTAACAAACTTCAAAAGATTCTGAGCCCTAACAATTAGTTGTGGATAGGTTTCTGCGCCTTCAACTTCCAAAAAATAAGTGACCGTATCGGTCTCTAAAATATCTGGGGCACATAGTCTAGTGATGTCTGAGACTTTTTCTCCAGTTAAAACACCGAAGTCTCTTTCGATTAGTTCTAATAAAACTTCCGGTGATGGTAAATCTAAGGCCTCAGTTATTTTGGTAGCAGTCACATAAGCACGTTGCAATGGTGAGCTATAGACTTTATCAAAACTTAAGTTACGCTCTTTAACAAACTCCGCTAAACGCTCAGCCTGAGTCAAACCTAAGGCTGTTAAAGGCTCATCACGATGACCATTTAAAATTCCCTTCTCATTATCAGCATCTTGCCCATGTCTTACTAAATAAATATTTAACATAGAATCTTATTAACTATTTCGGAAATACCAACGCCAGTTTTAGATGAATAAAATATTATTTCATGATAACCAATTAAATCTTTAATCTTCTGACATTGATTAGCATATTGGCT
>Ga0302208_10000288_pt1 | contig 25426 bp, 26 predicted proteins | sample II_Fen_E2_3_FD_194577 | JGI IMG/M metagenome (GOLD analysis project Ga0302208, IMG submission 194577) | Peat permafrost microbial communities from Stordalen Mire near Abisko, Sweden - II_Fen_E2_3 | ecosystem: Environmental > Terrestrial > Soil > Wetlands > Permafrost | place: Sweden: Abisko...
ACAAAGGGTTAACAGACAGCACTGATCGGTATTTAGGTGATGAAATGCATGCTTGCTTTCGCTATGGCTTTGACTACAAGGACCAATTGCAGTGGGGCGTCGTTTTTGAAAAGGACCCAGGTGAGTTGTGGTGGAACGGGGAAAAAGGTGGTATTGATTACGTTTCAATGCATCTGTTGGTCAAAGACGCCAAAAGGAGGAATACGTTGATACTCGGGGACTATAAGGTTCGTTTTGGACAAGGATTGGTCTGCGGAAGCGCATTCTCCTTGGGCAAAAATACATCGGGTGGAACTCCTGAACTATCAGGTCCATTAATCAGCAGACACTTTTCATCATCTGAAATCAATTTCTATAGAGGTGTTGCTCTACGATGGACGCTGAAATCCTATAACATGGAAAAGCAACGTCGATTCGGAATTGACCTAAGCACTTTCATCTCCAGTAAAAAGCTAGATTCCTCCGTTGAAAACGGACATTATTCAAGTGTTTTAGAGACTGGCCTGCACCGCACCTTTTCAGAAACAGAGAATCAACAAAGACTGAACCAGAGTGCAATCGGTAGTCACTTGCAATTTAGATGGACGAACCTGACAGCTGGGATAACAGCGTTGGGTTGGTATTTTAATGCTTCCGCATTGGAATCAACAGATAGTTGGAAATATTTTAACATAAAGGGGAACAATGGCGGAAATGTTTCTGCTGACTTCAGGACGGTCTGGAATGGATTGTTGGCGTTTGGTGAATTTGCGCTTGATCAAAACGGTCATACTGCTTTGTTGGCAGGAATTTCTTTCAAACCCTATCCGAGAATGGCCGTTTCCATGCTTGGTCGAAGGTACGAGCCAGCATATCAAGGGCTATTCAGCAATGCTTTTTCAGAAGGCACTTCCACTAGAAATGAAGAGGGCTTTTATACCTCGGTCGATTTCCAATTGGCAAAACAGGTACGATTCTCAGGTTATTTGGATGTGTTTCGCTTTCCTTGGCTCGCGTATGCAGTCAATGCACCATCCTGGGGCAAAGAATTGGCAACAGAATGGAATATGACGGTTGGGCGAAATGGGTTGATCAGACTACTGATAAAAAGCAAGACGAAAGAAAAGAACGTTACAACGGAGGGTCAGACAACCTATCCGATTCAGTCGTGTCTTAAAAACCAAATACGACTTCAGGTTTCTCAGAAACAAGGATTATGGTCGATGAAAACGCTACTTTATGCTAATGAATACAGCTTCGCCAACTCAAAAAGTAACGGTTATGCTGTTGCTCAAGACCTAGGTTTTGAACCTTCCGGAAATAGGTTCACAGTTTTACTTCATGCCGTCCTATTCAATACTGATGTCTGGGAAAACAAGATTTATCTTTGGGAAAAAGATTTGCCAGGTTCTTTTTCGATGCCGATGCTTTATGGCCAAGGTAGCCGTACCGCTATTTTTGCACGTTGCAACATAAAAAATCTAAGCCTCCAAGTAAAAATTGCGGACAGTGTTCTGCCGGGAATGAATATTCTGGGTATTGGTCCAGAGCAAATTAAAGGTGACAGAAAGACAGAGGTTCGATTTCAGTTCAGTTGGAAATTTTGAAGTCGTTCGGATTAAAGTTCTACCTTTGTAGAAACAAGATTCATCATGGCTACCATACTTTTTGACGAAATAATATTTGGGCCTATTAAAAGTCGCAGATTGGGTGTTTCGCTCGGTATCAACCTGCTGCCTGTCAATGGAAAGGTCTGCTCCTTTGATTGCCTTTATTGTGAATGCGGTCTGAATGAAGCCTTCAAAGGTGGCCGGCTACCAAAAACCGCTGAAGTACTTGAGGCGCTCGAAGCTAAATTGATTTTCTTGAAAAAGGAAAACATAATCCCGGATGTCATCACGTTTGCCGGCAATGGCGAGCCCACGATGCACCCGGATTTCTCCTTGATTATCGATAAAACCATTGAATTGCGTGACCGATTCTTTCCAAATGCCAAAGTCAGCGTGCTATCCAATGCCAACGGACTAGACAAACCCGCAATCTTCGAGGCCTTGCTTAAGGTGGATAATGCCATTTTGAAGTTAGACTCCGCTATAGACGAAACCGTTCGCATTCTGGACAGGCCCATGTCGTCTGCATATACCGTTCGCCATCAGGTTGAACGGATGAAGGCGTTCAAGGGCAAACTGATCATCCAAACCTTATTCACTAAAGGCCAGTACAAGGGTCAATCCTTTGACAACACGACGGAAGAAGAAGTTTCCGCCTGGATTGACCTGATACAGGAAATCGCGCCTGAATCGGTAATGATCTATGCCATAGACCGCGAAACAGCTGTACAAGGTGTCTCCAAGGTTTCCCTGAAAGTCCTACGCGAAATCGCAAAAAGGGTGAAAGATGAAACTGGCATCCACGTTACCGTGGCTGGTTAACTAAGCATGAATTCTAAAGATTTTACACTCCACCAGACCGCAGATGGGTCAGCAACATTGTATTCCGGCGAAATGCAGGAATCATACCACTCACTTAATGGAGCATTGCAGGAATCAAAGCATGTTTTCATTGAAGCAGGACTGAAACATTGCTCCACTAAAAATATCCATGTTTTCGAAGTCGGTTTCGGCACAGGTCTGAATGCCTTGCTCACCTGGGGAGAAGCCAAACGAAGCAACCTGAACATTTCATACACAACAGTTGAAGCTTTTCCATTGCCCTTGGACATTATTTCCGCAATAGGTTATGATGCCTTGGAACCTTCACTTCCTAAAGAGGCTTTTCAACAAATGCATCAGGCTATCTGGAATTGTCCGGTCATTCTTGAAAAAACCTGTTTTACGCTCGAAAAAATAATTGGGGATTTCACGACGATGTCTTTTCAGAGTAGGTTCGACCTCATTTATTTTGATGCTTTTGCTCCTGAGAAGCAGCCCGAGATGTGGGAAGAGCGTTTGTTTGCCCACTTGTTCGCCCATCTTAATGATAATGGGATACTCGTAACCTATTGTGCTAAAGGTGAAGTAAGACGTCGATTACAGCGTTGTGGTTTCACTGTGGAACGTTTGCCAGGTCCTCCCGGAAAACGTGAAATGTTACGTGCTGTAAAGTCAAACTTCAATTATACAGGAACACCGTAACGGAAAGGATCAGTAGGGCAAAAAACATTATTCGGGAGAAAAGGGAATCCACTAATGAGAAGAAGTGGGCGATGACCAGAGAAGATAAACTGAGCAACGGAAGCATGTAACTTTCGTCATTGGCAGAAAAGAACCATAGAATGAGCATTGCAAACCACAACAGCAAAACACTATTCAAATAGTTGCGGGTCTGGAGTTTATCCAAATGCTGTTTGGGCCAGAACGATATGATGGCTGAAATCATCAATACTGCTAAAAATGAAATGTAGGAAATCTCCGCCGAAGAGATGCCAGAAATCCGGAACATTTGGAAATGAATCAGATCTTGCAAATAGGCCATCAAAAAATTGTAATCACCTATCAGAAAGCTAACGCCACCAATGACCCAAAAAACGGTTAACAGGCCCAATAGGGAAGCTAAAAAACTCCTGATGTTCAAGACTTGCAATATGCCCATAACCATCCAAATGGCGGGCATCAGCCACAACATCCGGCTTTGAAAGACTGAAGCCAGTGCCAACAAGACGGATGCATCAAATACAGCCCTGCTTTCGAATCCATGATCCAGTGAACGGAAAAGCCTCAGAATGGAAAGTGTAAACAGGAAACAGGACATTGTCGAACCCTCCAAAGGGAGATTGGGTAAAAATGTTCCACCCAATAAACAAAAAAGGAAGAAAGGAAAAAAACCACGAACCCTAATCAGGCGGAATTCAGAAGACATGTATTGAAGAAGCAGCGCTGTTCCCAGCAAAAAAATAAATTGTAATAGATGATACACAAACGGATATGCTAATGTATCTTTCAAAGATATATTCAAAAACGTATATTGGCTGATGGCTTTGATTACATCATTGTTTGACATGATCACCGAACCTTCGTAAATAAAATGGTTCACCGAAGCAGCAACCAGCAGCAGCAGCAAACCGACTCCCCAAAGGGCGTTGGTATATGCTATATTACTCAGGAATCCACGTTTCATTTCATCATAGATCAAAACCAATATCGGAACGGAAATTTTTTCCTTCAAAATGAATTTTCTTGGCATTTGCAAAAGACAGTGACAAAGCCGCAGCCTTGTTTGCGCCGTAAGAACTGACAGCAACGACACGGCCACCGTTAGTAATTACTTCTTCACCAGACTGTTTGGTTCCTGCATGAAAAACAATGCTGCCTTCCACCTCCTCCAAACCTGAAATGACTTTGCCCTTTTCATAGTCTCCAGGGTAACCACCGGAAACCAACATCACCGTTACAGCTGATCTTGGGTCGGTAACCAGTATGCGTTTATCCAAATCGCCTTGAGCGATACCCTCTAGCAAATCCACAAAATCCGACTGGATACGAAGCATGACCACTTCTGTTTCAGGGTCCCCCATTCGTGCATTGTATTCAATGACTACTGGCTCCCCTTTTACTTTAATCAGACCTAGAAAAATAAAACCTTTATAAACAATGCCTTCATCGGATAACCCCTTGATAGTCGGCAATATGATTCGTTCTTTAACTTTGTTCATAAACGATTCATTGGCAAAAGGCACTGGCGAAACGGCACCCATTCCTCCGGTATTCAAGCCAGTATCCCCTTCCCCGATCCGTTTGTAATCCTTAGCCTCCGGCAGAATGCAATAATGATGGCCATCGGTCATTACAAACACCGAACATTCGATACCATCCAAGAATTCTTCGATGACAACGGTTTTGCTGGCTGAACCGAACTTACCATCCAACATGGATTTCAGTTCCGTTACCGCTTCGTCCAAATCGTTCAAAATCAAAACACCCTTACCGGCGGCCAAACCGTCAGCTTTGAGAACATAAGGGGCATTCATCTTTTTTAAAAACGCGACACCCGCTTCGAGCGTTTCTACCGTAACGCTCAAATAACCAGCTGTTGGTATATTGTGACGTTGCATGAATCCTTTGGAAAAATCCTTGCTTCCTTCAAGTAATGCACCTTTTTTGGAAGGCGCGATGACAGGAATGGATTTCAAAGCCTCATCATTGGCATAATAATCGTAAACACCATTCACCAAGGGATCTTCTGGACCAACTACGACCATATCGATCTGATTGCATAATACAAATTCCTTCTGAGCAGCGAAATCGTTGATACCCAGAGCAACATTGGTTCCTACCAGCGATGTTCCGGCATTTCCGGGAGCGATATACAGTTTTTCAACTTTGGGACTTTGGGCAATTTTCCAGGCCATTGCGTGTTCACGACCACCAGATCCAAGCAGTAATACCTTCATAAACAGTTTTTTGGTTTGAGTAAACAAAGATAACGCATATTGTCGGGTTGTTTATGGTTTTTACTGTATTTTTGTCCCATGACCACCTCAGAACTTTCACTTTTTATTCGTAATCAGGCAAGACTACTTGGGTTTGATGCATGTGATTTTGCACGGATTGAACCCCTTCCTGATGAAGTACAATTGAACGTTGAGACCTGGCTGAAAAAAGACTTTCATGGGGAAATGTCCTACATGGGAAGAAATCTGGATAAAAGATTGGATCCTCGATTACTCGTTGAAGGCTGTAGGTCGATGGTAGTGGTAGCACTAAATTATGCCACTTCAGCAAGTCAAATGCCCACTGCTCCAAAGGTCGCCAGATTTGCCTATGGATTGGACTATCATTCCATCATCCGCGGGAAACTAAACCAACTGATGGATAAAATTCGGGAAAAAGGCCTCGAGGTGAACGGCAGAGCCTTTTCCGATTCTGCACCCATACTGGAACGCTATTGGGCTTGGAAAGCCGGACTGGGTTGGCTGGGAAAAAACCAAAATCTCATCCTACCGGGCAATGGGTCATACCTTCTATTGGGTGAATTGCTAATTGATCTTGAACTGGATTATGGAACTCCGTTGGAAAACCGTTGCGGTTCCTGCACCAAATGTCTCGAGGCATGTCCTACCAAGGCGCTTGACGGGAAGCACCTGGATGCCCGTCGATGCCTTTCCTATCTGACTATCGAAAAAAAAAAACCGTTTTCAGTTGAAGAATCAATTTTGGTCGGAGGAAACGATTGGATTTTCGGCTGCGACATCTGTCAGGAAGTCTGTCCATGGAACCGTTTCGCCAAAAATAATTATACCGTTGAGTTTCAACCAACCGAACACTTCCTAAAACTCGACGAATCAAAATTCCGAAAGCTGAATGAAGCTTCGTTTAAAGCCTATTTCTCTGGCACCTGCTTAGAACGTACTGGTCTTGACGGGCTTCAACGCAACCTGACTGCAAAACAAAAATCCCGGCTTCCTTTTTGAGGAACCGGGACTTGTGCGATTGTTGTCTCACGAGGATTCGAACCTCGACAGACAGTACCAAAAACTGTAGTGCTACCATTACACCATGAGACAATCCTCATTGCTTTCCGATGAAAGCGGGGCAAAAGTACGCAAATTCTTTTAGCCTGCCAATAGTTCGAAACAGTTTTTTACTTGGCAATAAGCAGGAAATAGTTCTTTTTTCCTTTCTGAGCCAGTAAATACCTACCGTTCAAAAGGAATGACGCGTCAATGATTCCATCCGAGTCGCCATACTTTTCTTTGTTGATGGAGAAACCACCAGCCTGAATCATCTTGCGCATCTCACCCTTTGAAGGAAAAACCGCAGCCTTTTCTGTGAGCAGATCCAATGCTTTTATACCATTATTCAGTTCTTCTAAAGAAACCTCAAAGGTTGGAACACCTTCGAAAACTGCCAGGAACGTTTCTTCATCCAGATTTTTCAAGGCATCGGCCGTAGCGTTTCCGAAAAGTATGGATGCGGCTTCAACAGCGGCATCGTAATCTTCCTTGGAATGGACCATATAGGTTATTTCCTGAGCCAGGCGTTTTTGCAAGACACGCAGGTGCGGAGCCTGTTGATGTTCAGCGATTAGCGCTTCTATTTCCTCACGGGAAATGAACGTAAATATCTTGATGTATTTTTCGGCATCGGTATCACTTACGTTCAACCAGAACTGAACGAATTTGTAGGGTGAGGTATAACGACGGTCCAACCAAACGTTTCCTGTTTCCGTTTTTCCGAATTTACCACCGTCGGCTTTTGTAATTAAGGGACAAACCAAAGCAAAAGCTTCGCCACCTGCAACACGTCGAACAAGCTCGGTACCCGTTGTGATGTTTCCCCATTGATCGGAACCACCCATTTGCAGCTTGCAGTTCTTTTCGCGATATAGGTGCAAGAAGTCATAACCCTGCAACAATTGGTAGGAAAATTCCGTAAATGACATGCCATCGCTGGATTCGCTGCTTAGTCGTTTTTTAACGGAATCCTTGGCCATCATGTAGTTAACTGTGATGTGTTTACCGATATCGCGAATGAAATCCAGGAAGGAATAGTCTTTCATCCAGTCATAGTTGTTTACCAATTCGGCAGCATTGGGAGCATCGCTCTCAAAGTCCAGAAATTTGGATAACTGCATTCTGATGGACTCCTGGTTGTGACGAAGGGTTGGCTCATCCAACAGATTGCGTTCCTGCGATTTCAAGGACGGGTCCCCGATCATACCTGTAGCACCACCAATCAATGCTATCGGTTTGTGTCCGCAACGTTGAAAATGACGAAGCATCATGATGCTCACCAAATGACCGATATGTAAAGAATCCGCAGTGGGATCAATTCCCACATAGGCTGTAGACATTTCTTTTTTAAGCTGTTCTTCGGTTCCAGGCATGACATCCTGCATCATCCCCCTCCACTTTAATTCTTTAATAAAATCCATTGAAATTTTCTATTTTTTAATTTTTCGCTAATGTTAAATATTGTTATAGCACAAGGGTTTAGCCATTGCGTTAGCCTTTTGAACCACAAAAGTACGCCTAATTTGATAATTAATAATAAAAGGATTGAAAAATTTGCTTAAACGATTTTCAAGAGTTATTTTTGTGTGTTATTATTCTTTTGGTATTGGCCATTTTTAGCTTATATCTTTTTTCGTTTTTATTATTTATTTAAAAAAATCAAACATTTATGAAACCACTCCAAAGTAATGTGTTGATTTTTTCTGTGAAAGGTTCGGTTCTCGGCACAAAGATTCAGGAAGCATTAGCAAACACAAGAGCTGTAGTAGAATACACCTACAGTGTTCAAAAAGCCTCTGAATTTATTGCTGAAGAAAACCCCTGTTTGATCGTATTTGACACACCGTCAGACGATGCTAAGGCGATTGAACTTTGCAAAAAAATCAAGAAAACAAAGGAAGAACAGAAAATCAATGTTTACTTCCTTACTGACAACAACCAAAATCTGACCGAACAGCTCGAATGGTTCGACCTGGGCGTAGATGAATTTGGAACACGCGACACCAACTCTGTTTTAATTACCCGCCGCGTGATGAATATTATTGGCAAATACCTAGGCAACGCTAAGGATGTAGTACCCCAAAAAGGTATTGTCATCGACCGCGAACGTTACTTGGTATTCAAGGATGGCAAAGACATCTTCCTGCCACGCAAAGAATTCGAACTATTGGTTCTCTTAGCTTCAAAACCGCTGAAAGTCTTCACTCGTGAAGAAATCTTCAAATTGGTTTGGGGTAATAAGTCCATTGTCGGTGATCGCACCATCGATGTTCACGTTCGTAAGATCCGTGAAAAAATCGGCGAAAATTATATCTCCACCATTAAAGGTGTCGGTTATAAGTTCGTAGGTTAATTCTAAAAACGAATACATTCAAAAAGGCTACGGAAACGTGGCCTTTTTTTTATTTAATACCTAGTGATTCTGCGTTCTTACAAATGGACAATTCCAAAACATCTAATGTAATACCAAGATCATCAGCTACTTTCTGGTAAAGAATTTTCAGATCGGCATCTGAATCGTCCGTTTCTACAAAAAGTCGGTCAATTGGGCATACTCGCAAAGCCTCAACCTGATATTTAAAGCCAAAAGAAAGATAGAAGCCGTTTTTAATGTACTGTTCTGCCATTTGAGCTTTGCCACGAAACCCATGTAATATCCAAGCAGGAATGTTTTTGTATTTCTTTTTTAGAGCCAGAAGTTCAGATTGATGGCCCACATTATGGATCAGGACGACTTTACCCGTTCTTTCAGCTAATTTCAATTGAGATTCCAATACGAAAAGTTGATCTTCATAAGTAACATCACTGGAATTGTCAAGCCCAATTTCACCAATAAAAATAATACGCGAATATAGCAATAGGTTTTCAAGCATTAGTATATTCGTAGAGTGCCATTCTGAGGCGTGCCACGGATGTATGCCAGCACTTACCAGAATATTTGCAGGTAGCGCATTCAGCACCGCCTTATAGTCCATATCCGGGTGAAGTTGTAGGGATAAGACCTTGTTTTGCCCTGGTATTTCATGAGGATCATGACTGTGGATGTCTGTCATCATTGTTTCAAGAAATTAAGGTACAGGATCGTATCCGTGACTGCCCCAAGGATGGCAGCGTGAGATGCGTTTCAAGGCAAGCCAACCACCTTTGAAAGGTCCATGCTTGCGGATCGCTTCAATTGCAAATTGAGAACAAGTTGGTGTATACCTGCATGATGAAGGCGTATGCGGGGAAATGGCTAATTGATAAAAACGCACCAGCCCGATGAACAACATCGAAAAAGCCTTTTTAACCATTTTCGGAATCGTTTATAAGCAGTTTTTGCATTCTGAATAAGGCGTCCAATACCTTTCTTTCCACTTTAGCATACTCCAGTACTTCATTCGGGATCCAAACGAGTGCCATGCGAACTTGTAAACCCTGCTCTTCAACCAAAACGGTAAGGTCTTTTTTTTGCAATCTGTAGGCTTCTCGAAGCAAACGTTTCACTCTGTTTCGGTCAACAGCATGTTTTAACTTCTTTTTAGGCACACTCATCAAGACCTTTAAAGAGGGTACATCTTCCGTTTTTGAAACAGACCAGACAACGCGAACAGGATACGCAATGAAAGAGGCTCCCTTTAAGAAAAGCTCATTCACCACCGTTTCACCGGTCAGTTTCTCTTTTTTTGAAAACGTAAATTGTTGTACCATCCTATAAAAAAGCAACACGCTGTTTTCACAAAGGTAGGTGATTCTACCGGAAAACAGCGTGTTGAAAATATGATTATTTGATCAGGCCTTTTTGGCCAACTTATGGTTTTCCTTTATGTACAAATCAAGTGCACCTGTCATCGAAGGAGCTTCAGCAATCGGGGCTTCGCAATCAAGACGAAGTCCGGCATCGCGAACCGCTTTTGCCGTTGTTGCACCAAAACAACCGATTGAAATTTCGCCCTGAACGAAATCGGGGAAATTTTTCAGCAGGGAGGCAATACCTGCGGGGCTGAAAAACACCAACATATCGTAGTCAAACGCTTCACCTGGCAAGAAATCATTACTGACAGTGCAATACATGATGGCCTTGCTGTAGGAAACCTTTTTTTCATCCAACCTTAAAGTCAAATCATCCTTGCTTACGTCAGAAACAGGAATCAGGAATTTTTCGGTGCTATGCTTTAGAATCAACTGGACCAATTCGTCATTTTTCCCGGTTGTAGTATGAAAAATCTTGCGTTTGCGATAAACTATATACTTCTGTAAATACAAAGCAACCTGTTCATTAATGCAGAAATATTTCATTTCTTCAGGAATGGTGATGCGCATTTCTTCACATAGACGAAAAAAATGATCAATACCGTGACGTGCATTAAAGACGACTGCAGTGTGATCAAGTATGGAAACCTTCTGTTGTCTGAAATCCTTAGCAGCAAGACCTTCCACTTTGATGAAAGGACGGAAATCAATTTTCAGGCCATATTTGTCAGCCAAATCAAAATATGGCGACTTTTCAGTCGCGGGCTTCGGCTGTGATACTAACAAATTCTTGATTTTCAAAATATTAAAATTAAATTGAACGATTGAATCTATAACAGAAATAAGCCTCTATAATACAATAAAATAGGCAGTATTTCCAGCGCACAAAGGTACAAAATCAAATAGAAAAAATAGCCTTTGCCTATAGAAAAAATTTGAATGGTTTTACTGAACATCCAGACCCTTGCTAAAAATAAGAATCCAAGGGTCCAATAGAAGATGAATGCGCCATTGGTTAAAGCACCGATTTCAGCACCTATAAGAACTGGTGACAAGATCATGGCATAAAAGAACAAGATCGTTTTGTTGTTTGAAATCCAACGGGTTGTCTGCAGCGGAGAAAAGAAAATCTTACCCAATATCTGATACAATAACCCTTGTATCATAAAGAAGGCAACCGTGAAAACAAACAGACGTAAAAGAATATAGGAGTCAAGACTAAAACCCTGATGACCCAACTTGGCATTCAATAGCACATGGCCCATCAAAGCAAAAACCACCAAGGTCAATAGCCAAAGAAAAATGCTGAAACCGCCGCTTTGAACGGAGTCATTGGCTGACGAAGCTCTGTCCCCAGGCGTAAAACTAATTTTAGTATATTGGGTAATGAGTTTCAATCCACGTTTTAGCAGGAATGCTACCAAGAAAACTTCAAAAAGCAAGAGTGTCAGCAGTAAACTTTCAGAAACCAATCTATCAGGACGTTGAATGGCCTGATGTCGTTCAAATCCGAAATTGTCCCTTTGTCTAAAATATTGGAGTACTTCTTGAAACCAAAACCCGGAACCATTATACAGAGCTGAATCCCGACTATAACTCCATTGTTTTGCAAGGGCGATGGTGGAATCAGTAGAAACAGGTCCACCCCATTGGGCTGTACTGTCAATGACTGTGAGTGAATCTCCTTCCATCCTCTGACTAATTGGGCGCTACCTAATGAATTTATTCGCAAAAGTACGCATTCTTTTCGTAATTTTGCACCTCAATCCTTTGATATGAGTGCATCTGGAAACAATTTGGTATTACTGACGGGCTCTACCGGTTTATTGGGTGGGCACATGCTGGTTCACCTAATTAAGACAGGCAAGCGGGTTCGTTGTCTTGTACGACCCACTTCATCGCTGGAACAATTGAAGCTGATTTGCTCCTATTATAACTTGCCTTTTGGAGAACTTCAACTTTCGGTAGAATGGGTAAAGGGGGACACCCTCGATTACATTGGACTTTGTGATTTAATGGAAGATGTTGCAGAAGTATATCACTGTGCAGCCATTGTTTCGTTCAACACAAAAGATCGTTCGGAAGTACTACAAACCAATATCCAGGGCACCTCCAATATGGTAGATGCCGCACTGAAAGCAGGAGTGGAGAAGTTCTGTTTCATCAGTTCAATCGCAGCATTAGGGGCTACCCCAGACCACACACCCATTCAGGAGGACACGCCACGTAAGAATGAAGACCGCAGTTCAGCCTACTCGGATAGTAAATTCCGGTCGGAACTTGAAGTCTGGCGTGGAATTAGTGATGGTTTGAATGCCGTCATTGTCAATCCTGGAGTTATTTTGGGGCCCGGAGATCCGAAAAAAGGCAGTTTACTACTGTTTCAAACAGGCAGAAAGGGGATGCCCTTTTACACCACTGCCACCACAGGCTACGTCGATGTCCGTGATGTTTGTAAAATATCCGTTGAATTGATGGAAAAAGGTCTTTTTAAAAGGCGGTTCATCCTAATTTCGGAAAATGCACACAACGGCACTGTTTTTGGGCTCGTCGCCAAAGAATTCGGCAAAAAGCCTCCGCGGATTCTTGCCGGAAAAGCACTATTAAAGGCTGGTGTTTTGTTTTCCGGCTTTACCGGTTGGATAACAGGGACAACGCCACAATTGACAAAAGAAACCATTCGGTCAGCTCAAAATCCACAAGCCTATTCCAACGAACGCCTCCGTAAAACGCTCAACTATTCGTTCATCCCCCTCTCCGAAACAATACGGGAAATCGCCGATTTCCTGAAGAAAAACAACCTATAATATGCATAAAAAAAAGGCTGAATCAATATTGATTCAGCCTTTTTTAATTATACGTTTCTCTTAATCCTTAAACTTGGCTGACAGAAACTCACGGTTCAAGCGCGCAATGTTGGTGATGGAAATGTTCTTGGGGCATTCCGCTTCACAAGCACCTGTGTTGGTGCAATTGCCAAAACCCAGTTGGTCCATTTTGGCAACCATGGCCTTGGCACGACGTGCGCCTTCAGCCTTGCCCTGTGGCAACATGGCTAATTGACTGACCTTGGCAGAAACGAACAGCATGGCTGAACCGTTTTTGCAAGCAGCAACGCAAGCACCGCAACCAATACAGGATGCAGAGTCCATAGCCTCATCAGCAATTACCTTGGGAATGGGAATGGTATTGGCATCTGGTACGCCACCGGTGTTGACTGAAACGTAGCCACCAGCCTGCATGATCTTGTCAAAAGCAGTACGGTCCACCATCAGGTCCCGAATGACCGGGAAACCATGGGAACGCCAAGGCTCGATTGTGATGATTTCACCGTCTTTGAATTTGCGCATATGCAGCTGACATGTGGTCACGTCTTCATCAGGCCCGTGGGGATGGCCGTTTATATAAAGCGAGCACATGCCACAGATGCCTTCGCGACAATCGTGGTCGAACACGATGGGTTCCTGACGTTCCTTCAACAGTTGCTCGTTCAGCATGTCGAGCATTTCGAGGAAAGAGCTATCGGTGGAAACACCGTCGAGTTGGTAAGATTCAAAAGCGCCTTTGGTCTTGGGACCGCGTTGACGCCATACTTTGAGGGTTATATTGATCGTTTTTTCCATGACCGTAGATTATTTGTAATTCCGTTGTTGCACCTTGATGAATTCGTAGTTCAGATCTTCCTTCAGCAGTTCAGGTTCCTGTTCTTCGCCATTGTATTTCCAACAGGAAACATAGGAGAACTTAGCATCGTTTCGAAGAGCTTCGCCTTCGGGAGTCTGATATTCTTCACGGAAGTGGCCACCGCAAGATTCTTCACGAAGCAAGGCATCGCGAGCCATCAGTTCACCTACAACCAAGAAGTCAGCAACACGCAGGGCTTTTTCAAGTTCGGTATTCTGATCTGCTCCGGAACCAGGAATAAATACGTTGGACCAGAATTCTTTCTTGACACGTAGAATTTCCACAAGCGCTTTTTCCAGACTTGCTTTGGTTCGAGCCATACCCACATTGTCCCACATGATAAGACCCAGCTCCTTGTGCAGTGAATCCACAGAACGTTGGCCCTGGATTTTCATCAGCTTTTCAATACGGTCAGAAACTGCTTTTTCAGCTTCCTTGAACTCGGGTAAATCGGTTGAGAAGCGCGGGGTGCGGATCTCGTCAGCCAAATAATTCTGGATGGTGTAAGGCAGCACGAAATAACCGTCAGCCAAACCTTGCATCAGTGCAGAAGCACCAAGACGGTTTGCACCGTGGTCAGAGAAGTTGGCTTCACCAATACAGAAACAACCGGAAATGGAGGTTTGTAGTTCATAATCCACCCAAACGCCACCCATGGTGTAGTGAATGGCCGGATAAATCATCATCGGCGTTTCGTAGGGATTTTCGTCCACAATCTTTTCGTACATCTGGAAAAGGTTGCCATAACGGGCAGCAACGGTGTCGCGACCAAGACGGTTGATGGCATCGGAGAAGTCCAGGTATACGGCCAAGCCAGTTGCACCGACACCGAAACCGGCATCGCAGCGTTCTTTGGCAGCGCGGGAAGCAACGTCACGGGGAACTAGATTACCGAATGCGGGGTAACGGCGTTCCAAGTAATAGTCGCGGTCTTCTTCAGCAAGTTGGGCAGGTTTGAGTTTACCAGCGCGGATGGCTTCGGAATCTTCTTTTTTCTTGGGCGTCCAAATGCGACCGTCGTTACGAAGGGATTCAGACATCAATGTCAGTTTGGACTGATTTTCTCCGTGAACGGGGATACAAGTCGGGTGAATCTGAGCATATGCGGGATTGGCGAAGTAAGCGCCTTTTTTGAACAGTTGAATAGCAGCGGAGGCGTTGGACCCCATGGCGTTGGTGGAAAGGAAAAACGTGTTTCCGTATCCACCAGTGGCAACAACAACAGCGTGGGCTGCAAAACGTTCGATTTTACCAGTTACCAGGTTACGGGCGATGATACCGCGAGCTTTACCTTCAATGATGACAAGGTCGAGCATTTCATAGCGAGTATACAACTTAACGCTGCCTTGATGAACCTGACGACTTAGAGCAGAGTATGCGCCGAGCAACAATTGCTGGCCGGTCTGACCTTTGGCATAGAAAGTACGAGAAACCTGTGCGCCACCAAATGAGCGGTTGTCAAGAAGACCACCGTATTCGCGGGCGAAAGGAACTCCCTGAGCCACACATTGGTCGATGATGCTGTTGGAAACTTCAGCCAATCGATAAACATTGGATTCACGAGCACGATAGTCACCACCTTTAATAGTGTCATAAAACAAACGGTATACAGAGTCACCGTCATTCTGGTAATTCTTAGCGGCATTGATACCACCCTGTGCAGCAATGGAGTGCGCACGACGAGGAGAATCCTGTATACAGAAGTTCAATACGTTGAAACCAAGTTCTCCGAGTGAAGCGGCAGCCGATGCTCCGGCAAGACCGGTACCAACCACGATGATATCGAGGCGGCGTTTGTTTGAAGGGTTTACCAGTTTCTGATGGGCCTTGAACTCAGACCATTTTTCAGCCAACGGTCCTTCAGGAATCCGGGCGTCAATCTTTTTAGTGTCTTTTATTGCAGTCATAATGAATAGATTTTATCCCAGAAGGTTTGTGATCAGGTAGTAAACAGGGATGGCCATGAACATCAGAATCACAAGGGTTGCAATGATGTTTGAAATCACCTTGATGCGTGGCAACCAAGTGTGGTTGCTGCCACCCATGGTTTGAATGGCACTCCAGACACCATGTGTCAGGTGAAACCAAAGGGCTCCGAGCCACACCATGTAAAGGATACAGTAAGCAGGCATCTGAAACAATCCGGAAACGATTTTTGAACCGACAGCGGGTTCACCACCCATCATTTCGGGCAACTGCATCTTGTACCAGAAGTTAAACAAGTGCAAACCCAGAAAACCGATGATAACGATACCGAGCACCAGCATGTTTTGTGAAGCCCAGTCAACACCCGGAGCGCGTTTGGAAACAGCATAGCGGTCTTTACCACGTGCAATGTAGTTCTGAAGCGTAAGCCAGAAAGCATAAGCCATGTGGATCACAACTAAGGCCGCAAGGCCCATAGTACCGACGACAGCGTACCAGTTCGCACCCAGAAACTCACATATCTTGTCATAAACTTCCGGTGAAATGATCACAAAGATGTTCATAACGCTATGGAAGGCGAGAAAAAATACGAGAGCTGCACCAGTCACACTCATGACCAGCTTACGCCCAATGGAAGAATTAAAGATGAATACACCCATACCTTTGAATAATTAGTGATTATAGAATTTTTGGCGGATTTCCGAGAGTTTTTTTTGGAGATGCAAAATTACTTCAAATAGACTTCCCCCGCAAGTGATTACGGAATTTTTTCGTTAATCAATGATTTCAGATGGCCACTTCAAAGTGTGATTTTTGATTTCTGCGATTTAATCCCTACTTTTGAATGTATAAATCATTCGTTCAACCAAAAAAATATTCTCATGGAAAAAAATCCGGATTGCCTGTACTGCACCCGAAATCAACTGCAACACGACCTGATGATTGAAATCTGCGACTTAAGCGTTTCAACTTTGTTCTTGTTCAAGGAACAGACCTATAGTGGTCGTTGCGTCGTTGCTTTTAAAAACCATGCGAACCAGCTTTTCGAACTTTCCGATACAGACAGGAATGCGTTCATGGCGGATGTGGCATGTGTAGCCAAAGCTATAAATGCAGCTTTCAGCCCTGTTAAAATCAATATGGGTGCCTATTCCGACAAATTGCAACATCTCCATTTCCACTTGGCGCCAAAATATGTGGACGGACCAGATTACGGAGGAACATTTCAAATGAATCCCCAGAAGGTTTACCTCACTGAAGAAGAATATTCAGCCCTTATCGCAAAGATCAAGGCCGCTTTGTAGGATCGTTGGTACAAGCCGAAATAACATATGAATGTAAAATTTGACTGTATCATCCCTGTTGCAGGAAAAGACTGCCCTTTATTAAGGAATCTGGTATCATTGGTGTTGAAAAATATTGATCCAGACAAACTTTATATCATTACGAAGGCTCCATTCTTTTTTCATTTCAGAAATCTTGAGCCTGTCATTCAAAAAAAAATCATACTCATCAATGAAGATGATTTATTGACCAATGTCAATTATAATACGATTGCTGGTTATCTGGACAAGGTTGGTTTGAATAAAGATGCAAGAGGATGGTATTTCCAACAGTTTTTAAAGATGGGGTTTGCCCTTTCAGGCTATGCCGATAAATACTATCTGACGTTTGATGCAGATACCTATCCGGTCAAGCCCCTTGTTTTTTTCAATGAGGAGGGGTTGCCCTATTTTAGTATGAAAGAGGAGCATCATAAACCGTATTTCATGACGATGGAGAAGTTGTTGAATTTGAGAAAATCGACGGAACAATCATTCATCTCAGAGAATATGCTGATCGATGTTCAGATGATGAAACAATTGATCGCTGAAATTGAGCAAAGCACAGTTGTTGGCGACAATTGGTGCGAAAAAATCATAAACGCCCTGCCAATGCATGAGGTCAATGCCTTTTCAGAGTTTGAAACGTATGGCACGTATGTGCTTAACCGTTTCCCAGGAACCTATGAGATGCGAACATTAAAAACATTTCGAAGAGCCGGAAAAAAATATTCACGTTTTATCTCGCCGGAAAAACTTGAAAAAAAGGCCTCCGCTTATGATATTGTCTCGTTGGAATACAGAAACAGCCCGAATAACCTCATGGGGTTGTATTTGAGACTTTACAAAAAAATGCTTTTATCAAAAAATGCCAAATTGGTATCCTCCTATTCTAAAGGCATAGAAGACTGATCGACGTTATAAATCATCATGCAGGTTTAGTGAAAACATTTTCTTACTTTTGTAAGAGCACAAAATGCTAGAATATGAACCTCATCCATTCGGAAAAAATAGCCAAAGCCATTCAGGATCTTTCTGAATACGACCTGCTTAAAGGTCTTTGCCACGAGGACATCGAATCGAATCCGATGCCTTCATCTCCGGTACTGATGGAGGTTGTGAACCTTTGCCGCGCCATCCTTTTCCCAGGTTATTTCGGAAATGCTTCTGTAACCAGGCAAAATCTGTCTTTTCACATCGGGCTCAATGTGGAAAAACTGCATCAGTTACTAAGTGCACAGGTTTTGGCTGGCCTATATTTTCAAAAACAAGTTGATGCCCACATAAAAGGAGATTGTGACGATTTGCCCAAAAATCGCCAGGAACAACAGGTGATGCGAGACCAGGCGGAAGACATTTCCGCTGCGTTCATCGAATCGATGCCTTCCTTGAGAGATGTGCTGGCTACTGATGTGTTGGCATGCTACAACGGCGACCCGGCCGCTGAAAGCATGGAAGAAATCATCTATTGTTACCCTGCCATCAAAGCCATCAACAATTATCGCATCGCTCATAAACTGATGGAACTGGGCGTTCCATTGATTCCAAGAATGATCACCGAAATGGCGCATTCTGAAACCGGAATCGACATTCATCCGGGTGCCTCCATTGGTACCCATTTCGCCATAGACCACGGCACTGGAGTCGTGATTGGTGCAACAGCTGTCATCGGAAACAACGTCAAGTTGTATCAAGGTGTGACGCTTGGAGCAAAAAGTTTCCCGCTGGACGAAGACGGACATCCCATCAAGGGCATCCCCCGTCATCCCATCCTTCAGGATAATGTCGTCGTGTATTCCAACGCGACCATTTTAGGTCGTATCACGATTGGAGAAAATGCCACGGTAGGTGGAAACATCTGGGTAACCGAAGATGTTGCCCCCAATGCGCGCGTTGTCCAATCAAAAGCAAAAAAATAATGTCTTTCGAACTTGTCGCCAAAACCATGCAGGGACTGGAAGAAGTCCTTGCCAAAGAAATCACTGAATTGGGTGGAAATGATGTGCAGATCGGCCGCCGAATGGTGTCCTTCTCTGGAGATCAACGTTTGCTGTATAAATCCAATCTTTATCTGCGAACTGCCGTCCGTATCTTAAAGCCAATTGCTTCGTTCAGAGCCAAGAATCCGGACGAAGTGTATGAACAAGTTCGAAAGATTCAATGGGAAAAGTTTTTTTCTCCAAATCAGACGTTCACCATCGACACCGTGGTCTATTCAGACCTTTTCCGTCATTCCAAATTTCTGGCCTATCGTGTAAAGGATGGCATGGCAGATTATTTCATGGAGAAGTTTGACAAGCGACCTTCAGTTCGGCTCACAAACCCGGATGTTTACATCAATGTTCACGTTTCCCATGAAACGTGTACCATTTCATTGGACAGTTCTGGTGAATCGCTTCATAAAAGAGGGTACCGCGTTGATCAGACAGAAGCACCTCTGAACGAAGTTCTTGCCGCGGGCATGTTGCTGCTCGCAGGTTGGGAAGGACAATGCAATTTCATCGATCCCATGTGCGGTTCAGGAACCCTGCTTATAGAAGCAGCGCTCATAGCCCTGAAGATTCCGCCAGGCATTTACCGCAAAGGTTTCGCTTTTGAAAAATGGCCGGATTTCGATGCTGACCTCTTTGAAGAACTTTGCACAGAAGAACCTGACGAAAACCCTTTCAAATTCAAGATTTACGGTTCGGACATGTCTGCACAAGCCATCTCCATTGCACAGAAAAATGTAAAAAGCGCCAGCCTTGGCAAATACATTGAACTGGAAACCCGCTCCATTCAGAAAATTACGGAAGCGCCTGAAAATGGCATGTTGGTGATGAACCCACCCTATGGGGAACGCATCTCTTCCAACGACTTGTTGGCACTTTATGAAACCATCGGTGAGCGACTCAAACACGCTTTCATGGGTTATACTGCTTGGATTCTAAGCTACCGTGAAGAGTGCTTTGACAAAATTGGCTTGCGCCCCTCCGCACGTATTCCACTGATGAATGGTGCTTTGGATTGCGAATTCAGAAAATACGATATTTTTCGTGGCAAACGCAAAGAACTGTACGAGGACAAACCTGTAACGCATGGCGAATAAGGGGAAATTCTATGTGGTTTGGGTAGGACATACTCCCGGAGTCTTCACAGACTGGGCAAAGTGCAAAGCCCAGATCGATGGAGTTGATGGAGCAAAATACAAAGCATTCCCAACCAAAGACGAAGCGGAAAAGGCCTTGGGGAAAGGTTGGCATGCCTTTTACAAACAATCGGCTCAAGTTCGACCAACCAAAAATTCACCCCGACCCACCGGAGATTTCATTGCTGTCGATGCCGCTTGTAGTGGTAATCCCGGATTAATGGAGTATAGAGGCGTATTTAGAGAAAACACTATGGAAATTTTCCATCAGGGACCTTTTAAGGAAGGAACCAACAATATCGGAGAATTTTTAGCCATCGTACATGCCCTTGCATTGCAAATCACGAAGAATACCTGTTACCCGATCTATTCGGACAGTATGAACGCCCTTGCCTGGATCAAAAAGAAAAAATGCAATACCAAACTGGAGCAAACCACCGCCAACGAGCCAATTTTCGATTTGATTGACAGGGCTGAAAAGTGGCTGGCCTCTCATTCCTGGAACATCCCTTTATATAAATGGGAGACTTCCTCTTGGGGAGAAATTCCAGCCGATTTCGGAAGAAAATAAAAAATTATCGAACCGTCATGAGTACAATCCAAAAAAAACCTGAATCGGTCGGTGTGGTCATTTCCACCTACAACAATCCGGCCTGGCTGGAGAAAGTATTGTGGGGGTACACATTACAAAGCATTCAGCATTTGGAAATCATCATTGCTGACGATGGTTCAGGTCAACCAACCAAGGACTTGATAAACCGGTTTAAAACTGAATCAAAGCTGAATATCAAGCATGTTTGGCAAAAAGACGAAGGTTTTCAAAAAAGCCGGATTCTGAATAAGGCCATCCTGCAAGCTGAATCCGAATATTTGATCTTCACGGATCAGGATTGTATCCCACGTAAGGATTTCGTGGAAACACATTTGAAATTCGCTCGTGAAGGCAGATTCCTCTCCGGTGGTTATTTCAAGTTACCAATGTCCATCAGCCAGGAATTAACGCTCGAAGACATCAAAGAAGGGTCCCCTTTCAACCTTAAATGGCTGTTTAAACATGGATTGAAAAAAAGTTTCAAGTGTTCCAAGCTTTGGAATTGGGAGTTCTGGGCTAAATTCATGAACCTTGTCACTCCCGCTGCAGCTTCCTGGAACGGTTGCAATGCTTCCGGATGGAAATCGGACATGTTGGTTATCAACGGGTTCAATGAAGATATGCAATACGGGGGACAAGACAGAGAATTCGGTGAACGGCTTTGGAATCACGGGCTCAAATCCATTCAAATTCGTTACTCCGCCATTTGTCTTCATTTAGACCACAAAAGGCCGTACAAAACCGATGAAACCATGCGTAAAAACAAAGAAATCAGGAAGAATACCAGAAGGTCCAAAAAGATTGAAACGCAAAATGGTATCCGCAAACTACGTTGATTCTATCGATCATGCCTGAACCGAAAGCCTCATTGATCATCTCTGTTTATACCAACACCGTTTTTTTGAAAGCAGTATTGGACGCACTTAAATATCAGACCTGCAAGGATTTTGAAATCCTGATATCTGAAGATGGCGAAAGCCCGGAAATGAAGAAGTTTCTGAATGCATACCCTTTTGAACAACCTTGGCAACATTTGACTCAGTCCGATATCGGTTGGCGGAAAAACCAGGCGCTGAACAGGGCAATCCTAGCTTCGCGATCAAACTATCTTGTCTTTATTGATGGTGACTGTATCCTTCATGCACGTTTCATGGAAATGCATCTTCAATATGCAAACGAAAAGATGATACTGGGTGGAAAGCGGGTGAAGTTGAATGAGAAACTTACTCAGCAGTTGCTTCAAAAGACGTTGACAATCAATGAAATGAATTCCTTTCTATTCCGGCATTTCTTCCAACTTCGTAAGATGGGATTTCGCTTTCACGAAGAAGGTCTCTTTATACGTCCGAATGGGCTATTCGGTTTCATCCCGCGTCTACGGAAAATGTCACAACTGAAAGGGTGCAACATGTCCTTCCATAAGAAAAGCATACTGGATATCAATGGTTTTGACGAAGATTACATCCGTCCGGCCATTGGTGAAGACATCGATCTGACCTGGAGATTTCAAAGGGCCGGATACAAACTGGGCTCAGTTCGAAACATCGCCGTTCAGTATCACCTGAATCATAAGGAAAACTGGAGCGATCAAGAAGATAACATCCGAATGATGGAACATAAACAGCTTCAAAACCTGTTTTTTTGTCAGAACGGTATTCAAAAAGTGTGATGTTATGAATCAACCCTTCGTTTCCATCATTTTATGCACCTATAATGGCGAACGTTTTCTGCAGAAACAATTGGACACGTTGGTTCAGCAAACATACGGGAATTTTGAAGTTATTGCAGTCGACGATTGCTCCACGGATCAAAGCTATTCTATTCTGAAGGAACAAAGCACCAAAGACGATCGATTCAAGATTTACCAAAATGAAATGAACTTGGGATTCAATGAGAATTTTGAGTTCGGAATCAGGCAAGCGAAGGGTGATTACCTCTTAATTTGCGATCAGGACGATCTTTGGGAACTCGAAAAGTTGGAATGCCTCATCCTATCCATCAATGGGAGTCTGTTGTATTATCATGATTCACAACTAATTTCAAAGGACGATCAATTCCTAAATAAAAAACTGTCTGATAAATTCCGCCTTGGCGCCAAGCTGAATCCTTTATCGTTCATTGCCTTGAATTGCATTACGGGACATACATGTATGTTTTCTAAAGAATTGCTTTCCAAACCACTTTTCCCGTTTCCCAAACATATTTACTACGACAATTGGCTGGGTTTCATCGCCTCAACTTATGGAAATATCTGCTATATAGACAAATGTCTTGTCCGTTACCGTATTCACGGACAAAACAATGCTGCAAATAAACTGAAAGGTAAGCGCCTGAATGCCACCACAAGGGCCATTTGCATGAATGAAATCGACTCTTTTTATACATTTACCCCTGATGAGGCTCCTTATAAGGATTTCCTTAGGAAACTTCGGAATACGTATCGTTCTGACACTATTTGGAACAACCTTTTCAGAGTCTTGCTTTTCCTTAAACATGCTCGTTCCTTAACTGCAGCACGTAACAAAAACGGATTACACCGCTTATCTCTTTGTCTGAAAATGGCTTATAAAGTTTTACCAAATCACCTGGCTTAAAACCAGTATCAACGCTTCAGTTTCCATTTTTGAAGTCTCTTCTTACGCTCTGATTTTGAACGAAATTTCTGGACGCTGTTTTTCTGATGCTTTAAGATGGATTCAAAGCATTCGGCAGGGTCAAACCCCCGCTCTCTGGCATACGCCGTTGCCAACACTTTGAAAAAGGCCTCGTTCCCACGAAGTCGCTCAAAGTTTTTACACCCTTTTTCCTGACCAATTCTGCAAAAGCGCATCCGATTCAAATCGACAAGCCAGAAGTGGACTTCTTGTCCTTCCTTATTAAATAGGATATTGCCGACAGATAAATCGAGGTGAAGAATTCCATCCTCGTGTAAACGCGCGACTAAAACGCCCAACGCTTCAATGATATCTTCCCTACCGGTTATGTCAGACCCATCAGCAAATTCTCGCATCATCCTGAAATCACGGATGTGCTTTGAAACAAAATAGGAATGACTCAGCAAACCGTTCGATTTATATTCCAGATAGGCGATTGGATCAGGTGTTCCGTAGCCTTTCTCTTTTAATTTAAAGGCATATTCATAAGCCCTGCAGGCTTTGGATTTCCTAAAAAACGTATAAGCAATGCGGTTCATGAATATAGGCACTCGATATCGCTTTACATTGATCGTAAATCCTGGAACATCGATGAATCTCAATTCATTACGAGATTTGTAAACGATTTCCCCTTGGCGTTCGAAAATAGTAGGAAGCTCTATCAGCAGGGATTCCAACTCTTTAAAGTCCGGATTGACGACAATCTTCATAATCCGATTTCCTTTTGGATACGCTGAATAATTGTTACTGGTGAAATTTGATTCATGCATGCATAATCACCTCTGAAGCAAGGTTTATTTCCAAAAACGGAACAAGGCCTGCATTCAATATTTGATTGAACAATATTGCGTTCCGACTGGAATAGGCCATAAAAACCTGCAAATTTATGGGTGGCCCCCCATACGGAAATGACCGGTGTATGTGCCAAAGAACCTAAGTGCATATTGGCAGAATCCATTGCGAACATCAAATCCAGGCAACTCATCAGTTTTACCTCATCCTGAAGGCTTTTACCACCCTGAAGTATCAGTGTTGGATATTTTTCCTTCCATTTCTTCATCTGGTCCAATTCCTCTTTGCCACCACCGAATAGAAATACAGTAACCCTAGCATCGGCAGTGAAATGTGCAAGCACTTGTTCTGACAAATTTGTGGGATAGATTTTCCCTTCGTGTCTTGCAAATGGGGCGAATCCGAGCCATTTGGTATTTTTCTGACCATATTCAGCCTCGACTGAAGGCTGATTTTCAGCCGATGGTACCATTTTTGGCCAAAAATCGAAATAATTCAGGGACAACCCAGCACGGGCAAAAACAGCACGATAACGTTCAAAAGAGGTTTTCAACTGTTTGAATACTTTATTTTTGCGTCGAGTCAACTTTCGTCTTTCACTACGCTCCTTATCGATGCAAAAAACAGGAATTCGGTGGAGTTTGAAGAAGAAGCAGAAAATACGTGTACGGATAACATGGTGCATATCACAAATGACGTCCACATTGTTTGCACCAATTTCACGGTAAAGCTTGAACATCCCCCATGGGCCTTTGTGAGCATCTTTCAGCTCAGCCGCCTTAAATCGAACATTAGACGGACAACCTTCAAAAAGTCCGGCCATCTGCGCCTTGGAAATCATGAGAAACTCATGTTCCGGATATTGTTCGGCCAAAGCCTTAACCAACGGGACGGAGATGGCGACGTCCCCTAATGCAGAAAGTCGTATGACCAGAATCCGTGCCATAATATTATTTTTTTGCGTACAGGACCGGATTCAGAGACGGATCGTTGTACATTTTCATTTGCTTGTAAACTTTCATATAACGCCGGCCAGACTCGATATCGGAAAGCAATTGATCGATGGCCTTGGATAAGTCAGTAAGTTGTTCATTCAGTACATCCAATTTTTTTTGACATTGCTGGCGATGTTCAATTGCAGCTTCAGGTCTATCGACTTCAGCCTGC
>Ga0302208_10000289_pt1 | contig 25416 bp, 17 predicted proteins | sample II_Fen_E2_3_FD_194577 | JGI IMG/M metagenome (GOLD analysis project Ga0302208, IMG submission 194577) | Peat permafrost microbial communities from Stordalen Mire near Abisko, Sweden - II_Fen_E2_3 | ecosystem: Environmental > Terrestrial > Soil > Wetlands > Permafrost | place: Sweden: Abisko...
ATTGGTTTTTCGTACCGGTTTACAAACTACCAATAGTCTTTCTGTATCTGGTGGGGATGCCAAAACCAATTTCTATTTAAGTGGCGATTATACCTCCGATCAATCTACATTGAAACTTCAAGATTTTACAAGATATGGATTCAGAATCAATATCGATCATTCCATAACCAACCATTTAAAGATTGGAACAAGCAATGTTATTTCATTTAACCACCGTACAAACGTTAAGGTTGGTGATGGACCTTCAGGATTTTTTCAGGCATCACTACATACACCTACCTATTTACCATTATATAAAGCTGATGGAACCTACAATGCTGCAGGAGCATTTAATAATCCTCAGGCGATTCTTGATAACTGGGATGGTGGATCGGATGGATTCAGAATCACCAATAACTTTTATGCAAAATACGATATAACACCGGATCTTTACTTTAAATCATCGTGGAGTAACGACCGGAATATCGGTCACGACACCTATTATTATAGCCCATTTTTAAGCCAAGGTTATCCTAACGGTGCTGCCGAAGACGCAGTTGGATTCTCCAACAGATTTTCGACAGAACAAACACTTAACTTTTTAAAAGTAATATCAAAAAACACCGTTTCTGCTTATCTCGGTTGGGCGTATTTAGCAAGCAAAAATGAGAGCGTTAATGTATCAGGAACCGGTTTTGCCAGTGATGCCTTTAAACGAGTAGCTTCAACAGCCACTCAAACCGGATCGGCAAGCGGTTCCGGAACCGGATTGCTGTCTTATTTTGGTGGTGTTAACTATTCGTATGATAATCGTTACAGCGTTGATGCCACTGTTCGTCGAGATGCTTCATCACAATTGGGTGCTGATAACCGGGCTGGTTATTTCCCTTCAATTGGATTGGGATGGAATCCAATTAATGAGGCATTTTTCCCTAAGAGCAAAGTTATCAATGACCTCCGTATAAAAGGAAGTTATGGTGTTGTTGGGAATATCTCCGGGGGTAATGGTTATCTTGGATTATGGAGTGGTGGAAGCGTCTATGATGGAAATGCAGGATTAGCACCATCACAATTAGGTAACCCAAAACTAAAATGGGAATCTACCAGACAATGGAGTCTTGGATTGAATGCAGCTTTCTTTAAAAGTCGTTTGGAAGTGGAACTTAACTTATATGATAAATACACTTATGATTTAGTACAGTCCGAAGCTCTACCCGGAAAAACAGGTTTTAGTTCAGTTACTAAAAACTCGGGAGCTATCAGCAATAAAGGATACGAGTTATCACTCAATTCATTGAATATAACTAACCGAAATTTTTCTTGGAGAACAACGCTTACTGCGTCACGTAATAAAAATAAAATTGAACAATTAAATGTGGAGCAAGTGAATGCCAGCTATGGTTCTATTGCCCGACAAGGTTATCCGTTGTATTCGTTCTATTTGTATGATTATAAAGGTATTGATCCTAAAACTGGAGATGCTGTTTATGATGATTGGACAAGTACAACTGCTGGAGTTGCTGACGGAAAGATAACAGAAGTGGACAAGAAAATCTTCGGTAATGCATGGCCTTTAGTAGAAGGGATATTGAAAAATACATTTACATATAAAGGTATAACTCTTGATTTCAGTTTCTATTATAAATATGGATATCAGGTGTTTAATTATACAAGGTCGTTTTTGGAATCGGGTGGAACACGCACTACAACCAGATCAATTCAAGAAAGTTCTATGAATTACTGGAAGGTTGAGAATAAAGATTCATATCATGTGAATGCCGATGGATATATTACCGAGGTATTACCACGCCCAAAAACGCTTAAGAATGCTGATGGTTCTACCAATTATGAACAACGCTCTACTCGTTTCTTAGAAGATGGTTCGTTTATAAGATTACAAAACCTAACTTTCTCATACTCTCTTCCAAAATCAATTACATCAAAATTGAAATTGCAGAAAGCAAGTTTACACGTTACAGGCTCTAATCTATTTTTACTTACAAAATATAGCGGCCCAGATCCAGAGGTTAATTCCGGTAGTGGAATTGTGCAAGGATTGGATTTCGGAACTACACCTCAACCAAGAACTTTCTTGTTTGGTATTGACATAACTATTTAATTCTAATGTAATTATAAGTTCAATTTAGTTGTAATTATTAAAAACAGAAAAATGAAAATAAGAATCAAAAATATAACGATCCGTGTCGTAATCCTATTATTTACAAGCGTATTATTTACCGGATGTGAGAATACATTATTGAATTTTCCGCCTCAAACGCAGATAGAGGATGGTGATATTATCATAAGTCAATCTTCGGCTGATAAGGCATTAATCGGTGTGTATTCTTCACTGAGAGGTATTGCCGGAACCGCAATATTAACTTATGAAACAGCTGCCGACAATGTGGTTTTAGCCAGTTTAAGAACAGTAGTTGTTCCACTATTGAAAGCCGATGGTGGTGTAACAGGTGGTGCTGACCGAACCAACGGTGGTGGTTATGGTAGCTATTATACACTGATTAACCGTGCCAATCACGTAATTACTGATGTTGAAAAGCTAAATGATGCCCTTTTTACAACCGGAAATAAGAACAGAATTTTGGCTGAAGCCTATACACTTCGTGCATTTGCTTATTTTGATCTGGCTCGAACCTATGGTAATATTCCAATTATACTTACACCATCAACAGCTACAAACCAAATTGGTATCAAGAAAAGCCAAAAAGTAGATGTACTGAAACAAGTAGAAAGCGACCTTGATAAAGCCGAAACCAAATTGTCAGGAACCACCTGGAATGTCAACAAAGGAAGGGTGTCCATTTGGGCAGTGTATGCATTTAAAGCCAGACTTTATCTTTATCAGGAACGTTGGACTGATGCTGAAACTTATGCTTCAAAACTTATTGCGAATACGGATTTAAAGCTAACAACACTTGTAGCCGGCAATAACTGGTTTGAAACAAGATTCTCTACCGAAGGTATTTTTGAAGCGGCATGCAGCACTTCGGAAGGAAATCCTATTCGTTCAAACTTTGCTACTGCTGCTGAAGGTGGACTGGGTGATTTTATCGTGAGTCCTGATTTTGCAGCTTTATTGAATAATCCCCTCAAAGGTGGTAAACGATCCATTTACCAAAGTTATAACACTTCGCTTGCCGGTTGGTTAATCCGTATTTATAACAAATCGGACAAATCATCTTCAGTATTCTTGTTCCGCTTGGCCGAGCAATATTTGATTCGTGCCGAAGCCAGACTTAAAAAATCAACTCCCGATATTGCCGGAGCGGTTAGCGATATTAATGTAATTAAAGCAAGAGCCGGAGTGCCAACCATCGCTTTGCCTACCACCTTGACAGCCGCAGACTTACAGCTAGCGGTTGAGGATGAAAATAGATACGAATTTGCTTTCGAAGGTCATCGTTACGGCGATATTATACGTACCAAGAGAGCCGGAGTCGTATTCGGCGCGTACGAACCCAAATACACCGATCCAAGGTATTGGGTAGTACCTATTCCTACCAGTGAATTGAAAAACGATCCGGATTTGGAACAAAACGGTGATGGAGTTTACTAAATTGAAGAGCTGAAAAGATGAAAAAAACAATATTATTTGTATCCATCACGCTTTTAGCTTTCAATCTGAATGCACAACAGAAGCAACTAAAATCAGGTAAAGAACAAATTGCCCTGGATTATCTGAACAATTCTTTTGGAACGTATGATAAACTGCAAAAGCAAATATGGAGCACTCCCGAACTCGGTTTTTTAGAAGAAAAGAGTAGTACCGTTTTGCAAAAGCATTTATCCGAAAATGGCTTTAAGATTGAAAAAGAAGTTGCCGAAATACACACCGCCTTTGTTGCAACCTATGGTTCGGGAAGTCCGGTTATTGGAATTCTGGCAGAGTTTGATGCGTTGAGCGGATTATCGCAGGATACCGTTCCGTTTGAAAAACCGTTGGTAACCAAAGGAAACGGTCACGGTTGCGGACATAATCTGTTGGGAACAGCCTCGGTGGCGGGAGCCGTTGCGATAAAAAAATGGATTGAAACCACGGGTGCAAAAGGTACCATTATCGTTTACGGAACTCCGGCCGAAGAAGGTGGAGGAGGTAAAGTGTTTTTCGCTCAGGGTGGTTTTTTCAATGGGGTTGATGCTGTTTTAAACTGGCATCCGGCTTCCGAAAATGCAGTCAATACTTCCACCAGCTTAGCCCGATTAAGTACGGTTTACAAATTTCATGGCAAAGCAGCTCATGCTGCTGCAAATCCAGAAAAAGGACGCTCGGCGCTGGATGGAGTGGAAGCTTTTGACAACATGGTCAATCTGTTGCGGGAACATATTCCATCCGATGCTCGTATTCACTATGTAATCACCGATGGGGGCGGACTCTCGCCCAATGTGGTTCCGGCACATGCCGAAGTATCGTATTACGTAAGAGCCAAGAACATTGAGGAACTGTTGGATATAGCCAACAGGGTGGATAACGCAGCCGATGGTGGTGCTTTAGGAACGGGTACCACTGTAACCAAACATCGTTTGGCAGGTGCCATTTATCCGGTTTTACCCAATAAAGCTTTTAGCAGAATCATTGAAAAAAACCTTGAAAAAGTGGGTGGAGTGCAATGGACGGAAAAGGAATTAGCTTACGCAACTCAAATTGCTAAAAGTACCAATACTCCGGTAAGTGAATTTGAAAAGGTCAAATCAACAACTCCGTATGATGAAAGTAAATTCGGTCAGTTGAAATCAGGATCGAGCGATGTAGGCGATGTAAGCTGGAATGTTCCGGTCGGTTCATTTGTGGCAACCACATTTGTGCCGGGATCACCCGGACACTCCTGGCAAAATGTGGCTGCAGGAGGAACTACCATTGGAACCAAAGGAGTACTGGCTGCGGCTAAAGTAATTGCTTTGTCGGCTATCGATTTATTGGCCAATCCGGCATTGCTTATTCCGATAAAGGAAGAATTTCAAAAAGCCCGCGGCGAAGGATTTAAATACACTCCCATTGTGCCTGGCAAACCGGAATTAGATTATCGATTAGAGAATTAATCATTTAAAAATTACAAAAATGAAAAAAAATATTATTGCACTTATACTGGCAGTGGTTGCCCTGAATGTTTGGGCTGCTTCCCCTATTAAAATCAGCAAATCAACTACAAAACACGGTCCTGAAAAGGGTTCATTAATCATTATTGGCGGCGGGTTAATTCCCGAAGATGTTTGGGCAAAATTCACCGAATTGGCCGGGGGTGTCGACAAAGCCAACATTGTGGTGGTAACTACGGCGGCTGGAGACTCTGCCGGTGTTGAAACCGCTACGGTGAATCTGGTAAAAAAGGAAACCAAAATCAAAAAAGTAACGCTCCTTCATACCAATGATTTAAAGGAGGCAAACAGCGAAAAATTTATTGCTTCCTTGAAAAATGCAACCGGTGTGTTTTTTGAAGGTGGTCGTCAGTGGCGCATTGCCGATTCATACCTGAATACCCTTACCCATCAGGCATTTTGGGACGTGTTGAACCGGGGTGGAGTGATTGCAGGAACATCGGCTGGAGCCAGTATTCAGGGTTCGTTTCTGTGGAGAGGCGATACTTCGGGAGCGCAAATCACGGTAGGCGATCACACCCAGGGATTGGGCTTTTTGAAGAATTCTGTTATCGATCAGCACATTTTGCGCCGTAACCGTCAGTTCGATTTGATTAATGTCATCAAAGAAAGCCCGAAACTGATTGGCATCGGGTTGGACGAGTCAACGGCTATCGTTGTTCAACGCGATTCTTTCGAGGTAGTAGGTAAGTCCTATATTGCTGTTTATGATTATAAAACAATTGTGGGCAGTGGCGAAAAACATGTGATTGGCAACAATGAGAATTTCACGGCGTCATCCGGTCCGTTCTTTTTCTTAAGTAAAGGTCAAAAATATGATTTGAACAAAAGAGAAGTAATCAGAGAAGCCAGAAGACCGCGCGAACCACGGGTAACGACTGGAACGACTGAGAAATAAGTTAGCTTTAGAAATGGATTATCGAATAAAAAATTAAAATATTAGAAAATGAAAAAAAACTATTTACTTTTTCTGTTTACGTTGCTTCTTAGCGTAAATGTGGTCACTGCCGGTTCTATAACGGAGCCCAAGTTCGGTCAGTACACGGTGGGCGACGACTATTTTCTTGCAAATTACACCCAACTTCTCGATTATTGGGGAAAATTGGAAAAGGAATCCGACTGTTTTAAATTGGTTGAAATTGGAACAACACCTGAAGGCAGGTCTCAAAAAATGGCTATTATCACCTCGCCGAAGAACCTCAAAAATCTGAAACGTTATCAAGATATCTCAGTTAAGCTTGCTAAGGCCGAAGGACTCACCGAACAGGAAGCTCATTCACTTGCAGCTGAGGGAAAAACAGTTGTGTGGATTGATGGAGGATTGCACGCTACTGAGGCTATCAATGCACAAGCTCTTTTCATTACGGCATATGATCTTCTAAGTAAGAATGACGAGGAGACATTACGGATTTTGGACAATGTAATTTTACTTTTGGTTCCTGCAAATCCTGACGGTATGGAACTTGTTTCAAACTGGTATATGCGTGAAAGTGACCCCAAGAAACGTAACATGAATATTCCAAGACTGTATCAGAAATATGTTGGTCATGACAATAACCGTGATTCATATATTGCAAACCAACAGGAAACAGAAAACATCAATCGTCAAATGTACATTGAGTGGATTCCGCAAATCATGTACAATCAACATCAAAGTGGTCCTGCAGGATCGGTACTATTCTTTGCTCCTTTCCGCGATCCTTTCAACTATAATCAAGATCCATTGGTACCTATTGGAATTGATTTAGTAGCTTCGGCTGTTCAAAACAGGTTTTTATCAGAAGGAAAGGCTGGAGCAGTAACCCGCGATGCAGCTCCATATTCTACCTGGTTTAATGGTGGTGACCGTACCACAGTTGGATTTCATAACCAAATCGGAGTTATGTCCGAGATTATTGGAAATCCTACACCTATCAGTATTCCGTTGATTGCTTCTAAATTGCTACCTAACGGAGAGCAGCCTTTACCTATCGGACCTCAACAAATATGGCATCAACGCCAGAGTATTGACTATGTTAATTCAGCCGACCGTGCTATTTTGGATATTGCTGCAAAGTTCCGTGAAGATTTTCTGTATCGTATTTATATCATGGGTAAAAATTCCATCGAACGCGGAAGCAAAGATTACTGGACGTTGACACCTAAACGTATTGCAGAACTGGAAGCTAATTATGCAAAATATAAAGCAGATCAGAAAAGCAACTCAGGTAATCAATCTTCGGCCGAAAATCGCGGTGGTAGAGGTGGATCGAATATTCCTATTGAATTCTGGGATAAGCTGCATACTACTGAAACACGTGATCCACGCGGCTATATCATACCTTCCAATCAGGTTGATTTCCTTACAGCTACTAAGTTTGTTAATGCACTTTTGAAGGCTGGTGTTGACGTACATCGTGCCACAAAGGAATTTCAGGTAGCTGGCAAAACATATCCTGCCGGTTCGTATGTGGTGAATGCTGCTCAGGCATTTCGTCCACACTTGCGTGATATGTTTGAACCGCAGGATCACCCCAACGATTTGGAATATCCCGGAGGCCCTCCGAAACGTCCTTATGACCTTACTGGTTATACATTGGCATTCCAGATGGATGTTAAGTTTGACCGTATTTTGGATGCTTTCGATGGTCCGTTTGAGAAAATCAAAGGATTGGCTAAGATTCCAACAGGAAAAATTACAGGAGCTGCAAAACCAGCTGGTTATTTGTTGAGTCATCAAATCAACGATGCTTTTACAGGTACAACCAAATTGCTTGCTTCAGGTCAGGAAGTTTACTGGCTGACTTCGCCACTAACCATCAAGGGCAAAACATATCCAGTTGGAACTATTTATATTCCGGCTAAAGCAACTACACCAGCGGCTGTTCAGAAATTAGCCGGTGAAGTAGGACTTAATTTCGAGGCTATTTCAGCCAAACCACATGGAGAAGCATTGAAACTTCGTCCGGTTAAGGTGGCGTTGTGGGATAAATACGGAGGCTCGATGGATTCAGGCTGGATTCGTTGGCTCTTGGAAACCCAATTCTCTTTACCATTTGACTTGGTTTATCCTGCTGCGTTGGACTCAGGAAAACTACATGCCAAATACGATGTGATTATTTTACCCGAAGGAGCTTTCCCACAGGCTAACGCAGGACGAGGTGGTGCAGCAGCTGAAGGTGGCGAAAACGCACGAAATTCCAGAGCGGACAATATCCCTGCTGAGTTTAAAAACAGAGTTGGTAACATTACCTTGGATAAAACCGCTCCACAATTGCGTCAGTTTGTTGAAGATGGCGGCGTTGTGTTGACAGTTGGAACTTCATCTGCATTTGGTAAATACCTTGGTTTGCCAATTGCCGATGCTTTGACTGAAACTAAACCCGATGGTACCGAAAAGAAAATCAGTTCCGATAAATTCTACGTTCCAGGTTCCTTGTTGCAAGTGAAAGTGGATAATACCCGTCCGATTGCGTATGGAGTTTCGGAAGATTTGGATGTCCTTTACAGTAATGATCCCGTATTCAGTTTATCCACTGATGCTAAACAAAAAGGTATAACACCAGTGGCATGGTTCCCTAACGCTGAACCATTGCGTAGCGGTTGGGCGTTGGGTCAAAGTTACCTGAAAGACGGAAATGCAGTGGTTGAAGCTACTGTAGGTAAAGGTAAGGTTTATCTTTTCGGACCTGATATTACATTCCGCGGACAATCACACGGTTCTTTCAAATTCCTGTTCAACGGTATTTATGAATCGGGAGCTAAAACCGTGAAATTATAATTAAGTATCAAAAATCCCGGGTGTTTTAGCTTGCAATATCAACTGAAATTCCCGGGACAATCAATCCGATTGATACCCTGATATTCATACAGAATGAAGCCTCATTTTTTAAGGAAACCTCATTTGCATGAACATCAGGGTACTTTCGTTCACTTTCAAATTTTTAAAATAAACACAAATGACACAACAAACTAAAAGTTTATACACTCACTTGGAATGCGTTGAATGCGGTAAGGGTTTTTCTAAAGAATCCGTTCACACACTTTGCGATGAGCCGGATTGCAAATCAATTCTATCGGCAAAATACAATTTTGGGGCAAACACGTTGACCCAGGACGAGCTGAAAAACAGACCCGCCACGCTTTGGCGTTACAAAGAGTTTTTACCGGTGCTGGATGAAGCCAATATTGTAAGCCTTGGCGAAGGTTTTACTCCGATACTGAAGCTCCATAACCTACCTCATATCGATGGGCGAAATGTTATCCTGAAAGATGAATCAAACAACCCAACAGGTTCATTCAAAGCCCGTGGACTGGGTGTTGCCGTTTCAAAAGCCAAAGAATTGGGTATAAAAACCTTTGTGATTCCTACCGCCGGAAATGCGGGTGGTGCGTTGGCAGCCTATTCGGCTCGAGCCGGATTGAAAGCGTATATTTTTATGCCGAAACTCACCCCGAATGCATTCAAAGCGGAAGCTAAACTTTTTGGTGCGGAAGTGACCGAGGTGGATGGAAATATCAGCGATTGCGGAAAACTTGCCAATGCGTTGGCCAGCGAAAACGGCTGGTTCGATGTTTCCACGCTGAAAGAGCCGTTCCGGTTGGAAGGGAAAAAAACCATGGGTTACGAAATTGCCGAACAACTGAACTGGAATTTACCGGATGTCATTCTTTATCCTACCGGTGGCGGAACCGGAATTGTTGGAATTTGGAAAGCTTTTGACGAGCTGGAAGCTCTTGGATGGATTGGAAGCAAACGCCCCAGAATGATTGCCGTGCAAAGCGATAGTTGCAATGGAATTTACAAAGCTTTTCACAACAAAGAACCTCGTTCCGAGTACATCGATAACGGCTTTACCGTGGCCAATGGACTGAGAGTTCCCAAGCCCTATGCCGACAAAGTGATTCTGAAAGTGTTGAGAGACAGTGGTGGCGATTCGGTGAGCGTGAGCGATGTTGATATTCTAGCCGCTTTGCGTGAGCTTTCGTCGAAGGAAGGATTGTTTGTCGCTCCCGAAGGTGCTGCGTTGTGGCACGCTTATAAAAATTTGGCGAGCAGCGGAAAACTGGGCGAAAACGAAACGGTATTGTTATTAAACACCGGTAGCGGTTATAAATATTTGGATAACATTTAATTTTTCGAAACGGATGAAATGAACATGACAAAATTTAATCTATTTTGACCCACACGGGAATGATTAAATTTTGTTTTGCGAGTTCCATACGACAACTGTAAAAAAAATAAAAATGAACGAATGAAATTACATTGGCAAATACTGATTGCATTGGTAATCGGGACGGTAATCGGGATAGTATTACCCTCGGCAACGCCCTGGATAAAATGGATTGGCGATATCTTCCTGCGCGGACTCAATATGGTGGTTATTCCGCTGGTAATAAGTTCCATCGTGGTGGGAGTACTTAATGTGGGCGGGAATAATCTGGGACGGCTGGGATTGCGCTCCGTGTTGTTTTTTGCTGGTTCCACACTTGTTGCCATTCTTACCGGACTGGTTTTTGTAACCGTAATCAAGCCTGGTGTAGGAGTGAATTTAGTATCGGATCTTCCGGCTAATACAGCTGCAAAATCGGGTAGTTTCCTAGATATGTTGGTCAATATTATTCCGTCCAATATATTTTCCGATTTAGCTACCGGAAGCGACCGTTTACTGGCTATAATCTTTTTCTCGGTGCTTTTTGCAGTGTTCCTCTCGAAACAGGAAGCCCGTCACCGCGACAATCTGGCCGGTTTGTTTGAGTCGGTTTTTGTGGTGATTATGAAAATTACTGGGTTGGTCATTGCGTTCAGTCCATTGGGTGTATTTTCCATTATTGCAGTTCAGGTTGCTAAGTTCGCCGGCGATTCGCATCAGTTGGTGGTGGTGGCTTCAAGCCTCGGAGCGTATTTATTTTCCATTATTGCCGCCTTGTTGTTCCATAATTTTGTAACACTCTCGTTGGTTTTATTTTTCATTGTAAGAGTTAATCCTTTCAAACACATTGCCAACATGGCTTCGCCGTTGCTTATGTCGTTTTCCACTTCGTCGTCGAGCGCCACCTTGCCGCTGACACTTCGCGAATTGGAAGAAAAGAGCGGGGTAAGCAACCGGATTACCAGTTTTGTTATACCGCTGGGCACGGCCGTAAACCGCAATGGTACGGCTTTGTTCGAGTGCGGTGCTGCGCTTTTTATAGCGCAGGCTTATGGCATCGAATTGAGTTTCGTGCAGCAATTTATGCTGGTAGCCACTACTTTGCTGGCTTCGGTGGGGGCTGCCGGAATTCCGATGGCCGCTTTCGTAATGATGAGTATTATTCTCGATTCGGCCGGAATTCCCAAAGAAGGTCTTGGTTTATTGCTTGTTGTAGATCGGATTTTAGATATGTTTCGTACGGCAACGAATGTGTATGGAAATACTTGTGCTACGCTTTTTGTGGCAAAATCAGAAAATGAAAAGCTCTAAATAATTAAAACTTCACCGCAATGAAAGGAATATCGATCATTTTTGTTCTGTTTTTGGTATTTGTTTTGCTTATTTTCAGTTCTTTTCAGTTGTTGAACAGCCAACCGGATAATGTTTTTACTGGACAGGCCAGAGGCGAAAACGGACTTGTAAAAGTAGCAGTTACCATCAAAAACAACCAAATTGAAAAAATTACGATTCTTGAAAATCACGAGTCGGATTTTACGGCAATTGTTTTTGACAGCATTCCGAATATGATTATAAAATCCAATTCGCCCAATGTCGATGCTGTTTCGGGTGCTACAGTCTCCAGTAATGCCATTATGGAGGCGGTGAAGGATGCCGTTCGGAAATCGGGTGTGTCATTGCAAGCCAAAAAACAGATTATCAGAACAGTGGTTGCAGAAAACGTTTCCACCGATGTTGTTATTATCGGTTCGGGAGGTGCGGGACTTGCGGCAGCCATTGAGGCTTCAAAAGCCGGAGCAAAAGTCATTGTGGTGGAGAAAAATTCTTTTATCGGAGGAAATACCAATTATGCCAATGGGATGAACGCAGCGGGAACTTCGAAAGGAAAGAATTATACGCCTGAACTTTTCTACGAAGAAACCATGAAAGGCGGTCATTACCTGAATAATCCGGATTTGGTGAAAGTGCTGGCATATCAGTCGGAAGAAGCTGCTCACTGGATTGACAGCCTGAAAAAAGTTGCTTCAACCACACCGGAAAACCATTTCCTTTCAAATGATCAAACAACATTCGGTGCTGAACTGATTCGAATACTGAATACCGAGATTAGAAAGCGGAAACTGGATGTACGGCTGAATACCAAGGCAGTGGAAATTCTTTCGGCGAATAATGCGGTAATCGGCATACGTGTCGAAACTGGGGCGGGAGATGCTTACACCATCCATTCCAGGGCAGTGGTTATTGCCAGCGGTGGTTTTGGTGCAAATCAGGTGATGGTTACCCGCTACAATCCGAAATTAAAAGGATTTGGAACGACCAATCAACCCGGTGCCACAGGAGATGCTTTTGGAATGGTTGAAAAACTGGGTGTCAGTTTGGTGGATATGAATCAAATTCAAACTCATCCCACCGTGTTGCCTACCAAGCACCAAACCATTACCGAAGGAGTTCGCGGTGCAGGTGCCATATTGATTAACCGGGCGGGAAAGCGATTTGTAGATGAAACGGAAACACGCGATACCGTTTCCGAAGCTATTTTGCGTCAAAAGGGGAAAACGGTTTTTCTGTTATTCGACTCGGGCTTGTTGGAAAAAGTGTCGGCACTTCGTAAAAACAAAGAGGAAGGGGTATTAACCCAAGCAGCCACCCTGCGGGAGTTGGCAGCCAAAATCAATGTGAATGAAACCATTTTAGCAAAAACAGTGGATGCTTATAATACCTATGTCAAAGCGCAAAAAGACCCCAAATTCGGGAGAAAGAGATTGGCTTTGGAAATATCCAAATCCCCTTTTTATGCCGTGGAAGTGGAACCGGCCATACACTACACCATGGGCGGCATCAAGATAAATACAGCTACCGAAGTGATCAATACATCGGGCAACGTGATAAAAGGACTTTTTGCAGCAGGTGAAGTTACCGGCGGTGTGCACGGAGCCAACAGATTAGGCGGTAATGCCATTACGGATATAATTGTTTTCGGACGAATTGCAGGCCGGCAATCAGCGAAATTTGTGAAAGCTCATAACGCCCAATAAATCTATTGTGGGAATATATACTTCTTATACAACATTATATTTCAACATAACAAAACGCCCCGAGAACAAAGGGAAACAAATAGTAGCAATTTTACCCGATACTGGTGAACGATATCTTTCCACTGTATTATATGCCTTTGAGGAATATCCTTTGAAGAAAAAATTGATGTGAAGTCAGTAGTTTTACTAAATATACCTACAAAAAGGTATTAAAAATGACTATATTAAGGTATTTCAGCAGTTGTTTATACGCCCTATCTTTGTATTGTTATATTTATGAAATAATATAATAAACAAATTCTGTAAATTTTATCTTATGAACTCATTAATTATGTATATGTGTTGCTGTCATTATCATTTCAATGACCGGTCGAGTCGCTTGTACATATTCGTAAAATAGATTTTCACAAATAAACAAAAACGCAGCAGGTCAGGAGAACTTATCGGCTGCGTTTTTTATACATTCAATTGTTATCTTTTGTACACATATTTATTTTGTTTAGTAACGCTTATAAGTTGTTTTTCTTCGATGTGAATCTCGGCAAAACAATAAATAGGCATATTTTAAGGTAAGGTTTTTATTAACCAATGGATAGATCTTTTTTTGATATTAATTTTGAAATTATTTTTTACGATGTGAATCGGGTGAGGATAATGAATAATGGCTGAAATTAGAAGATTTGTTACTGAAACTGGATCTTTTAAAATTGAGTTATTGTTGTTTAGTTTTATTGTTTCTATCCATCGTTTTCCTTCAATGCGAAAAGAAGGAAAATGATGGATTGTTTTAGATTTTGGTTCTTTCATAGAGATTTATACTTCCAATACTGTAACTATACCCCAATTATGGTATGTAAATACTATGATTGGGGTATTTTATATCCCTCAAAATAGTATGAACTTTGCATATTAATTAATGGTCTTTAATGGCACCGTTGGAAATATTGGTTAGTGTTGAAGAGACTGTTGATGTTCTGTGCTAAATACCTCAATTTTTAATTTGAATAGAATTATTTACCCTGTCTTAATATAAATATTTCGACGTTTACTTCTGACTTTCGGCGCTACCCAACGGAAACCTGAAACAAATGTAAAATCTGTTTCAGCAACAATGAAAAAGAAAGATAAACATTTTTGTTGTACAGCATACTTATAAAACAAACTTATTATAATATCGTAGGAATTAATGGATGAGGCTATCTTTATAATTGCTGAAAATTTCGACTTGTGTAGGCTGGGACTTACTTATATTATTCAGGAACAGATTCAATCTCCAAATATTATAACAGTTTCTGATAAGTTGGAATTGCATAAAGCTTTGTTGTATAACGAAACTGCTACTGTCATTATCGATTTTGACAGTCTGGCTTTAGACAGTTTGGATGAAGTAGTTGTTGTTTCCACCTGTTTCCCCCTATCCAACTGGCTGTTTATGGGTGAAATTCCTGATGAGTCTTTTCTTATGCCATTAACAGCTTCATTTGAAAGAGCAAATTTTATTCTCAAATCAAATGGATACGATGTTATAACCATGGCGATTTTGGACACAATTTCGGGTAAAAAGTTTTTTTGCAGTGAAGCTCTTCATATCATTATGGATGGTCATAACAGGAAAAAGGAATCTGTAGGGAAAAGAAACTTGCTGACAAACACTGAATTAGAACTTATTCAATTACTCATGCAAGGCAAAACAGCAAAAGAAATTGCTGAATTACGCTGTCTGAGTCATCATACAGTTAATACTCACCGTAAAAATATATTTCGCAAGTTAGGTTTGAACAATGTGCAGGAACTAATCAAGTTTGCTTTGAAAAACGGGTTGGTGGATCTGACTGAGTATTATATATAAGTTGATTATAGAATTGTTTGTTTTTTATAAAACTACCCGGAGTAATCTTGTATCCACAAATTGGACAATCGTCTTATAAAGTGCTTTGTTATTGGATTTTTATACAAAGGTAAATACCATAAACAAGGTAGATAAATACCCTCTGAATGGGATTGTAACAACTGCTGAATAAGTGGAACTTTGCAATATAAAATTCGAGCTCACATATTCACAGATGATAGATTCATGATGAGCCAGGGGTTCTTAATCAAATTTAAATGGAAACTAAGTATGAAACAAGAAGATGAGTACCAAAAAGCTTTACAGGAAAGTTTCTTTCTCATGAAGTTGAAAGAAATAGTTTTAATATACTTAAATCAGAGTAATCGAATGTGTCGATGTTGTTGGGAATAATAAAATCAGAAGAATAAATCAACAATTAATCATTCAATTATATATTACTATGACTTTAAATAATAAATTAGGAATATTCATCCTTTTTCTTGGTCTTTCTCAAATTATTTCAGCTCAGGATAGTCTTTCTGAAAAGAAACCATCTGAATCTGAACGTCTCAAATTAGTAGAAAAAGCAATAAGTGTATTGCCAAAAATAAGTGGATTAGTAAACTTACGGTATCAATATTCCACAGAGACAGATAACTATGTCAGTGGAAGAAACGGTTTTGATGTTCGTCGTGTTTATTTAGATTTCAGGGGCAATGCCATCAAAGAATTAAGCTACCGTGTGCAAATTGATTTTGCAACGACTCCCAAAATACTGGATGCTTATGTGGAATGGAAACCAAGCAAATATATCGGTTTACAAGCCGGTCAGTTTAAAACGGCATATACATTGGAAAATCCATATTCGCCTTCTAATTTAGAAACTGCTGATAATTCGCAGGTAATATCTAAACTGATTACTGATTATAACAACAATGGTCGGGATATTGGGCTGGCTTTAAACGGAAGTTTTTTTCAGAAAAAGGGCTATAACTTGATTGAATATAAAATTGGATTATTAAACGGAAACAACATAAATACTACCGACAATAATAAAACCAAAGATGTGTATGGGGTATTGATTGTCAATCCGCTGAAATCATTGAGTTTTGATGCATCATTATATAAAGGAAAATATGGTGTGGAAACAGCCAAATATGATAGAAACCGCAGTAGCTTAGGAGCAAAGTATGATGATGGAAAACTATTGGTTCGGGCAGAATATGTTGCCGGAGAAATCGGTACCACGCAGGTAAATCTGAAAGATGCCAAGGGATATTATATTTCAACAGCTTATTACATAACAGACAAACTGCAACCGGTGTTGAAGTATGACTTCTACCAAAACGATAAAACGACAAGTAGCTCTGAGATTACAAATTATGTCGTAGGCTTAAACTATTGGATAACTCCTAAAACGAGACTTCAGGCAAACTATACACGCAAAGACAATAAAGACTCAACCAAAGCAGATACTGATTATCTGGTTGCACAATTACTTCTTAGCTTTTAATTATAAACACTATTGTAACAAAATACAGATATGAAAAAGATAATAACATTAACACTCATATTCGCAGTTCTTATTGGTTTTACCAATAAATCTCAGGCTCAGAAAAAAGAACTCAAAGGTCAAATTTCGTTGTCAGGAGCTTTTGCTCTTTATCCGTTGGCTGTAAAATGGGCTGAGGAGTTTAAAAAACTTCACCCCGAAGTAAAAATTGATGTTTCGGGTGGTGGAGCAGGTAAGGGAATTACTGATGCATTGGCTAAGGTTGTGGATTTGGGAATGGTTTCAAGGGAAGTGAAACCCGAAGAAGTTGCTAAAGGTGCTTGGTTTGTAGCCGTGGCCAAAGATGCCGTTGTGCCAACTATTAATGCTAAGAATCCAAAAATCAAGGAATTATTGGCTAAAGGACTGACACAGGATGCTGCCACTAAAATTTTCGTAACTGGAGAATTTAAATCGTGGGGCAATGTGCTGGGTGTAAATTCAAACATTCCTATTCATGTTTATAACCGTTCAGATGCTTGTGGTGCCGGAGAAACATGGGCTAAATATCTGGGCAATAAGAAACAGGAAGATCTGTTGGGTACTGCCGTTTTTGGTGATCCCGGAGTGGCATCGGCTGTTCAGAAAGATCCGCTTGGCTTGGGTTATAACAACATTGCTTACGCTTACGATTTGAAGACAAAGAAACCAAATCCCGGTATTTTGGTATTGCCTATTGATGTGAATAATAATGGAAAGATTGATGCTGCTGAAAATTTCTATGCTACATCTAGTCAATTGATTTCAGCTATTGCACAGGATAAATATCCTTCACCTCCTGCCCGCGATTTATACCTGGTGGCAAATGGAAAACCGACAAATCCGGCAGTAGTTGCATTTTTGAAATTTATTCTTACTGAGGGTCAAAAATACAATGTTCCAAACGGTTATATCAGTCTGCCAAAAGACAAATTGAATAAAGGAATTGCTAAACTGAAATAAAAGTTTCCTAAATATCCAAGGTGGACTTAAAAGAAGTTTGAATCATCTCAAATTATAATACTCATCATAATATAGTTATCCCAAAGTCCTTCATAGAAGGGACTTGGGGTTTCTTTCAATTTAAAATGTACAAATTACCAACTACTCTCACAGAAGATATTGCTTACTTCGGAACACTTATTGATGATTTCCATCAGGGAAAAATTGAACCTGTCAAGTTTAAAGGAACGCGAGTGCCAATGGGTATTTACGAGCAACGCAAAGATGGTACATACATGGTTCGTGTGAGATGTACTGGCGGATATATCAGCCCGGAGCAACTAAAACAAGTGGCTCTGACTGCTCAAAGCCACAATTCAACGCTTTTGCATATCACTACCCGGCAGGAGATTCAAATTCATCATATATCAATTGATCAGGTAAAAACCATTTTGCCGGAACTGCAAACAGTTGAGCTTTCGTCGAAAGGTGGCGGAGGTAATACGGTACGTAATTTTTTGGTAGATGTAAACAGCGGTATCAGCCACACTGAAGTGTTTGATGTGTTGCCTTATGCTGTTGATTTGACCACCAGGTTAATTGCTGAACCGGACTCATTCAGTTTACCTCGCAAACTGAAGATTGCATTCTCTACAAGTGAATCAAAGGCGGATTTTGCTGTGATCAATGATTTGGGATTCATAGCCAAAATTAAAGATGGGAAACGAGGTTTTAAAGTCTATCTGGGTGGTTCGGTGGCATCAAATCCAACGCTTGGATGGGAATTATTCGATTTTGCTCCCGAGGAAGAATTAATCAATATAGCTATTGCTGCCAAAAGATTTTTCAATAACCACGGTAATCGTAAAAATAAACATAAAGCCCGAATCCGTTACATCTTTTACAAAGAAGGTGAAGAAAAAACCAAAGAATTATTCTTCAATTACTACAATGAGATTAAAGCTAAAGAGAATGTAGTTTACACTCCCGCTAGTTTGAATTTTGAATATAGAAGTCCTTTATTTGGAGCATCTGTAGTAAACTCTGCAGAATTTGAATTGTGGAAGAAACAGCATGTATCGGATCAAAAACAAAACGGACTTTTCTCTACTATCGTTTCTTTTGTAAATGGGAATACTGATAGTGAAACATTACTGAAAATTGCCGGTTTTGCTTCTGAATTTGGAAACGACGTATTGCGTTTCACAGCTCGTCAGCAACTTCAAATCAGAAATATCCCCGAAAAATACTTGGGCAATGTATACCTCCTGCTTAAGGAGCTGAATATTCCAACAGAACTTCCGGTTGTTATAAACAATATCGTTTCCTGTACCGGAGCTGATACTTGTAGATTAGGTATTTGTTACTCAAAAGGTGCTTCGCTGGCTTTACGCAAGAAACTAAGTAAAAGTAATCTGAATTTGAACGAAGTTAACGAACTGCAAATCAACATTTCAGGATGCCCTAATTCATGTGCTCAGCAAATTTGGTCTGATATAGGTTTTTCTGGAAGAGTCGGGCGCAATGAGAGGATGTATGCAGCTTACAATGTATATGTTGGTGCTCAAAAAGGAAATAATCCACAGTTAGGCGAGCCTATAGGAACAGTAAGTGCCAGAGACCTGCCTCAGTTTACCGAAGATATTTTAGCAGATTATATTAGTGTAAAATCAACCCATCCCTCTTTCAGAACTTATTTGGATGCCGGTGGCAAATACACCTTAAAATCATTAGTTGAAAAATACAAGGAAATTCCCGATTTCGAAGAGGATAAAAACTATTACTACGACTGGGGAAGTGAAGAACTTTTCTCGGTGGCAAACAAAGGACCGGCCGAGTGTTCTGCGGGATTGTTTGATATGATAGATGTAGATTTGAACTTTATCAAACAAGGTTTTGACTTATTGAAAAGCGAAACTAAAGCACGTAAGATTAATCAAATTCTGTTTGACATTATTTTCTCTTCATCGCGCATGTTATTGGTGACTAAAGGAGCAGAGCCTAAAACAACTGCCGAGGCTTTTGAACTTTTTATTGATAAATTTATAAACGAAGGCTTGGTGGACGAATCGTTTAAAGACTTGGTAAAAACTGCTCAATCCAATCCGGATTCTGATTTTTCAATCCGAAAAGACGAAATCGCAGCATTGTCCGAAACTGTAATTCAGCTTTACGAAGGAATGGATGATTCTTTGCAGTTCAAAAATCAGTCAGCCAGACTGGCTGAGATCAAGCTGGAGACTCCAGTTCAGGAAACTAAGACAACTGGCGTAGCAATTCGTATAAAAGACTTTCGTGGAGTGGCTTGTCCGATGAACTTTGTAAAAACAAAAATTGAACTGGCGACCCTGAAATCGGGTGAATTGTTAGAGATATGGCTTGACGATGGTCAACCTATACAAAATGTGCCAGGATCGGTTCGAAATGAAGGACATGAAGTAATTTCAGCAATTCCAGAAGGTGTTTTTTGGAAAGTTATGATTAAAAAAAAATAGTTCAACCCGTAGTGCATTAATAAATAGTAATAAAAGAAGTTGTTCATTTCGGGTAAAGCCGTATTTAAATTAAAGCAAAGCAAAGGTCAGGTTGCTATTAAGCCTATGAAGGTTCATTAGCTCTCATTTAATGACTGTTTATTCCTGAGCCCCATTGCTTTTAGCTATATCTATCCAATGGCTTATCAGTGAACGCTGTTCAGCACCAACGGCAACAGACAACAGTAAAGCAAGTGCCATAACCAATACCGCTGCTTCCTGAAGTTCTTTCATGGTTTGAGCATTTCCGAATGTGGCTTGTAACTCTTCCTGAAGCAATATAATATGATGCTCACAAAAGAGTTGAGGATTCAGAATGTCGGGATTTAAATCGGGGATAGTCAATAAATCGAGCCACAGTTGGCCAACTCTTTCTGCTAATCGGTTTGGCGTTTCATTTGACATAAGTCGCCATTGTTGCAAAGTTGCCTTATCTCCTGATGCTGCCAAACCACTATCCAACAGCAACTCAAAAGCGATATCTGCCAATAGTTGTACTAGCTCCAGATAAGTATTCTGAGCCAGTTCCCATCTTTCTGTTTGTTGTCCAACTAGATATTCAGTTACACTGCAATATGGTAAATTCAACACCTCACTGCATCCTTCCAAACAAGGGAACGTTTCACCCTGATGCATATAAACTGTTTCGCCGTTTTGGATTTGCCGTCCCAACGGGAAAAGACGACATGCAAGAGGACGGGCAGTATGAACGCTGCAGCCTGTTCCGTCCGCATACTGGGCACAAGCCTGTTTCCCATTATACCCAACTGTGGCATTAAACAACAACCGTAAGCCGCACCATTCAGTATACGAGTTTCTGAATTCACGAGCACTAATTTTCTTTTCACTGGCCAAACAAGCCAGTTCCCACGGATTGAGCAATACCTTATTGCCGTGGCAACAATTTCCAGCACGTGAACAGGTTAGTGGTAGTTCGTCGGATAGTTTTAGTATGGTGTTTTGCATCTTTTTTTGAGTGATATTGATAAATGGCTGCTTAAACAAAAATCCGCAAAACAGATTGTATACTGTTTTACGGATTCTAAATTAATAACGAGCGACTTGAAACTATTTTGCGTAGCTTACGGCACGGGTTTCACGGATAACCGTGATTTTTACCTGACCAGGATAAGTCATTTCGTCTTGTATTTTCTTTGCAATGTCGAACGACAATAATTCAGTTTCTTTATCGTCAATTTTGTCAGCACCCACAATTACGCGCAATTCGCGGCCTGCCTGAATAGCATAAGTTTTTAGTACGCCAGGATAAGACAATGCCAGATTTTCCAAATCATTCAATCGTTTGATATATGCTTCCACTATTTCACGACGTGCTCCGGGACGCGCTCCCGAGATAGCATCACACACCTGAACTATCGGTGCAATAAGCGTTTCCATTTCCACTTCGTCGTGGTGTGCACCTACAGCATTACAAATGTCCGGCTTTTCTTTGTATTTTTCGCACAAGCGCATACCAAGTATTGCGTGTGGCAATTCCGGTTCATCATCCGGCACTTTACCAATATCGTGTAAGAGTCCTGCTCTTTTAGCCTTTTTAGGGTTTAAACCTAGCTCCGAAGCCATTGTGGCGCAAAGATTGGCTGTTTCACGAGCATGTTGCAATAAATTCTGTCCGTAGGATGAGCGGTATTTCATTTTACCAACCATACGAATCAGTTCAGGGTGCAACCCGTGTATTCCAAGATCAATGGTGGTACGTTTTCCTATCTCCACTATTTCTTCTTCCACCTGCTTACGCACTTTGTTTACTACTTCTTCAATACGAGCAGGGTGAATACGTCCATCAGTTACTAACTGGTGAAGTGATAATCGTGCAATTTCGCGACGAACAGGGTCAAAGGCAGAAAGTACAATAGCTTCCGGGGTATCATCAACAATGATTTCAACGCCGGTAGCAGCTTCCAATGCGCGGATGTTACGTCCTTCACGACCGATGATTCGTCCTTTTATTTCATCAGATTCAATGTGGAATACGGTAACCGAGTTTTCGATAGCCGTTTCTGTAGCCACACGCTGAATACTTTGAACAATGATTTTCTTAGCTTCTTTGTTGGCAGTCATTTTAGCTTCTTCCATAATGTCGTTTACGTACGACATGGCTTCGGTTTTAGCTTCTTCTTTCAATGCCTCAATTAAGCGCTCTTTGGCCTGATCGGCGGATAAACCGGAGATGGCTTCAAGTTCAGCTTGTGCCTGATGTTGAAGGTGTTCCAGTTCTTTTTTCTTGTTTTCTATAGTTCCAAGTTGTAACTCAAAGTGTTCTTTTTGGGCTTCAACTTCATTTATTTTCCGTTGAACATCGCCTTGCTTTTGGTTCAGTTGCATTTCTTTTTGCTGAAGTCTTACTTCTACAACCTGAATTTTGGCATTGCGCTCCTGAACCTGTTGTTCGTGTTCTACCTTAAGAGCTATGAATTTTTCTTTAGCTTCTATAAGTTTATTTTTCTTGAGCAGTTCAGCCTCTGCTGCTGCTTCCTGAATCGCTCGTTTATTGATAAAGCGAAACAGGACAAAAGTCCCGCCGGCTCCGGCAATTAAAGCAATCAATCCGATTATTATGTTTTCCATTTTGAAAGTTTAATGTAAGTAATTTATTTGTAGTTAGTTTTATTAATTAGTTGATTTAGTTTACGGATACAAAAAACGCATTGACATTGAATCTGAATAATATCAATGATTTTGAAATTATCCCTAAACAACGTAATGCGGTAAAGTGTGTTTAAAAAAACGGGTTACTCTTTCGATAGTAGTGCTTCTAACTCTTTATCAAGAGCTTGAATTTTTTCGGCTAAAGGAACTATGTCATCTGCAAATTCTTGCTTTGATACCAAAACTGCTAATTGATACGCAACTAAAATGAGAATTTCTTCTGTCGGTCTTTGGCTGAATTTTTGCTGATATTCAGCAAGGTATTTTACCAGTAATTTTTCAGCTTTACGGTACAATTCCTCGTCTTTACGAGCAATACGTAGAGGTAGTCTTAAACCACCAACTTGCACATTTATTAAAAAAATATCGTCTTTCATAAGCTCTATTCATCCAAAAGAGCTAAACATTTATCAATTTCCCGCACCATTTTGGCTATTTTTTGCTTGGATTCTACCTTTTCATTTTCAGATATACCCAGGTTTCTTGCCATTTTTAAATGGTCGTAATTTTTTCGAAGTTCTAAAACTTCCTGATGAGCAATCATTAAATCAGTTTGTTTTCGGTCTAAATCTGCTTTCAGGTGAGCATTTTGAGTTTGCAATGACTTGTACTCCGAAATCAATTTTCGCAGTTTTATTTCAAATGCGCGTATAAGTTCTTCGTAACGGTTAGTCATTTTTCAAAAAAATCTATACAAAAATACGCTTTTGCTTTGAATTGGAAAAATAATTTGCAATCTTTTTTTAATAAGTTCGTTATGCTGCTTATTATTCGGGGAGCTCTTCTTCTCTTATTTTTTTACAATTTCATTGGCTCGCATTAATGCAGCATTGATATTACTGCATATATTTTCGGAGCCTAACAGTTTTTCTATGTTGTTTTTTATCAACACTGCATGCACATTTTCGTTTACACCTGACAACAAAACATGAATCTTATCTTTTTGTGCCGATTTTATTAAGCTTTGCAGATTGTGAGCTCCGGTTGAATCCATAAACGGAACTTTTCGCATTCTGATAATCTGAACCTTCGGTCGGTCGCCAATGGTTTTCATCGTTTCTTCAAATTTATTGGCTACTCCAAAAAAGAACGGACCTTCAATCTCGTAAACTTCAACTCCTTTGGGCAATGTTAGTTTTTCGGTGTCTGTACTGCCTTCAATAAAATCAGCTTCATGCACTTTTTCTTTAAAAATGGATATGGATGAAGTCTCTGAAATACGACGAATAAATAAAACTGCTGCCATCAACAGACCGATTTCTATGGCAATAGTCAAATCAAAAATCACGGTAAGACTAAAAGTTGTGATTAATACCAGTATTTCAGATTTGGTATTCTTCAATAATCCTTTGAAAGTGCGCCATTCACTCATGTTATAGGCTACAATGACCAATACACCAGCCAGGCAGGACATCGGGATATGCTTGGTGAGTCCACCCAAAAATAATAGTATCAGAGCAAGGACAACGGCATGAATAATACCTGCCACAGGGGTTCTTCCGCCGTTGTTTATGTTTGTCATAGTTCGTGCTATAGCTCCAGTAGCCGGTATTCCGCCAAAGATAGGACTTACGATATTGGCAATACCCTGAGCTATCAGCTCGGTATTTGAATGATGTTTGTCGCCAATAACACCATCGGCAACTGTAGCCGAAAGCAACGATTCAATGGCTCCAAGCATGGCTATGGTAAATGCTGTGGGAAGTAATGTCTGGATAGCTGCAAAATCTATTTTAGGTGCAGCAGGTCTTGGAAGTGAAGGGTCTATCGTGAAACGGTCGCCAATGGTTTCTATCCCTGTAATGCCAAATTTGTTTTTCAAAAAATACACAATCAAAGTCATCAGCACTATGGCGATAAGTGAACCCGGTATTTTTTTTGAAAATCTGGGAGTGATAGCAATAATGATGATAGAGATTATGCCCACTCCCAGTGCCCATAAGTTGGTACTGTCGAAATGGTGCGAGTAGGTAATCCATTTGCCAATAAAGTCTCCCGGCACTTTGTCTATATGCAAACCAAAAAGATCTTTTATTTGTGTGGCAAAAATAGTGAGAGCAATACCGCTGGTGAAACCTACTACAACGGGGTATGGAATAAATTTTATTACGGTTCCTAATCTGAATATTCCCATGAGCACCAACATAACCCCGGCTATCATAGTGGCAATAGCTAGTCCGGCGACTCCAAACTGCTGAACAATGCCGTAAACAATAACGATAAAAGCTCCGGTAGGACCACCAATCTGCACCTTACTTCCACCAACGAAAGAGATAATGAAACCGGCAATTATAGCAGTAAATATACCTTTTTCAGGGGTAACTCCCGATGCTATTCCGAAAGCAATAGCCAGTGGCAGTGCCACAATACCGACAATTATGCCGGCCATCAAGTCAGCATAGAATTGTTCCTTTGAGTAATTCTTTAATGTGCTGAATAGTTTGGGTTGGAAAGAGATATTCATTCTCGTAGAATTTTTAAGTCACTTGCAAAGGTAAGCCTTTTTAGCTAAAAGTGTGTTTGAAAATTGAATATCCGGACATTTTCAACTCAATTTTTCAACTTTTTGAATCTGTATGTGTTTCTATGTGCAAAAAGAGTAATTTTGTACTCATAAACTTTTCACTATATAAATTACAAATCTGTTCGC
>Ga0302208_10000294_pt1 | contig 25205 bp, 20 predicted proteins | sample II_Fen_E2_3_FD_194577 | JGI IMG/M metagenome (GOLD analysis project Ga0302208, IMG submission 194577) | Peat permafrost microbial communities from Stordalen Mire near Abisko, Sweden - II_Fen_E2_3 | ecosystem: Environmental > Terrestrial > Soil > Wetlands > Permafrost | place: Sweden: Abisko...
TTATCGTCACACACGACAAAGAATTGGCGGCTTTGTCTGATAGGGTAATCGAAATGAAGGATGGAAATATTCTATTGGCAATGGATGTGTAGTCCCGCCGGGACACCAAAACACTTATTCTAATTTATCTGTTTTTCGCTCTTAAACTCTTTACAGGTAACTAAAATTCTATGTTTTGCAGGGGTTTTAAAACAAGATAGAAGAAGTAGAATAAAGACAGAAAAGAAACTATTCTTACCAAAATTCTTACCAGTTTCTAATGTATGGTAAGAATTTTATATCTTTGTAGTGTGTTTAACCAATCGTACACACTACAATGGCAAAGATTAGTTTTTACCTTACCAACCCAAAGACAAAAAACGAAACAAATCTTTTTTGTTTAATCAATTACGGACTATATAGAATTGACAATGGAGCAAAGAAGTATTTGCCCCTGAAATACTATACAGATATTACAATGTTCCCTGATTTATGGAATAAGGAGCTAAACAGGGCAAAAGAATCTAATAAGTGGGCGAATCCAGAATCGTTTGATGTTAGTCTGCAAGCGGTCAAAGAATCGGCACGAAAAAATTACGAGACGATTAATTTAGAAATTGAAACCTTTGATCGTACGGCAAAGGAATTAATAAGAACCCTTTCAGAGAATGGAAATGTACCATCTCACGATAAACTCCGTACTGAATTAGATAAGATATACAAACCTACCAAAGTAACCACTGAACAGGGCGAAACCCCTAAAGAACTATTTCCGTTTATCGACTTCTTTATTAAGACTGCAACCCGGAAAGAAAACACGATTAAGAGCTATAAAACACTAAAAAATAATTTGTTAGAATATCAAAATGACAAAAAAACTACTTTGACATTCGACCGACTCGATATTGATTTTTATAACTCTTTTGTCGACTACCTTACAAAACCTAAAACTATAAAGACTAAAGCCGGAAAACCTAAAACGGTTTCAGGACTATCAATAAACACTATTGGCACACGAATAAAGATATTGAAAACCTTTTTGAGTGCTGCAAATGACAGAGGAATAAGTGTACCGACCGACTACACAAAGAAATCATTCAAAAAACCAACTGAGGAATCATTTTCTATCTATCTGAATGAGTCTGAATTGACATCGATATACAATAAGTCAGATTTGCCCCTTTATTTGGAACGTGTGAGAGATTTATTCCTTATTGGTAGCTATACAGGGTTAAGATTTTCCGACCTCGCACAGCTCAAAAAAGAGAACATAACATCTGACAATACAATAAACATTACTACGCAAAAAACGAATCAGAAAGTAGTTGTCCCGATCCACCCAATTGTAAGAGAGATTTTTAGAAAGTATGATTATAAACTCCCAAAACTCCCAACAAATCAGAAATTCAATGAGTTTTTGAAAGAAGTCGCGAAATTAGCCGGAATAAAAGAACCCATTACGATGGAATCAACAAAGGGTGGTTTTAAAGTCTCTGAAACCACCGAAAAATATAACCTCGTAACGAGCCACACTGCTCGCCGTTCATTCGCGACAAACGCTTTCTTAATGGATATGCCAAGTATTTCAATAATGAAAATTACCGGACACAAGACAGAATCAGCTTTTATGAGATACATCAAAATGAGTGCAAAGGATAACGCTTTAAAAATGCAATCACACAAGTTTTTTAATCCTATGCTAATCGCTAAATAGATGAATTATGAAAAAAGTTGAGATAATTTCATTAAACAGCAAACTCGCCACAAAACAAATTACAAATGAAGAATATAATTCAGTAGAACTACTTGTAAATGAGATAGTAATAAAAACGTATGATTTTTTAGAAATAATTGTAGCTAAGCGTTTTTTGCCTGAAAATAATCAATATATTATTGATTTATTTCATAATTTTATTGGTCTATTTAAACTTCTTCCTAATAAAAACAACTTAATACTTAAGTCAGACTTATTCGAATTAAATAATACACTATTATATTTAATTGAAATAGTAACCGAAAATAGAAGAATGATATTTGAAATGGCAGAAGATGGGATTTATAATACTATAAATGCAAACACACTAATTGATTGTAAACGTGATTATTTAAGAAGTATTGTTAAAAGTAATATGTCAAATGATGTTAGAATACTGATAAAACATATGAATGTGCAATTAGAATTATTAATAGACATGGATAGAACTAAACAAATAAAGATAAATCAACAAAAAATAATTGATATTACTACAATCAAAACTAAACAGCCGTTATCCTTTTCAGAACTATTTATAAGTCCGTATTCAGAGAATGTTGATTTATTATTAGAAAAATTACAAACGATTGGACTAACTAAAACAGATAATTGTTGGAGAGAATGGGAGATTGGTAAAATAGAAAAAAACGAAACGTCAAAATTATATTTTTATCTAAAACGCAACAATATTTTAAGTGAATATAATACAGCCACAGCTCTGAAATGTTTTAATGAAAAATTTGGAGTTGAAGTGTATGATGATAAGAGAATGCATAATACTGAAAGATTTGCTTCACTTAGGACGCTTACAAATGCCGAAAAATCAGCAACGAAACCCAAACTATTAAACCAGTTTGATAGCGTATTTCAAAAGTGGAATAAAGAACTTGAATTAAAATAAGTCAAATCACATATTCCTATTCTGTACTATTCCCTTACGGAATAGGAATATAAAAGGCTAAATAATAATATTTGCAGACTTCACTCTCCAATTAAGTAAACCAGTGAAATAATTAGGAAATACTTTATCGTCTGTTATTATAATAATTGAATATATCATACTGTCTCTCTTAAAAACTACATTTATCATCAATGTTTAAAATAATTATTTAGACATCAACGCTTATTCAAATTCAGAATCTTTCCACCCAATTTGATGCTTCTTCTAAGTCTTTAAACATTTTCGTTATTATTCCATTATTATTCCATGTAATTTCTACAAAATGGAAAAAGTTTTCATTTTTGTCGTTTGCAATATGCGCCGTAGGAATTCTTCTAAACAACAGATTAATTTTATCTAAATGATTTGCAAACCAGAAATATGCTTCACCCATGCTTATGGTTATAGTTGTTTGCGAGAAATCAAAAATTATTTTATAATGAAGATTCAATGCCAACAAACAAATTTCGATATCCAGTTTTTCAAAATTAGCTGCAGTTACTTCTCCAACAATAACCACAATAATGGTTTGGCTGATATCATTTACGCTATATGAGTATTCCATATTTTTGAATTTTAAAGTGGTTTTTACTGGTTCGCCGAAACGTTATTTAAGTACTTTTGCTCATTCTGTTTTGATCGATTAATTTTATGCGTTTATCGTTATTTTTTAGACGATATTCCTTATTATTTGTAGAGTATTTTCAGATGCATATAATCAAATATGCAGAGCACCGATCTATTGTATTTATTTAAAATTAATTGTCAGTATCAGTGAAATCATTATTCTATTTATATGAAAGTCAGGTTTATTTATCATACAAGAGCAAAGTTTTAAAGAATGTGCCTGATGCTTATAAACCCTCAAACTGATGGTTCTAAAGCGAACCTCAGCAATTAAACCTATCGGCTTGTTCTGTCAACAAGACGGTTACTTCCATCGCTAAGGCGGCTACTTCGGTCACTAAACCTACTGACTCCGTCACCAAGCCGTCTACTTTGTTCATTCATACGGATACTTCGGTTACCAAATCGTCTACTTCGGCCACTAAACCGTCTGACTTTATCAGCAAACCAATTACTTTGGTGAACAAGGTGCGCGTGTCCGCTAAACATAGCCGAAACTCGGGCACTCTTCAGCGCCGAGTTGAAATTGGCACGAAGCGTCGACGAACTTTCTCCACTGTCATCGTTCCACCAAAAGTCATCGGCGGTATAGGGATAGTGCAGCACATAGATACGAGTGGATGTATTCACCCTGCTAGCACGATTCGCTAGATAAGCTGATGAAAGTCCATCAGTAAAGCTGGCCGGTCCGATTCCAAAAAACGATTTTGTAGTAACCCGGGCAGTAGGTTCGTACAAGAATGTAGGACTCATAATCCTGAATTGTGTTTACTTTTTTGTAAACCTATTTCAGGACTAGCCGATAGATTGCCGGAGGAAGCACGTCCCTCCCTCCCCCTTGTTATGGGCAGGGCTGTTAAGTTCTAAGTATTATTTTTAAGAGTTCTTTGACATTATAATTTGCAAAAATTTCAGTAGCCTGTTTGATGGATTTGTTTTCGGTTTTTAAAATGTTGAATGCAAAATCTCTCAGTAAAGCAAGAATTGAGGCAGCATGCTTATTTTTTGTGCATTTGGAATCTTCCAGCATAATAACATCCTTGGTATAATGCAGCTTATTCTCAATGTGCCAATGTGAGCGTATACCTTGAGCAATATATTGAGCATCGGTTGTTTGTAAATCCGAAACATAAAAGCTCTCTGTTTTGTGTTCTTTCTTTTTGGAAAGGAAGTTTCGACAAACAAAAGCGATTAACTGGATACTTTCCCAACCCTCTGCCAAATTATTCGCACGAGCGTAAAGGTAAGTTTCCCTGATTTCCATCCGACCTCTTTTTAGAGTTTCTTCTTTGTGATAACCAATTGGCTCACTCAAAATTATTGTTTCTTCAAGGGCAGTTTTGAGTTTGGGTTGATTCCCCTTTACTTTGATCAGGTAATGATTGTCGTTTTCTACGATTTTTCTTAGCGTTTTTTTTACAATGTAACGCGTCTAAAGTAAAGATAACGCCTTTCAAATCTAGGATTCCAAGCAATTCTTCTACCGTTTTTCCTTCATAGTCTTTCTTGTTTTCCAGCCTTTCAACGTGCAACACTTGTTCGCGTTTACTGCTAAACAAGCTCACCAGAGAAACAAAGTTTTGAAATTCATTGGAACAATCGCTCACGGTGGAACGAATGCTCTTGCCATCAATGCTTATCCATTCCCCTTCTTCTATTTGGACGTAATCTTGTGTCCATTTATGAAAAGCCTTTTGGATGGAAGCAAAATCTGTTGCCTGAATAAAAGTTCGAATACTGACATGAGAAGGTACTTTATTGTTTTTAAAACCGAATTGCTCTATCAGCACTAATTCGTTTAACTTACAAAAACGTCCAATCTCACGATAACCATATCGACCCCGAAGAATTCCCATAAGGATTATTAATAAAAAGGCTACACTGCCATAACGTTGACCTTGCAATCGCCGAGGGTCTTCAACTTCTGCTAAACATTCTAATAAACTCATAGCGTTTTTTTTTGCAAAGATAATGATTTCAAAGAACTTTTTAGAACTTAACAGCCCTGCCTTGTTATGGGGAGGGAAGAAACATGACCTACTTTTTTTTATTTTCCGGAAAAGGAAATTCAGGAGCAAAGAAATTGTCGGGCAAAGAGTTTGGATCAATCACCTCGCCCTGCTTGTATTTTGTATCGTCTGGAACCGGCTGAGTAGATTTAACTGGAGCATGCTCAAATCCGGTGACTTTTATTTCAGATCGGCGGTTGATTTGATCGATTTTCTCACTGTCGGAGATATCGCTGGGATCTCCATCAATCAAACGATTCTTACCATATCCTCGCGCCTTTATGCGACCCGCATCTACTCCTTGTCGTACAATGTAGTTTACCACAGCATTGGCACGTTGCTGCGAAAGCCACAGATTATACTCAACCGTCCCCCGTTTATCGGTATACGAAGCTATCTCAACGTGCATCATCGTGTACGACTTTAACAGAGAAACTATGCTATCAAGCATCGAATACGCAATAGGTTGAATATCCCATTTGTCAAAATCATAGTAAATAGTATCCATCTGCCAAGCTGTACCAAGACTCAATTTATTCAAAAATAGTTCACTACTAGGTGTATCATTTGTACTGTTGCGTATCAATATACCATGACTAGATTCATTAAAAACCGTATTCTGAAAAACCGTATCGTAAGGATTTATAATTGCCTTTACATACGCATCTCCTCCTTTGCTTACACGTACTGTATAATTTCCCTGTTTATTTGTTTTCTGAACATATACCTTCCCCTTTTGCTTATCATATACAAAAACGGTGACATTAGGAATAGGAAGGTCTGTAAGTTTATTCTTCACTGTACCAGAAAGTGTTACTTTGGGTGTATAAAGAAAATTGTATATATTGTCATTGGACTGCACACGATCCGACGTAAAATAACCTGATTGGTTATCTTTATACTGTGCCCATCCATAATCATCTGCCGCACTATTAATCGGAGCACTTAAATGCTCTACGGCTTCTTTATTATCCAACACATCGGTCAGCTTGATTCTGTAAATGTCCAATCCGCCTAATCCTGCCATGCCATCGCTGCTAAAGTAGAGATAGCCATCGGGCGTAATCGTTGGAAACACCTCGTTACCGGCTGTATTGAATGACGATAGATTTTTTGGGGTACTCCATTCCTGTGTTTTGTCCTTTCGGATACTAACGTAAAGATCATATCCGCCCCGTCCACCTGTCTGATCACTGCTGAAAACAAGCACTGTTCCTTTTTGATTTACGGCAGGATGCATAGAAGCATAAATACCACCCCACTTACCCAGATTTATCTCCTTAATATTTGTCACTTCGGTTCCCGTGTATTTTCCCTCTTTCAAACGAACATTATCATTTTTATCAGTAGCTGAGAAATAAATATCCCGATCACTATCCAGCGAAACAGAAAGAGCTTGATAGCGTGAATTCTCAAATCCGGCCACCGGTTTACCTTCAAACTTTTCATCCAGGACAAGAGACTGCCTGATTTTATAAGCATATCGGTCTCTCCGTTGCACAGCCACATCCGCTATTTCATATACACCGGCCAATCTTTTCTTTATCACCTCATTCTTTACAAATTCCATACGATCGTGTGAAGGCTGTGTGGTCGATCCGGGTTCTTTTGGGCGGGACGTTAAGCTAACTTGCCATAACTGACTTACAGCGGTAATATTCAAGTCGGCAGATTGTTTTTTTTGTGTAGAGGGGCGATTGCTGCTAAAAAGGAGAACACTGTCAATCAGGGTAGGGGCAAACATCCGATAGTTCGGATTGATGTTTAATCTGGTAACTTCCCAACAATCAGAGTCCTTTTCCATTTCTATTCGCTTTTTATTGTCATTATATCCCTCTGCTTTCAGCTCATAGCCAGGTATTCCTTTTAGCCATTTGTAAGCATTGGCATAATCTTTTGTCCGTGCATACAGTTCAGACAGCCGGATATTATCTTTGTTTCCTAATTTTGGGTGGTTGTATTTGAACATAGATTCGTACATCGTTAAGCACTTATCAAATTCTCGCAACTGCCAGTAACAATCTGCCAGTTTCAACCAGACGATGGCAGGCACTTCCAATTCCGACGTAACGGTTATGTATTGTTTATAATAAGCTTCGGCCAAGGTGAGATTTGACACCTTATAAGCATCATCACCTTTCTTTATTACACCGGATGCACTCAGCGAGACACCTTCGGTTGTTGTTTGACCATTAACGGAAGGTCCAATTATACTTGCAAACGCAAGTATAATTAAAACAATAGCTCTCACAGTAGTCATTTTCATTTTATATATATTGAGACATGATTAACAAAACATTAATTTTTCAAATAAGTGCACGAACATGAGTTATTCTATATTTTCACAAAACATTCAGAAAATTTTAATAGTGAATACGAATGTTCAACAATTTAGATATAAAGACAGTGTCAGGTTTTTGAGATGGTTTCTTTACTGTCTATTATTTTCCGGATAATACTCTTTTTTGGTCATCACATGTTTTACATTTAGAATTCGGAATCTCCCAACGTAGCATCAGCTCGTGCGTTCCCTGATTGTAAGTGCGAAAATCAGAAATAGTATAATCATAGGAGTAACCTAGCCGTAATTTTGGAGTAATCTGAACTTCCAACAAGCCCACCACCGCATCAGCATGTCTATAACTTACTCCTAACCCTAGTTTATCCTTAAACCACCACATGGTATTAATGTCATACTGCACAGGTGATCCTTTAACTGCTTTAATCATTACCGAAGGTTTCAATTTCATATTTTCGTCTAAAACAAAATCATACCCCCCTGTTAAAAAATAATGGTTATTTGCTCCAAATCCACTAGAGGTCACAGCTCCTTTTGCGCTAACTTTGGTATTTAATAATGCCGGAATGGAAAGACCTACATACCAAACAGGTGTAACATACACCATACCGAATCCTGCTGTAGGTAACCAACTGTTTATGTCAGTCTGATACACGGGATCTCCACCCGTGTTTGTCACCGCTTCGCTATAGGCTGCCCGATAGTTGAGCAATCCCCCGCTAAGCCCCAGCGACAGATATGAATTTTCAAACGGCAGATGGTACGAATAAAAAGCTTGAAATCCGGTTGTTGTTTCAATGCCTAACTTATCACTATACACTTCCAATCCATATCCCACGTTACTATCATCAGCTCGCTTGTCCCATGAAAATGCGCCCGTTTTGGGAGCTCCCGCCAGACCTATCCACTGGTTACGGTATAACAAAGTGATATTGTCGGCGGCACGACTTCCTGCATAAGCTGGGTTTATGTGTAACATATTAAACATATATTGCGAATACATGGGCTCTTGTTGGGCTTTTAGTAAATTGCAGGTACAGAGCAAACTTGCGAGTACTACAGACAAAAGTCGTATTTCAAAACTATAACTCCTCCTGAAAATCTTTTTATAAATTAAAATTGCCATTGTAGCTGTGCATTAAGTATTGATTAGTTGACCGTTTCACTTCTCACTTAGTGTGATGTGCTTACCGCTTAAGCGTGATAAATCCTGAATATTTTTTCAACTCATGTGTGATCTGATGAGTCGTTTCTACCACATAATAGTAGGTCCCCTCAGGTAAGTCGCTTCCGAGTAAAGTTCCCGTACCTTTTCCGTCCCACTCATTCTGATAACTGCTATTTTTGTATACCCGGGCACCCCAACGGTTGAACACTTCGAAGCTTACCAGTAAATCGCTTGAGGTATTGATTACGAAGGTATCATTAAACCCATCATGATTGGGCGAAAATGCATTAGGAATTTTAATCTCAATCAGCGGTATGCTAGTCTCTGTCGGACGTCGTGTTGCCGTACTACTTGTATTAGCAGGATCATCCGTAAGCAGGTTGCTCACTACACCCAATACGCCCATCGTTCCATCAAACTCCGCCTGATTATATACCTTGCCAACATATTCATGTGGATCTACTTTTAATTCAATCGTGACGGAATCTTTTGTGTTGGCAGCCAATGAACTCACATCCAACAACAGATTTGTATGGTTAGTTCCATCATACAATCCGTTGGCATTCAAATTGCCGGTAGCCGTAATACTGGTAACAGCAAAGGTGATCGGACTCGCAAACACTTTGCTCAAATCATCCGTCACATGGACAGAATCAATGGGGGTAGTTTGTACATTAGCCAGGGTAATAAAATATTTCCAGGTAAATGTTCCGTCGCCTTGCAACACCGGTTCACTCGAATGTTTGTTCACAAACAGATAACCCGATATAGGTTTGATCGTGATCGTAGCTTTAGCCGAAGAACTATTACCAAACGCATCGGTCAGAATATAGGTAAAACTGTCCGTGCCGTTATAATCAGCATTGGGCGTATAGGTAAAGGCGCCATTCGTTTGCATCGTCAGGCTACCATGTTGAGGATTGACAGTCTCCGACCAGTTATTCACTCCACCAGTCACCGTATCATTTAGAGCCACACTTCCATTTAGTGATGAATTCTGTACCATCGTGTAGAGGTCGTTTAGAGCTATTACTTTGCTCACTACCGATGCCAGCGTAAATACTCCGTAACCCGTGACATTGGCTGTGACCGACCCTGCGGTGGCGTCGCCGGTAGTCGAAACATTTCCTTCGCTGATCCATTGGGTACCGTTCCAGCGTACTACCTGCACTTTACTCAAGTCGGTAGGTACGGAAGCACTCGTCTTGCCGGTATTCCAGGTTAAAGTGACAGACGGAGTTGAACTTCCGGTAGTCCGTTCGATAATCCAGTATTCCTTATTGCTTACCACGCCCACGCCAATCCCTTTAACTATACGTTCGTATCCGGCCGAAGAGGGGTCGGCATACAGATAGCGGGCACTAAATACATCGGTGGCAGTAACGGGTGCAGCCAACGAAGCAGAACGGTAATACCCCCTGTTGCCTATAGGAAATGTAAAAGCCGTGTTACCTGTTTTCTGAACAAATCCATCCACAAAGCAAGCATCCGAGGCATTGAGCCACGATGAGCCGGCCAGCATCAACACTGAGTTTGTTGGTACCACAAGGCTGGTTTGTGATGAAGTAATTATACCCGATTCAAAGTCTATCAAACTATCAATATGAATATCCTGCTGCAAGTTGAAAGAGTTTCCCTGAAACGAAACATTGTGAAACAAGGTGCTGCCGGTACCCGAGATAGTCTGTGCCGTAGTACCGCTAAAGTAACTCAAGGCTGGATAATGCGTCAACGTGCGGTCATAACTTACGCTACCGTTATTCTGAAAATTGCCTGTATACCACACCGCACCATTATTAATAATTATACCGGAAGTTCCATTCACGAAATCCAGTCCTGTTTGCTTTCCCCATGTTTGGGTAAATAGTGTACTGGATGGCGAATTGGGCAATATATAACTATTCCCGTTGTTATACTCCCCAGTTGTAGTCTGAGCATGTATAACCGTAATGGCCAATAACTGTAACACGGTGCACCATAGGATCAATTGTCTTCGTTTCATCAGGTAATTGTTTAAATATAAATTTACGTGAAAGTAGCTTACTGTTTTAATTCTTTTGTCTTAGCTCCTGTGCCGACAACAAGGCAATGATTTGAGTCCTGTCTGTCATTTTAGTATTTTATTATATAATTCATTGTTATATAAGGTTGTAAATTTGTAAATGCTGTACCACCACCTTGCGAATTTATAGTATGATTATGAACATCCGCTGTATTTATTTCGCCTATATTATTACCTCCATGCCATCCAATTAAAGTAGCAGCTTGACCTACATAAGTGTTTGCATCAGTGTAATAAATTTGAGGTGCATGCTGACCCAAGACCCACGTTCCTTGACTACTTCCTTGTGTAACATTGTAAGCTCTGTTTGAGCTTGTAGCACCACCGTGGTTATGGCTTGGCATTTCAGCAATAGACAAAGTATGGGCTTTTTCACCACTGGTCTTTCCTAAAGTATTAAATTCAGTCTGCGATGCATCATATCCTGCGGGAACCCTACCATTTAAGTTTGGAAGATTAAAGCTAGTACCGTCCACTGAACCATAAGTTACACCTATTGCTGCGAATAGATTAGCATAAGTAGTTCGGGATACAGAAGCACCATCGCACACAAGCCATCCGGTAGGTGTAGTTGTTCCTGCCCATATTTTAACTTCTCCAGTTATACCACTTTGCTGATCCAGTTGGTAGCGAATACCCCCAATAGTACAGTATAAATGGGTGCCATCAAACTCAATTGCACCTGTTTCAGGTGTAGTAAGTAGTATCGTGCTTGATGACGTTAATTTCAATGGAGCCGTTCCGGCTGCCGAAGTTCCGGCTTGTAGCTGCAAGGCTGCTGTGGGAGCTGCTGTTCCAACACCTACATTCCCATTGGCCAGTACTCTAAGCCCGGAACCTGCTGTGCTGTTAGCCTGAATGGTGGCTACTGTTCCGGTGCTGGATGCTGCCGTGTTGGAGATATTCAATAAACCTTTTGTGGTAGTTGCATTTACCGACGCTGTGGCATTCAGTAACGAGCCTGAGGTCAATACACTACCTCCCATTACATTAAGACCATTACCGGTTGTTAATGCAGCGGCATTGATAGCTAACCCTGTACCTGCAATTGCTGAGCTAGCATTAATAGTTTGTGCAGTACCCGTAACAGTAGCATCATTTATCCCTACTCCAGAACCGGTGTGGGCAGCAAAATTAAAACTCACATTGCCACTGCTCGCAAAATTACTCGTGGAAGCACTGCTCACATAAAATAAGTTTCCAACGGTTCCTGTTCCGGTACTATTGATAGACAATCCCTTGCCACCGCTTAATGAGTTTGTATTAATCTGCACTGCTGTACCAGCAGTAGTATTTGAGCTTATGTTCAACACGCTTCCGGTGTGCAAAGCATTGCTATTAGTTAAACTGAGTAGATTTCCCGAGGTCAAACTAGATGCATTCATCGTCAACGGATTCTGTATATCCGCGTTAGACCAGTTCCAAGTTTGAGCATAATTGGTATTATCAATGCTATTACTCTTGGTAGCTGCTGTCAGCCCGCTGATGGGGACGGATATGGCTACCGGTGATGATTGAGGAGTCCAGACGGTGCCATTCCAAACAAAAGATTGGGCATATCCCACGGGCAGGGTAACCACAGCACCTGCAGAAAAAGAAACATCGAAGGCATTGGTAGTCCCCGTGTTTGTGATGGTAATGAGTCTACCTGCAGTCGCATCTGTCATCGTGGCAGGAAGGCTTAGGGTAACACCTGAAGTAGATGCCGAATAATTGAAAACGGTATAGTCGGCATATATTAGAGCAGCACTTGAAGATAGCGTTGTATTACCCGCTTTAGCCCCCAAAATAGTCGATCCGGAATTGTGGAATGTGGCCATAGGTTTAATTATGCCTACACCTACATTTCCCAAATCCGTATTGTAAATATCTTTCGTGGTACCCGTAACACGAGTCCAGTTGATGGGTATGGTCGAAATAGTTCCTTTGTTGTCCACCACGCGCACTTGTGCCTCCGTGTGTAAACAGGATAAAAGGAGACTAAACAATAGTAAATATATGGGCTTGTTGTAAATAAGACTCTTCATTTTCGCTTTATATTAAGTTTATTTCGTATCTCCAGCTAACTGAGAACCGGACAATATTATCGCACTGTTGATAACTATTAAATGAAACAGGTTAACTCAGAAGGGCTAATCGATAAAAAAGCTGCCGCACCACATCAGGTTTAATCCTTAATGCGACAGCTTTTTTAAAAGATTTCATTCTATTGAATCCACTGAATTTCAATTTTATCCCCTACAACAAATGCATAGTCGTCGGGATCAGCACCATTTGATTTCTTAATGGTTACGGTTACTGCACCAACAGTTCCGGTAGCTGTGTAATCTGGAGTAGTTAAGCCCCCTACCAGTTTGATACCGTTGCGGTATACAGATATTTTTTTTACATCAACAGGAACTGTGGCATCAGTATATATGTAGTCCACTGTCGCGTCGGTTATCGCAGCAAATGTTTGTCCTCCTTTAACAAGATCAGAGAATAACAGCTTTTTTACTGCACCGGTTACTTCATCATGTACCAACAAGGTATATCCAGCTGGATTAGTCGTGCCATGTAGACTAGTAGCAGCGGTCGCAGCAGCATCAGATGATGTAACCAAGGCAAGGCCATCCAGGGCAAAAACCTTCCCTGCAGCATCAATATACGTGTCATCAGTTAAAGTACCACCTAATTGCCAGGTGGTGGTGGTTACCTCATTAGTTGTGTTTACAATCTGAGTCAAACCATTGTTTACTTGCAAGTACTTGATAGTACCCTTGTTGTCTACTACGCGAACCGGGGCAGCTGTACCGCTGTTTGTTTTCCCTGCTGTTTTTAGCACATTTGTTCCGGTTACAGTCTGTGCATTCACAGCTGCCGACATTCCAATTGCAAAGCATAAGCCTGCAATTCTCATTTTTTGTTTCTTTACTACTTTTTTCATTTTTTAAAAATTAAATTGTTTAACAATTAATTACAAATACTATTTCGATTGAATAATTTTAATTTCATCGTCCACATAGCACGAAGCAGGATTTTCCAAGTCGATAGTCCCACTGCCTATTACTCCCATAAATTCAATGTTTATACCGTTTCGATATACCTGTATTTTCTTCGGATCAGTAATGGTGACCGGGGTTGGAAATTGCTTCTGTCCATCGGCAGATGCGTAGGTAATGGACTTATAAACAGCAGTCTCCAAACCTGTAGTACTCAGTTTTCGTATTACACCTGTACCGGGCACAATGACCAACAAACTGTCAGTAGAAATATCACCAGTTTGGATACCTTGCAATGAAAAAGTATTGACTGACGAGGTCTTAATAGTGGTAGGGGTGATAAGTGTACCGCCTAATTGTACTTTGCCATTGGTGGCTGTTAAGCCATTATCAGCTGATGCCAATATCTGAAGTCCTGGGGAACTTGCTATGCCATTCACGGTGGAAGTAAGTACACCGTTGACTATAGATAGCGCATTGTTTTTAATAATATCTACACCCAATGCCGAGACTCCATTTACCACGGTAGTAAGCGTATTACCTGTCAGTGTATTGGAAACGGTTGTAGGTATAATCAGATTAGCTAAATCCTCAGAATTGGCCAGCCGCAACCACTTGGCGTCCACTGTATTCCAATAATACATGCCTTTGGTAGTAGCTCCGGTTTCGTTGAAGATGAGCATACCACTCACCGGACTTCCATCTAGCGTCCAAACACTAACATTATCTAGCTGAATCCGGGGCAACCGAAGACCTTTGCTCAGACTTTCAAGTTCAAGCAACGACCCTGATGCGACAACTGTTGGATTATTTCCAATTTTATTTTGTGCAAATGCAGCCACACTAAACACAAGGAGAAGAACTTCTAGTAAGAAGTGTCGATTTTTCATATTTATATATTTTAAATTTATATCACAAATTATGATTACTAAAATTATTTGACCGTTTTCTCCAAACAAATGAATAAGTAATCTGCCATTGCTTGTACTTTCATTGTCTTTTTGAATATTTACTTTTACTGTTTAATTCGTCAAAAAAATATTTTATCATACTGTTCTTTTAATTTTCAAAGAAATCTTTAGGCAATGCCATTTAATCTATTTTTTCTCCATCTTTATACTTGTCCGGATCAAACTTGTATTTCTTTTCTTTATAGGAGTAACCCATTACTTTTACTTCTGTATGTCGGTTTAATTGAGATTCATTCTCAGCACAAGGCACATTATCTCCACAATTTACGTTTACCAAAACCTTTAGCTAGCACTCTATTTCGAGCAATTCCATGATCCACCAAATATGCAACGACTAATTCTATATGTCCATAAACCGTTTAAATATCAAGGCATCAGTCATTTCCATACCTTTAATCAAGAAAAATTACTTAATGTAGTTATACATATAGTGCCAACAACATATATACAAACAATCTAACAATCCATTAATAATAGTTTACATTTGCAAACATAGAGCCTTTTATCAAGTCAGCTTGTAAGCCTGCTCTGAAATAGCTGTAGTAAAAAAAATAAAAAAAGTAGTAAAAAAAATGGAGATGTAGGAATTTGTGATAATCAAGAATTTGTTCTTAATTTATACTCCGTTGCTTCCGAAACCATAAGACAGCATTTGAATCTTTTACAAATAATCATATTAATTCAATAAGAATCACGGATTCTAATTTCTAATAAAAAGCTGGTTTATGCACTAAAATAAGCTCGTGCAATAGAGTTCTTTGAACCAATACATTAAAGCATTATTTTTTATCTGAGCAGGTATTTAGCAGAGTAAACGAAATAACAAATCTAATAATGTATCAGCTTTGAATTACAACATTAAACTCCTTCTCTCAAACTGCTGGCTACAGTAAAATTCTGCTGTATAGGTATTCAATATCATTTATTGATATGTTTATTGAAAGCAATATTCAGATAAACAGACTTGTAATGACTTAAAATAAAGAGGGTGTCTAAAATAAATCAAGGCTTCAACAGACATAGATATCGAATGTAGAGACTTAATTGAAAATTAATAGTTCTAAATATTAATACATTTTGACCCAATGGAAACCTTGAAGAGTTGCTAAATAAAATGATATAGTATTAGTTTCTAATCATATCATTGCGTCATAGCTTTATTTTCCACATGTTCGTGAATGCATACATTAAGGTTAACCTAAAAAAACTTTGGATTTGAATGAAAGGAAAGAGGAAAATTTAATAAATAGCACCCACCATATGTGGTCAGAGATAGGGGAATGGTCTCGACCAGCTACATGCAGTGGGAAATTTACCCTAAGAGATTAAAATGTCTGGTTCAATAGGAGATTCCACAAGATTTTAGGACACTATACCTCACCAACCCAATTGTTTAAAAATGATTGCGGAACACAAAATCTATATACAATAAAGTCGGAATTGATATTGTCCATGTCTGTTTCGACAATACCTACATACGCTTTTCCTAAACTAGTAATAGCTCGCAAAACGGATGTATACTATAGATTTACACAGTTATCTAATATTCTACTTCTGCATATAATCAAACAGTCCCAATCATAAACATTGAGATTTGTGAGAGAAAAAGTTTCTCTTGTTTATCATTTCGAATTCATATTCTTTGTACCCTTTCTGACATTCCTCTCTCTGACTCTGAACAAGTAAAATGTAAGAAAAGAGTAGGCAATCATACTTACTGAAAGTAATATAATAATTCCATAAAGACAAAGTATATAAGTCAATACATAAAACTTATATTAAATTGTTCTCCAAACAGTACTTGGTAATATCCGAATTACAATTTAACGCCATTTTTTCCATAATACGTGCTCGGTATGTGCTCACCGTCTTGCTTGAAATCGAAAGTTTATTACCAATTACAGGCAATCCCACTCCACAGGCAAGCTGAATCATTATTTCAAATTCCCGAATAGAAAGTAAATCATGTCGATGTTGAAATTTTTCATCATTTAAGGTATCAAACATACTATCAGCTAAAGTTTCTGAAATATATTTTCTTCCCTTTGCTACTATTCTTATAGCTTTTAACAACTCTTCGGAAGAGACATCTTTAGTTAGGTAACCAGATGCTCCGAGTTTATGTGCACGCATGGCATATTGCATCTGTGGACGCATACTAAGCATTAGTACATTTGTTTTTTCCCATTTTGATTTAATCATTTGTAATATTTCCAGACCACTTACACCTGGCAACGAGATGTCGAGTAAAACAACATCGAAAATCCCCCGTTTAAATAGTTGAATAAGTTCAGAGTCATTACCTGCTTCTTCTATATTTGAGATTTCTGGCAACTGTTGGAGTATTTGTCGCAGTCCGTCGCGTACAATTTGATGGTCATCACAAATTAGTAGAGTCATTTCATGCTGTTTTTATTATAAGTTACACAAAAATTAAATTTTAATTACTTGAAATTATTAGAACAATCTCCGGAACTGAATACACTACTTTTTTCTTATAATCAATCGCAAATCTCACTCTCTGAATCCTAGTTCTATAGTTCATTTTCAAAAATGCAAAAAAGCTCTTTGATTTAATTAGCTTAGCATTTACATTAACGATATTGTCAAAAAAACTACAAAACAGATATCACTGCAGATGCGATGATCTTATATTTCAGTTTAGAGACTATTGATCCAATTTCCTTTATAAAGTTATCTGAGTTATTAAGGGTTTAACTAAAACAGAGAAAAGAATGCGAACAAAAAAAAGCAATCTTACGATTGTTTACAATTGCATATAAGTGGTTGATCTTAATTAATCACTCGTAGTCAAATTGTCATATTTATTAGAAATATGACAATTTTGTGTTTGTTATTTTAAAGTGATTAAAAATTGTATTTATTTGATATTGAAAATAATGAATCACGATTACAAATCTAATGTCTTTTTTGAAGATAGTTTGTAAACTTATGCTGAAATATTTGTAGTAAAAAATATCTTCAATGTAGCATTATTAAAAGCACACAAAACAATTTCCTCAAATTTAAAACTAGAAAAAATCAAAACATGAATTAACAATACTTATTCATCAGATATTTTTTAAATTTCAAACATTCTTTTTAAGTATTTGTCTCAATCTATCATACTCAATTTTAGAATGATCAAAAATTAGTGGATTATAACAAACTATTTTGTATGCACATTATATCAATAATCAATCTCATTCTTATTGTCGGAAATGATTGGAATTTCGACCCTGATTTCAGTTCCTCCTCTTTTTTTACTAGTAATGGCAAAACTACCTCCCAGTGACTGGACTCTTTCAGTCATTCCCCAAATGCCAAAGGAGTTTTTTGATTTAATTTGTTCATCACTTATTCCAATACCATTGTCGAAAATTTCAAAATGAACATTGCTGCAAATGTAGGATATCCGAATTTGAACCTGCGTAGCTTTGGAATAGCGTGCTATATTGGTGAGTGACTCTTGTAAAATTCGGAATATAGTAAGTGATATATCTGCGGAAATCTCCACTCCATTGTCTGTTTCGAGTATTATTTTGATTCCATAGCGCTGAGCAAACTCATCAGTATACCATTCTATTGCAGCATTTAATCCTAAATCATCAATTATTTCAGGGCGGAGTTTCTCTGTAAGATGCTGCACTGTTTTAATCGTCTCAATAACACTACAGGCTATTTTACTTACTTTGGAGCTGAATACGATATCATGATCGTGTGATGCATGCCCTTTCAACACCTCTAAATCCATTTTTATAGCCGTAAGTGCTTGTCCAAGATCATCGTGCAGTTCCCTCGAAATAGTTAATCGTTCCTTTTCAACAGCTTTAGTGGTATATTGCATATAATCACGCATTTGCTCTAGAGATTTCCTTTCTTCTTCAGCCTTTTTTAATTCGGTAATATCTTGCGTTATTCCCATGCACCTAATTGGTTTTCCTAATAAATCAAAATCGAATCTTACCTCGGCATAAATAATTCGAACTGTTCCGTTCGGTTGAATTACCCGATACTCCATCGGGGATAAATTTTCAATTAAGTAATGTGGATTCATAGTATTCTTAAAAATTTGAATATCTTCTTGATGAATAATATGAATCAACGAATCCAATTCAGGATTAAAAATGGATGAATCTACATTAAAAATGTTACGAAACTCTTTTGTACATGTAAATGTATTAGTTTGCATATTAAGTGACCAACTTCCTATAAGAGCTATTTGTTGAGCTTTCGCTAAGTTTTTCTCACTCTCTACCAATGCGGATTCAGTTTGTTTACGTTCAGTTATATCATCCACTAGATTCAATATAGCTGTCTCTCCCTGCCATTCAATAAGTGCAGCATTCATTTCAACCCATTTTACTCTTTTGTCTTTTCCATATATTCTAAACTGACATCTACTTTCGAACTCACAGGCATTTAAAATATTAGCATAATAAGACTTGACATGTTCTTTGTCTTCTGAATGTACAATTGTCAAAAAAGGAATAGACATAAGTTCATCTCGTGAATAGCTGGTGATTTTAAGTAACATCGAGTTTAAGAATTCAACGTAGCCATCTTTTACTACCATAATGCCTTCATTAGCAGTTTCAACTAATAATCGGTAACGTTGTTCACTTTCACGTAAGCCTTGTTCTGCTTGTTTAAGTCTAGTTATATCAGCTATTACTCCTCGTACGCCAATCCGTTTATTATTGCGAAATATAGGATTGACATAAATTAATGTGTTCAACAAAGATCCATCTTTGCAAACCAGTGTATATTCAAGTGCGCGTATAGGTAATACACCATCCAAAACAGATTGAACACCTTCAGTCATTTTTTGACGTTCTTCAGGAATATGAAAAAAATGGGTTTTTTCACCCAACTTAATTTCTGATTTATCATAACCTAATATTAAATAAGCATGTTCATTAATGTAGGTAAGCCGACCATCTTCATCCAATTCAAAAACGATTTGCGGTAATAAATTAGCCATCTCTCTAAATTTACTCTCGCTCTCAAGCAATTGCTGTTCGATTTGCTTTCGTTCGGTTATATCTGTTAGAACGTTTAATATGGCTGATGCACCTTCCCATTCAATCTTTGTTCCACTTATTTCCACCCAGCGAATACTACCATCTTTTTTCAATATTCTACATAAATATCTTTGGTCAACTTTTTCGCCTTTAATTCGTTTATGGTAATTACTTATAACCAGATTTTTATCATCAGGGTGTATGAGTTCCAGAGATTTGGCTGTAAGCAATTCTACTTCTGTATAAGCTGTTATATTTAACATTGTCGAATTGACGTATTTTGTACAACCACCCTGTGTTACGAAAATACCTTCATTAGTTGTTTCAACTAATGATCGATAGTGCTGTTCACTATTAAACAGTTCTCGTTCTATTCTCTTTTTAAATTTAACATTATCGACTGACTTAGTCCTTCGCCTGAAAAAGTCTGAAGTCTGAACTTTTAGTTTTTCACTAAGTTGTCGGCGGAATTGATTAATCCACAAAAACAAGCCAATTGATTTTATTAATAAAACAATAACTATTTCTGAAAATAAGGTATAATCAAATTTATCTTCTACTATTTGTGTATAAGGTTTAAAATTCTTATCAATGCATACTTTTATTTTCCCTAGTTTACATGGGTAAAAAAAATCGACATTCGTAGATTTTACAGGTATTTGATTCTTTGTCTGGGGTGAATATAACTTATCTTTTTTGGTTTCTGATTTTAAATCAAACAATACCATCAAGCATAATAGCTCCCCAAGGAAAATAATCATCAATATAATTGCAGTTGCTTTTTTAGTATAAAATCGGGTAGTTTGTCTATGCATAGTTTAATCCTTATGTATTTCAAATAATAAATTCAATTCAATACAGATTTGAATCGAATTAATAAATTATATACACCACAAATTTACATATAAAATAGGTAAAACTATATATTAATCTATTTTATGTAGCAAAAAATACATATTGTAGTAAATAATACGGCATCAGGCAATTACAAAAATTAGCAGGAAAAGCAGCAAACCTTGTTTATCGATATTCCATTAGAAGCTCAGTATCGGTATTAAATTTCCAAAGGCATATATCAACTATAAAATAGTTTTCAGTATTTATCAGTTTTTCCGTCAACGCTTTGCGGATGCGTTCTTTTACAAAAAATAATTTTCGTCATCGACGATTATAAACACTGCGTTCAATCTTATAACTTAATGACTCAGGCAAAGTCCTAAATAATTGATATTCTGAATCAATACATAGTGATTCTGTAGTCAAATCCACTGAGATTAGTTCGATAACACTTAAACGCGGACAACGTTTTTGATTCAGAAAATTACTTTTTATCTCAGATTACTTTAATATCTCGAGAATTTTATCGTGTTTTTTTGTGAAGTTATTCATTGTTATTTAATTGATTGGTAGTCTTTTAAAATAGACGGATTTCATCCGAAATGAACAACTTCTTTTATTAGTATTTTATTAATGCACTACGGGTTAATCCTAATGCTTTTATACTTCCCGTCGTTTTAATCTCTTTGAGTAAATTCACCACAACTTGCTGCTTGAGTTAGCTTTAACTGTTCAAACACGAATATGAACCAACTGGCAACTATCCGTACATTTTTCTAACTTCATCTTTGCAAACGACGACTTTTGTTCTTCATTTACCTGTATTCCTTGTCTGGGGATTAGCGTTAGTTGTATCTTACGCTCCAATGCTGATAACTCGCTTTTCAGTTTTTCTAAATCGCCTTCTTTTTTTCATGTGGCATTTACTACTTCCTGCAAACTAGGCAAGTCTCTTTCCAAGATTATGTTTTGAGTGTTTATTTTAGCAGTTTTGTACCAAAATTCATCATATATAAACGCCACCGCAGGTTGAAACAGTCAACCCGACTTCGGAGGGGTTGACAGCCCCTGCAAGGGCAAGGACTTTTGAGATGCCGAATTTATTTCGAGCATCTCAAAAGATACCTTGCTATGTTTTTGAGAACATAAAAATCCGCCTTCGGACGGATTAAATGTAAGCTAGGAATGGCTGTCAGTGGCTAGTCAATGTCCGCTTTATCTTTCAGATTTGCTTGCGCAGTAATACATAGAATTGCTTTTTATACAGCACAAACCGTGTTGTTTTCTCAGGCTGCAAGTGGAGCAACACGATACGCCTTGTTGCTTGGGGACAAAATCAAAGTCTTTGCTCATTGATTTACAGATGTGAGAATGCCACAAACTACCATTCAAACGCCACAAGCTTCCACCAACCGGAAAAACGATACAAGTGATAAGTTTTCCTTGTTTATTTGCCGATAAATTGATTGACATGATAATTTGTATGACAGTTGAGTATAGAAGTCAACAGATATATCTCCTGATTTGATCAACCAATTTGTCGATAGATAAGTAAACGGACGTAAAGTGATATGCAAGTAAATGTGTAAACTGATAAACAGATAAGCCTGTTGATTTATTGATTAATTTATAAGAGTATCAGTAAATTATTATGGCAGTATGCACATAAACAGACTGATAAACTGATTTGCGTGTCAATTGATAAACAGATAAATAGGATTGTTTGCAAATCGACGAAACAACATGATAATCAATTGATGTATAGGTATATAAACGTGAAAATAGATAAAGTGATCTATAAACTGATTGTCTAATTAATTAAAAATTTAAAAAGTATGAAAGAGCCTTTATTTGTGGCTTTCTCCACCCAAAAAGGAGGAACCGGTAAGACAACCCTCACAGTGCTTGTGGCAAGCTATCTGCACTACGTGAAAGGATACAACGTGGCAGTCGTTGATTGTGACTTTCCACAATTCAGTATCAAGGATATGCGTGAGCGTGATTTGAAAAGTATCGAGCAAAATGAACATTACAAAGCATTGGCTTATGAACAGTTCAAGCATTTAGGCAAAAAAGCCTATCCTATTCTGGAAAGCCGTCCCGAACAGGCAATAGAAAATGCCGGAAGATTTATCAAAGCAGGAATGCCGTTGGACTTTATTTTCTTTGATCTGCCGGGAACTGTCAATAACAGCGGCGTTATCAATACAATTGCCACAATGGATTACATCTTCTGTCCGATAGTTGCCGATCGGGTAGTTATGGAAAGTTCACTGCGGTTTGCAGTTATCGTAAACGACCACCTTATCAGTACCGGAAAATCTAATATCAAAGGATTCCACTTGCTTTGGAATATGGTGGACGGACGGGAGAAAACCGATTTGTATCACGTTTATGAAAAAGTAGCCGGAGAACTCGGTATCCCTATTCTGAAAACATTTCTTCCTGACAGTAAACGCTTCCGCAGGGAAGTTGCTGAAGACGGTACAAAAGCCATGTTCCGCTCCACGCTGTTTCCACCGGATAGGACACTGGCAAAAGGCAGTAACATTGACAGATTGACGGACGAACTACTAACCATTTTAAAATGATAAAGAATCATGGCGAAAAAACTTCAGGTAGATGTAAATGCAGGAGAAATCATCGAATCTTTCCGTCCGGATCCACCTCCAGTATTCCTCTCCAATGTGCCGGAAACGCATATCAATGAACCGGATGTGCCGGAACAGGTAGTCCAGGAGAAAGAGATGGCTGCTCCGCAGAAAGAAAATAAAACGCCTGTTCGTGGGCAACAAGATGTGCCGGAAAAGGAAAATGAATATATGGAACTGTTTATTCGGGTTGCGGAAATGTCTGTCCGTTCAGGAAAACTAGTTTACGTACGAAAGGATTACCATGACCGTATCCTGCGTATTATTCGGGTCATAGGTAAAAGCGAACTGTCCTTGTCGGGGTACATTGACCATGTATTGACACAACATTTTGCTCAATATGAGGAAGAGATAAAAAAACTGTATAAAAAATATTATGAGGAGGTATACTGAGATGAAACAAATAAGGAAAATGAAAATTTTGAAATGGTTTTTTAATAGAAAAACTAAGTTGGAAAGTAATATGACATATTCTGCATTTTTTATGAAAGCAGCAAATTTCAGCGCCCGACAGGGGAAGCTGGTCTATATCCACAAAGATTACCATGAGCACATACAGCGTGCAGATGCTATTGACCCGGATAAGCTACCGGGGTCAAAACAGATGTCCCGTCTACCAAGTGAAAAGGAAGTGGAACAGAGCCCCGGTAAACGGAAGCTGCAAGAGGATTACCAAACACGCTTTTTTACCCGTGTGGATTTTACAGATCGTAAACCATTATACATTACCGCCTCAACTCATCAAAAGCTGATGCGGATTGTTCATTTGCTGGATGATTCCAAAGCGAAGATGAGCAGTTATGTGGAAAATATCTTACTGGATCATCTTGAAATGTTCCATGCTGAGATAAACACAATCTATAAGAAAAATAACATAAACCCGACGGCGGAATAGACATAGGGTCTGGTTCATCTCTCCGTTTTATTCAATTCGCCTCCTTGATTTGTTTCAAGGAGGTTTTTTTGCCAGTTTCAACGCTAAACACTACCAAACAAAAGCCACAAGCTGCCAACTATTTTAAATCCATTGTCATAGCCATAAATTACTTTTTCTTTGTCTACCAAAAGGAGTCTCGAATAGAGTATCAAGTCTTGAAAAGTGAATTATTCATCAATTAAAACAGATAGGAGAATGGAAATTATTAATGTAGAAAAACAGACTTTCGAGTCTATGTTGGCAAAGTTCGAAGCATTTGCCCAACGAGTTGAAACAATGTGTGTTCACAGCGGCGATAAAAGTATGCAAAAATGGTTGGACAATCAGGATGTATGTCAACTGCTGAACATTTCAAAAAGAACTTTACAAACATATCGGGACAATGCTACATTACCTTATTCCCAAATAGGACACAAGATATTCTATCGTCCCGATGATGTACAGCAGATGTTTGAAAAGAGTGCTGTTATCCATAAACAATAATCAACTACCACTAAAATCCAACAGTATGAGTGAAATTGTAAATAAAGAAAGCCGGAGCGTTGTCTCCTTTTTTAAATCTCTTGATCGTATATCAGAGAGTATTCAGACCTTAGCCAATCATCGTCCATCATTGGGTGGCGAGCACTACCTGACCGACAAAGAAGTATCGACCAGACTAAAAGTCAGCCGAAGAACTTTACAGGATTGGCGCACAAACAGGCAGATTGCCTATATCGCCCTTGGTGGGAAAACCCTATACCGGGAATCGGATATTCAGGCTATGCTGGAAAGAAATCACCGAAAAGCAATTGAATAAGTTTTTCTCCTTTGGATAAACGCTTTATGCGGATTGGAAGCAAGGGAGTTGAAATTGCCATTATAACAAATCAAACCGACTAAACAAATCATCCGCTTTCCTGTGTTTCCTGTACATACAATTTCCTCTGTCAGTTACGCTATGCGTCTTTATCGGGTCGGTCGTTTT
>Ga0302208_10000295_pt1 | contig 25131 bp, 21 predicted proteins | sample II_Fen_E2_3_FD_194577 | JGI IMG/M metagenome (GOLD analysis project Ga0302208, IMG submission 194577) | Peat permafrost microbial communities from Stordalen Mire near Abisko, Sweden - II_Fen_E2_3 | ecosystem: Environmental > Terrestrial > Soil > Wetlands > Permafrost | place: Sweden: Abisko...
AGTTATTTACCTCTCTTTAATCGTTATCTTTAAAATATTTGCATCAGCATCGACAACTTCGGCCGGCGGTGTGGGTGGAATCTTTGCACCATCGTTGTTTGTCGGTTGCTTAACCGGTTTTGTGGTGTCTCATGTTCTGTCGTTTTTGGGAATTCATGCTCCCGAAGCTAATTTTGCATTGGCGGGGATGTCCGGGCTTATGTCGGGCGTAATGCATGCTCCTCTGACCGGGATATTCCTTATTGCAGAACTGACCGGGGGCTATAATTTATTTATGACGCTTATGATCGTTTCTGTGGTTTCCTATCTGACCATTATTCTTTTTGAACCGCACAGTTTGTATGCCATGCGGTTGGCCAAGAAAGGCGAACTGCTGACACATCACAAAGACAAAGCGATACTTACGATGCTGAAAATGGAGAACTTCATCGAAACGGATTTCATCACATTGTACCCCGACATGACGTTAGGCGAGCTCGTAAAGAATATATCAAAATCCAAAAGAAATATATTTCCTGTTGTAAACCCGGTTACCAACAGACTAAACGGTATAGTGCTGGTAGATGAGGTGCGCAATATTATGTTCCGACCTGATTTATATAACCGATTTAAAGTAAATAAATTGATGACATCGCCTCCTGCATTGCTCAATGCTAGTATGCCTATGGAGACTGTAATGGATATTTTTGAAGACACCAACTCATGGTATCTGCCTGTCGTGGACGATAATAAAGTATATTTGGGTTTTTGTTCTAAATCCAAGATTTTTAATTCTTACAGACATGTGTTGGTACATTTTTCCGAAGAATAGTATCAACTTGTTTCCCCTACTACAAAATATATAGAATAATGGCAAAACAAAAGCTAACTTACACCGAGGCAGTTACAGAGCTGGAGCAAATTCTGGCAGAGTTGGAAAGTAATGCAGAAGTGAATATGGATTTCATCGCTGAAAAAGTAAAAAGAGCAGCTGTTCTGATGGAACTTTGCAAAAAACAATTGCACGAATTGGACGAGGAAATAGAGAAGATGATGACTGGTTTAGAGGTTTGAATTATTCGATAAAGTGAACCTTTACATTTTCTAATTCAGCATACTTTCCCAGCAATTCAATAGAGTAATCTACAGCATCCTGAAGCCCAGACCTGCCGCTGTATCCGTTTATAATCAATAGCAGTCTGGTTGTATCTCCTCCTATTTTTGTTCGTTCATTATCGCTGGTTGGCGTACCTATTCCACCAGTTTCATCAGAGTAGAGCGGCAAACCTTCCACGTTTAAAAGTCCTCTGCCTATTGCTTCAAACTCCTCATCGGCGGTTCCTACTCCCAACTGAATCTTTCCCTGAATCTTTTCTAAATCAAAACCTCCGATAGAAAATCCGCTTCGGATGGAGACCAGATTAATAACATCAACTAAGGTACTGACTTTATAAATTGGAATCTCCCTAAGTATGCGCCTACACAATGCTTCTGCCGAAGGACGATAACGATTGGGATCTTTACCCAGTATTTTATAAACCTTACGGGTTGCTGCTATCTCCGGACGTTTGTTTATGTCCTCCAACGCGTAAACCGATTTTATTCGTTGAATTTCGGCCTCCATTTCAGACCAAAACTCTGACGAAGTTTCAGCGTTCTTCACCTCACACATTATGGTTGCTAAAACCAGCTGCGGACAAGCCTCACGTATTCTATTTGAAATTACGATGTTCATACTCCGAACTCTATATCACGCTTTTTTAATCATTATTCCACTTAGCATCCTGCCCGATTTTATTCCTAACCTGCGGGCTGAAAAGAAACGGTCAGGGCTGGTAAATGTACAAAGCCCCGCAATCTCTATATTCTCAGCCGGTATTCCTGCATTTTCAAGTGATTGCTGATTTGCTTTCCACAAATCGAGAAAAAATGAGCTTCCTCGTTGTTCGCAGATGTTGGATATATCAAAGCCTGCTGCCTTAAATGAATCTATCACGTCAACACCGACTTCATAAACCTCGCTCGATATTGATGGGCCAATAACCACCAGAATGTCCTTTACACTGCATTTATGTGCCTCAACAAGCCTACGGATAGTTTCCTCTGCTATCCTCCCACACGTGCCACGCCAGCCTGCATGAGCAGCTGCCACCACTTGCTTAACCGGATCGAAAAATAATAACGGAACACAATCGGCTGTGGTAACTCCGATACAAATTCCCGGTAGGTTGGTATATAAAGCATCAATTCCATTCAGATATTGCAGTTTCTCTGCTTTTGATAACTGAAAGTAAGCCTCGTCAATTTCTCTCACCTCAGTGCCGTGATTTTGATATGGAATAATAAGCCTTTCCAAATTAATATCCAGCCGATCACACAAAATTTGCTGATTTCGCAAAAAGCTCTCAGGCGCATCCCCATAAAACGGACTCAAATTAAATGACGCATAATTGCCCACACTTACACCACCTTCCCGGCTCGTGCAAAAATGGGCAATTTCATTATGCTTATTCAGTAAATTGTACGTAATCATAGTTGCTTACCTCTTACTGCTTACCTCTGGTTTACAGTTCATCCCAGCCTATTCCTTTATATTGGCTCAGATCATCCTCTTCTTCCTCTTCTTCCTCTTCTTCAAGTTCTTCCTCCACATCACGATAGGCTATTTCCATTGGACGATGCGTAATTTCAACGATCTTATTGGATTCTTTGTTTATTTCTGCCCAGATTAGATCCTTGAGCTCCGCAAGACCCAAACCGGTTACTGACGAAATGAAAACCGACTGAATATCTGTAGGCACCAGTTTTTTTATTTCAGTTGTCAATTCTTCATCCAGCATATCACATTTGGTTATGGCCAAAATTCTCTGCTTATCGACAAGTTCCGGATTATACTGTTTCAGCTCATTAAGCAGGATATTATATTCGGCGATAATATCATCCGTATCTGCCGGAATCATAAACAGCAAAATAGAATTTCTTTCGATATGACGTAAGAAACGTAATCCAAGCCCACGACCTTCCGATGCTCCTTCAATTATTCCCGGTATATCAGCCATTACAAATGATCTGTCGTCGCGATAAGAAACAATACCCAGGTTTGGTACCAGTGTGGTAAAAGGATAATTGGCAATTTCGGGTTTTGCTGCAGATACAACCGATAGTAAGGTTGATTTTCCGGCATTGGGGAATCCCACCAAACCAACATCCGCTAATACCTTCAATTGTAAGATCACTGTTTTCTCTATCGATGCTTCACCGGGTTGTGCAAAACGTGGTGTTTGATTGGTAGCAGAACGAAAATGCCAGTTTCCTTGTCCGCCACGTCCACCCTTAATCAACACTACCTCTTCGCCATCTTCCTTTATGTCCGAAAGAAATTCTCCTGTCTCAGCATCATATACTACAGTTCCGCAAGGCACTTCAATAATTTTATCCTCGCCATCTTTCCCAAAACTTCTGCTCAAACCTCCACTCTCGCCATCGCCGGCATAAATATGTCGTGCATATTTCAGGTGAATCAGTGTCCAGTGGTTTTTGCTACCTCTCAAAATAATATGGCCGCCACGACCGCCATCACCGCCATCCGGACCTCCTTTCATAGTAAGTTTGTCGCGGTATAAATGCTTTGAACCCGGTCCACCTTTGCCCGAACGACAAAATATCTTTACGTAATCTACAAAGTTAGAACTTGCCATTTTATTTGTTTTGTTTATGAGATAACAAAACACACCTGAATAAGTTTCCGGTGTGTTTTGTATATGTTTTTTAGTCAGAAAAAATTATTTCTTCGAGTCTAAAATTAAAGAAATACGTTCAAAAATTTCAGTTACACTACCCATACCATTAACGGTAGCATATTTATCAAGTTTTTTGTAAAAGTCACTTACTGGAGCCGTTTGAAGTTCGTACACTTCTAAACGTTTCTGGATAGTTTCCAGATTATCATCACTACGTCCTGAAGTCTGACCTCTTTTTAAAAGACGGTCGATTAATTCTGCCTTTTCTACACTCAGATCAAGCAAAATGCTGATTTCTTTTCCACTATTACTCAACATGGTTTGTAAGGCCTCAGCCTGAGCTACTGTACGTGGAAATCCATCCAGAATCATACCGTTAATATCATTACCAAAGCCTTGGATGTTTTTAGAAAGAATACTGATGATCATTTCATCAGGAACCAAATTACCTTTTGAAATAAAACTTTCAGCAGTTATTCCTAACTCACTTTTTTCAGCTATTTCTTTACGGAGTAAATCACCTGTAGAAAGATGTTTAAGCGTGTACTTTTCTACAATCAAGTCACTTTGTGTGCCTTTTCCGCAACCCGGAGCACCACAAATAATAATGTTGAGCATTTTTTTATCTTTAATATATTAACTAAAATGAGCTGTAATGATACCTATACATAACAGTTCATGGAATTTTCATTCAGAAACCACAGTATAAATATCCTTCAAATTACGACCATACCCATCATAATCCAATCCATACCCCACAATAAAATCATTAGGAATTCTCATTGCCACATAATCAATCTTTATATCCCGTTGCAAAGCGTCTGGTTTTTGCAAAAAAGTAGCGACCCTTATTTCATTAGCACCTTTAGCTCTTAGCGAACTCAGAATGCGCTCCATAGTAATACCAGTATCTACAATATCCTCCACTACCACAACGTTTCTTCCCACTACACTCTCATTCAAACCAATAATTTCTTTTACAGAACCGCTCGAATACAAACCTTCATAAGATGACAATTTGATAAAAGTGATTTCACATGGTATGCTTACATTTTTCATCAAATCACCGGCAAACATAAATGCACCATTCAAAACGCAGATAAATAGTGGATTTTTTTCAGCAATATCATGGTTGATAGCATCTGCCACTTTTCTAACTGCTGCCTGAATTTCTGCCTCTGGGATAGATAGTGAAAACTTTTTGTCTTTAATCTGTATGGTGTTCATATGCATTCAGAAAATTTGGAGAGTTGTTTCTTAGTTTGTTTTTAATTGAAAAATGCTGTTTAGCAATGGTTTAAAAATATTACGGCAATATCATTAAAAGTTTTGCAAAAGTACAAAAAAACATCGGTTCCCGAAAGACAAAGTATCGGGTTAAACCATTTAAAAAAAACGAATATAAGTAACATGTAAATATACAAAAAAAGAGAGCTACTATGAAAGCAGCTCTCTTTATATCAGAATTTCAACATCTATTTACCCATATACTCTTCATATGAAGTAGTACGATGACCAGCTAACTGATAAGTTGTAGTAGGATCATCCGCAAAAACTACATCCATTGTCAAACTATCTGTCCCAACGATTTTACCGTTAGTTACAACGATCTTTATAGGATATCCGGTTATAGCATTTTTATATCCAGCGGTACTAAATGTTTTAGTAACCATATCAACTTTAGCTTTAAATTTAAAGCTCCAAAAATTACCATTACTGGAAGTTGTAGCATAATCATCAAACCATACAGAATCTTTTCCAAAAGATGAGTTATATGATTTAATTTCAAATGGACCTGCTACAACTGCGCCATCCGCATAAGCTTTCAAAGTCCAGTCCCCTGCAACAGGATATGCCCAGCTATATTCTTTTTTATAAGTAGGTTCGCACGATATTCCAACGAATACGACTACTAGTAGAATTAAATAATTTATCTTCTTCATTTTCATTCTGTTTTAATTATTGTTTGATAAAAGTTCTTACAGAAGTACCATAACCAGAATTTACACACACCCATTTGAACAAAGGACTTGCACCACTTGCATCGTAAACACCACCTGTACAAGCAAATTCTCCAGCTGGAGAATCTTGAGATGGTACACTCACTACTGTTGCATTGGTATGAAACATATAAACAAATAAGTTATCAACTGCAGCACCTCCCGGATTATTATTAACATACAATCCTGCATACGAAGTTTTTGCAACTGTTGCAACTCCAAAAACTCCTGCATTCCTCATATAATTACCTGATATATCCATAGCAGCAGCTGCAGGAGCTATAACCCCAACATATCTACGTACTTTTAAAAACAAACTATCCTTTGGATAAATCTTACCAGCATTTTTATAAGAATATGTTATAGTGTACACTCCAGACACAGCCGGATTAACCGTTCCAGAAACCTTGACTAAATTACTTAAGTCTGTTTCTCCTTCTTTTACAACACACCCTTTTTCCACATATGTACCACCAACAGGAATTGTCAGAGCAACATCACCAACAAGATTCATTGTCGGATATGTAACAGTATATGATATGCCCATTGAATCTTCTTTGCAAGAGCTAAAAATAAAAGCCGCGAACAAAGTTAATAATAATATTTTTTTCATATTGAATTGTTTTTATTATTTTTAATACTACCAAATAACAGCTTTACCCCACCACACTTTTTCAGTCAAAGCAACTTTAGCTGGAGTGTTAGCATTTGATTTACGCTCACTCGATGGAAAAAACAAACGTCTTGGCTTTTCATTTCCAGCAAAAATTGAAGTTATCGATTTTGTGAAAAAGTTAGGATATCCTGTTCTATTATAATCAAAGAATGATTCAAGTGATCTCTTGTTTGTTGCAGCTACCCATTTCTGTTCTATAATAGACTGAATACCATTATATGGATATGTTTTAGCATTTGCAGGTAAACCTAGGCTTACCAAAGATGCAGATATAGCAGCATCATATGCCGTTTTTGCTGCTGCAGTTGTGCCATATCGTTCTTGAGCTTCAGCAATTAAAAATAATACTTCTTCTTTACTAAAGAAATAAACTGGCGCCACAGGGTCACTTAACAGTGTAGGTGTTGCGTAATTTGCAATTGTAAGAGTTGGATGGTTCTTAGAATCTCCCGTTGCAATAGAAGTATAAGATGCATCTTTACTGGCGGCTTTAAACAACTTAGATTTGCGTGGGTCAGTATTATTATCCAAAAAAGACATTAAAGTTGAATTTGCAACAACATTACCCGTCAAACGATCTCCAAATGTATTATAAAATGGATTTGCATTTGTTTGTTCTCCTTTAAATGATGAGAATTTTGCATCTTTATCTAAGAAATTATTCTCAGTCAGTAAAGCCTGAATTTGAGTCTTGTATTTATTTGCATCAACATTTACATATCTAAGATAAATCTTCAATTTCAATGTATTGGCAAATTTCCTCCAATCATCCATTTTTCCACCAAATACGACATCTGAAGTTCCTGGAGAAACAGAGGTACTTACAGAAAAGTCTTTTGACATAGCGTTATCAATACGAGTTAACAAACTGTCATAAACTAAAGTACCATCATTATAATGAGGTTGCAAATTTGCAGTACCCTTTAATGCTTCAGTAAATGGAATCTTATCGTATAAATCTGCCAATACCTGAAATGAATAAGCTTGCATGACTGTTGCTATAGAGTAAATCGACCAGTTTTGTGAAGATTTTGCGCTATTTCTAACATACTCATAATCGAATAATGAACCTTCATACATTGTAAAAAACTGACGATCAAAATCACTTTCATCTAAATTATAAGATTCCCATTCAGCCCACTGAGATGCTCCAGAAGATTGACCATATTGTTGTGACCAAAAGCCACCTAAAGCCTGATAATATCCACCCATAACATAAGCCGATCCAGATATAGCACTTGGTAAAACGAGGCTAGGAGTAACGACAGCTGGATTATTTGGGCTAACATTTATATCAAAAAAGCTTTCGCTGCAACTACTTAATAGTAACGTTCCTGTTACTAACACAGCTATATAATATTTTATTCGTTTCATATATAAATTTTTACTGATTAAAACCCTAATTTTACATTAAAACCAAAAGAACGTGTAGATGGCGTAGCACCATAATCACCAAAATCAGCTGCCATATCATTACCAAAAGTGGTCATTTCTGGATCAACAAATAAGTTTGAATTAGGAGTCCATAACAACAAGTTATTACCGACTAAAGCTATATCCACAGAGTTAATAAATGTTCTTGCTAATAACGATTTAGGAAGTGAATAAGATAAACTTACTTCTCTCAATTTAAAGAAAGTTTTATCTATTAATGCATAAGCTCCTCCTATTCCGGCATTATAGCTTTGATTATAATAGAGATTCATCGTGTTACTGAATCCAGCAATTGCTACTGTATTTTCAGGATAATGAGTTACACCATTCACATCAACAACAGCTTGAACTGAGTTAGGAATAATAAATGGTTGACGATCGTTAAAAGTAGTCTGTTGTGCATTTCCTGTAAAATATGCTATTTCAGATGTACGTGAATACATTTGACCTCCGTTACGATAATCAAATGAAGCTCTCAATTTAAATCCTTTATAAGATAATGAAGTACCACCACCTATTCTAAATTTGTTCTGTGAAGAACCAATAATTTCTTTAGTATCTTTGAACGTTGGTAATCCTTGAGCATTTACAATAACATTCCCATTTGGATCAGTAGCTGGAACAATTCCTTCAAATAAACCAAGTTCTTTTCCAGGACGTCCAACAAATCCAATTGAGCTTGTACCTCCTAAGCTAACCTGATCCAACCCTTCAGTCAACGATACCAATAAATTTTTGTTTTTAGTGAAGTTTGCAAAAACTTCCCATTCAAATGATTTTGTTTTAACAGGAACCACATTTAGATTTATTTCAATTCCTTTATTAGATATCTTTCCAAGATTCTGAGTCTGGAAGCGATAACCAGTAGTAGATGGAATTGTAGCAGTCCAAATAAGATCTGTAATTGTTTTATTATAAACAGCAACATCTAAGCCCAATCTATTTTTAAAGAATTTAAGATCCAAACCAATCTCAATATCTCTAGATTTTTCAGGTCGAAGCTTATCATTACCAATTGTACTTGCAACAGAGAATCCATTTATTGAACCAGCTAGTGGGTATTGTAGTGGTCGATAACCATCGTCATGTGCAGTTTTAGTCAATACTGAATAGACTTGATAAGGATCAGCATCTTTACCCGTTTGAGCCACACCAGCTCGGATTTTACCAAAGGACAGAACATCTTTATTGTCGAGTAATTCAGTAAACACAAAACTTCCACTAATACTTGGATAGAAGAAAGATCTATTATTTACAGGCAATGTTGAGGACCAATCATTACGAGCTGATAGATTTAAAAACAACAGATTTTTATATCCAAAGTCAACGCTACCATAAACCCCAACCAATCTGCGTTGAGAAGTATTAGCATAAACAGATGGTGTAGCAGAACTATTAGACAAGTTATAGTAATTAGGAATGTCAAGTCCAATCACAGACGCTCCTTGAGAACGTGTATCGCGTTGATTAAAGTTGTGCCCTAAGACTGCATTGAAAGTGAAGTCTTCAGAAAAATCTTTATTTATCAATAAAGTAAAATCAGTGTTCAACTCAGAAGAATAATAAGAATCCTCACTAACTTGTCCTTTTTCATCATTATAAGCTGCTCTATTCCCTTTAATAATTGCTCTCCATGTTTTAAGAGAACTATTTGAAACATCTCCTCCTACTTTGAACTGAGCAGTCAACCAAGGTAAAACTTTTGCTTCCAAGTTTACATTTCCAAATGTGCGGTTTTCAATAAATTTATTACCATGCTCATTAAGAACAAAATATGGATTCTGAGCAAAAACAGTAAAATAGTTATCTGTATTATTAAACTTATTCATATAGTCCTTCTGATCAACAATACTAATATCCCGTGCAGATTGCCACAAACCATCTAAAACCGCTTGATCTTGACCTGTTGGAACAAATTTAGTATCTTTACGAATATAATTTAAAGATGCAGATGCAGTGAATATCTTTAAAAACTTAGTAGATCCACGCAATGATAAGTTATTACGAATGTAAGAGTCAGCATTGGTAGGCATAATACCATCAGCGTTGATATTACCGTAAGACAAATAATAACTTTTATTTTCATCTCCATTAGAAATAGCGATGGAATTATTTGTTGTTCTACCTGTGTCAAAAAAATCTTTGATATTTGATGGCTGAGCAACATACGGTTTTACCTGTTGTTGATTATCAACTACAAATCCCCATTTGCGTAATTTGCCATCGAATCTTGGACCCCAACTTCCATTTTCTTGTAGGTCAGCTACACCACCACCGCGATCATACCAACCTTGTCCAAATTCATTTTGGAGATATGGTAAACGAAGAGGAGCTTCAAAAGTTGTTGTAGAGGAAACTTCAACTTTTGCCTTGTTTCCAGATTTTGCTCCATTTTTTGTTGTAATCAAAATAACACCTGAAGCAGCTCGAGAACCATACAATGCTGTTGCAGATCCCCCTTTCAAAATTGTCATTGATTCAATATCTTCTGGATTTATATCATTTGCTCTATTACCAAAGTCCATACCACCATTAATCGAAGTAGAACCAATCTGTCCGTTACTAACAGGTACACCATCAATAATGTAAAGAGGTTGATTTGATCCTCCTAATGAAGAAAAACCACGCATAATTACACGAGTTGAGGATCCAGGTGATCCAGAAGCAGATGAAATCTCAACACCAGCTACTTTACCTTGGAGTGCATTGAATGCGCTACGATTACCTGTTGCAGTAATATCAGCCGATGTTACTTGTGTTGCAGAATAACCTAACGCTTTTGTAGATCGCTTAATTCCGATAGCAGTTACCACTACCTCATCTATCAATTTAGAATCTGACTCAAGTTTAATTGTCACATTATTCTTTGCTTCAATCTCTGCTGTCTTCATTCCAACATAAGAAATAACCAACGTCTTTTCATTGGCCGACAGATTAATTCTAAATTCACCATCTGCATTAGTTATTACACCAGCTCCGGTATTTTTAACTTTTACAGTTGCTCCAATAATAGGTTGCCCATCATCTGCGGAAAATACCTTTCCCGATATAGATTTTGATTGAGCATTAACCAAACTCACACTTACCAAAAACAGGCAAGTCAATAAGAACGTTAGTTTTCTCATAAATTTAACATTTTGTTTATTAATCTTCTTTAATTTGCGTTTTTTCTTGTAACCTCATTAAAACAGTTTGCAAAAATAAAGTATTAATAATTAAAAAACAAGTGTTTTTGATGATAAATAGAAAAAATATACAGAATTTTTGTGTCAATATGTAGGCAAGGGTATAGTATCAGCATCAAAAAATCGATAATGAAACAGATTTTTAATCTTTTAACGTTTTATTATATAGTTACATATCAGTAATATACAGCTTATCAGATAGGCGATTAAAATGTAAAACAAAAATATGTAAATGAAACAAAAATAAATGCCTAAAACCGAAATATTCATTTCGGAAATAGAACTTTAACGTTTCTTGTGCTCGAAAAACGACGAGAAAAGAGCAAAAACACATAAAAAAAACAGGAAATGATACAAAATGTTTCAGTTTTAAGCCAACAGCAAACAAAAGGAAATTACCTCTTTCTTCTATTTGTTTTATTAAATAAACCATTTAAAGGCAATAATTGAAGATTTAGAATGCAAGAAAGATTAAAGAAAATTTAATCTATAAATAAAAAGCTCAGAGAAAATAATTACTCTGAGCTTTCAACATATAACAATTACAGCTGTCAAACTATATAGTACTTTGTGTTAAAAAGCATTTTTATATACCTTTTTTCCTACAATAGTTAATGCCACAATTTTTAAATCCCACCAAAATGTCCAATTGTCTAAATAAGCCATGTCGTATTCAACGCGCTTTTCCATCTTCCATAATTCATCTGTCTCTCCTCTGTATCCATTTACCTGAGCCCATCCTGTAATTCCGGGCTTTACATAATGACGAACACGATAATAATCAATCAACTCAGAATACTTATCTGTATGCTTAAGCATATGTGGCCGAGGACCAACAATCGACATTTGACCAATTAAAACATTAAAAAATTGTGGAAACTCATCCAAGTTAGATTTGCGAAGGAAGCGGCCTATTGGAGTCATTCTGTTATCAGACTTAGTAGCCTGTTTGTCATCAGCATCTGAATTAACTCGCATGCTTCTGAATTTTAAACAACGAAAAGTTCTGTTGTTGATTCCGGTACGCTTTTGAACAAAAAATACAGGACCACTAGAGCTTAATTTAATAAGCAACCCCAAAATTGGGAACAACCAACTAAAAATAAACAATATGACCAACGACGAGAAAATGACATCAAAAATTCTTTTTATAAATCGGGAATTTAAATCATCCAAAGGTATCTCCTGAGGGTTTATTACCACTAAAGAACCAACCGATTCAAGGTTTTTACGTGTTTTGAACCAATACTGATTCTCTGGCACGAATCTTAGTCGAACACCCAACTTATTGCAAACTGCCAATAGCTCTTTACATTTATTTAAATCATTATATTCAAGCAATGTTACAAATACAATATTAATCTTATGTTGTGTTACCAGCTGTACAAAATTATCTAGCTGTCCAAGAACTTCCTTCCTGTTATCTTCAAACATATTAGAAACATAACCTACAAACTGATATCCGAGCATAGCATTATTATTCAATAAGTCTCTCAGAAATACACTCATCTCGTTTACCCCAACAATGAGCACTCTATCAACATAAAATCCTTTTGCACGTCTAAATTTAAGGTATTTATACAGGAAAAAGTAAAATGTTAGCTTACCAACATAAAAAACAGCAATATATTCAATTAGAAATATACGTGAAAATGTTCTTGGTAAAAATAACTGTGCTAAAACAAATGTAACTACGATAAAAATCAGTATTCGACTATTTATACGTTTAATTCTATTTGAGAAGTCATCGTGTAGATATAAATTTCGTCTGGAAAATAATGAATAAGTAATAATACCAGACATATTAGCATGTAAAAGATATAAACTAACATCGTGTATATTTAATTCTTTTATAAATGGAGTAATCGAAAAAATAATTGCAATAGAAATGTTAAGAATAAGCAGATCAATGAAAATATACAAAAATTTCAGATCAGTTTCGGTTGAGTTCATAATAAAGTTAGATAAAGTGAGTAAACTTATTTCATATAATTTTGGTTTTAAGCATTGTAAGAAAGTGTAGATATCATTCAATATCATCACCGTTATATTTCATAATAGCATTGAATATCATTAAAAAACATGCATTATCATCATGAAATGAGATATCTAAAAAACTCATGTAAACAACAAACTCTAATAAACCCATTGGAACTTCTTCCCTGTTTGTAGCAAGCAACATTAACAATAACTAATATAATTAGTTGAAAATAAATCTGGTATTCTATGCCAAATACATAAAACCATGGAAATCCACTTATGTGAATCTCTATTTTCAACAAATTAACTAGGATTCAACTACACTATTTGCTACATATTACGTCCATTTACGGACATATTGCCTCATAATAAGTACAGTTGTCATTCAAATTATTACTCGAAAGAACTACAAAGATAACAATAATACATAAATATAGATTCATTTTTATTTAATATTTAATATCATTTTAATATAAATAATATTGATGGACTATAAATAAATTGCTGAAAGTCATATTAAACCAGCAGATTAAGCAGATTGAACTATTGTATTATTTTACAAAATAGTATTAATTACTACACGCATCAAATAGATTACAGCTTATCTGGAAAAAAAAACACGTACAAAAAGAAATATAATCCAATAAAAAAACCCCGATAATTTTGATCGGGGTTTTTTTGAAGCATATAAATATAAACTACAGTGCGTTTTTATATGCACTTTTGCCAAATATAGTCAGAAATATAATTCTGATATCCCAGCCAAAAGTCCAGTTTTCTAGGTATTTCATATCGTATTCAACACGCTTTTGCATTTTCCACAACTCATCGGTCTCACCTCTGTACCCATTTACTTGAGCCCAGCCTGTGATGCCTGGCTTTACATAATGTCTAACTCTATAATAATCGATAAGCTCTGAATACTGATCAGTATGTTTTAGCATATGTGGGCGAGGCCCTACAATAGACATTTGACCAATGAGGACATTCAGAAATTGTGGAAATTCATCCAAATTTGATTTTCTTAAGAATTTTCCTATTAGGGTAATTCTATTATCTCCTTTTGTTGCCTGCTTTTCATCTGCATCATTACTCATCCGCATACTTCTGAATTTAAGACACGTAAAAGTTTTATTATTAATACCGGTACGTTTTTGACGAAAGAAAACAGGACCTTTCGAACTCAATTTAATTAATATTGCCAAAATAGGAAACAGCCAACTAATGACGAAAATCAAAACTAAAATAGAAAAACACAAATCAAATACTCTCTTAAAAAATCTTGATTTAAGATCATCAAGTGGTATTTCCTGTGGATTGAATACAACAAGAGAGCCAATAGACTCCATATTCATTTTTGTTCGAAACCAGTATTGATTTTCAGGCACAAATCTTAGCCTAACCCCTATTTTATTGCAAATTGCCAATAATTCCTTCGTTTTCTTTAAATCGTTATATGCCGAATTTGTAACAAAAAGAAAATCAACTTCATTATCCCTTACAAGTGTTGCCAATTTATCAATAGAGCCTAATATGTTCTCATCTTCATCTTGTTTATCAGATACATAACCAACAAATTCATACCCTAGCATTGGGTTATTTGACAATAAATGGCGTAGAAATGTACTCATATCATTTAACCCAATAATGAGCACTCTGTGAACATAAAACCCTTTAGATCGGCTCAGTCTGAGATATCCGTACAAAAAATAGTAGAATATTAACTCTCCAACATAAAAAAGCGCAGTATATATAACAATAAATAATCCGGAATAATTTCGGGGTAAGAAAAGTTGTGCAATTATAAATGAAACGACAATAAATACGAGCAAACGATTTGTGATTCGACGCACTCTGTTTAAGAAATTATCATGCAAATATAAATTCTTTCTGGTAAGTGCTGAATATGCTATTACAGCCGACATATTAGCATGTAATAAATATAAGCTTATATCATGAATATTCAATCCGTTCAGTAATGGCGTTACTGATATAATGATTGCAATAGCAACATTTAAAATGATTAGATCAAAAAACAGATATAAGAAACTCAGTTCGGTTTCATTTGACTCCATAGAATTAATATGTAAACATTTCTTTAAATAACAATCAAGAGTCCGGAATAAAGTATCTATGATTTCAATTTTTCAATCAATATATATCCCAAGAACTTTGTATTTCCAATCAAATATCTTCTCCACAGACGGCGAGGTTCTTTGATTAGACGATATAACCACTCTATTCCAAACTGTATCATCCACTTTGGAGCACGCTGAATAGTACCCGCATAAAAGTCAAAAACTGCTCCAATACAACAAACATGCCCAACCATCATCTGACTAAAGTGCTGAAAAGCCCATTTCTCCTGCTTTGGTGCTGTCATTCCAACAAAAAGCACATTCGGTTCAACAGCATTTATAAGCTTTATCATCTGCATATTATCCTCAACATCAAATTCATTCTTATATGGTGGAGAATAACTGAAAACCTGAGCATTAGGATATTCTATAGCTGCTCTCTTTTGTATTTTTTCTAATGTTTCAGGAGAGCTCCCGAGAAAAAAACATTTTCCTCCTGTCTCGTTTGCACGCTGCATTTCATAAAAAAACAAGTCGGCTCCGGCAATTTTCTGAATTTTCAAGCCTTTCAATAGCCTCATAGCCCACACAACACTTATTCCATCCGGCAAGAGAACATCACTAGAAAAAAGTGCTCTCTTAAAATCCTCATCTTTACAGGCTGTATTGAAAGAATGTGCATTAATAGTATTTATTAGAACTTTTGAGCGACTGATTGATTCTAATGGCTGATTGAACAAAGTGTATTCTTGTAACATAGATATTTCTTAAATAGCTTGATTAATCAGTTATGTAATTTGATAACAAAATTATAGCTTTTAATGTTGTATAGAAAAGTTCTTTTTAAGCATTAGCTGTGCCTTTTATTTTAGCACATCATCTATGACTTTTTGCAAGTGATACTCAAATTTCATCTGCGTAAAGTCCGACTCATATTTCTTTCGACCAGCTTCACCCATCTCTGTACGCATTTGAGGGTTACATATTAAAGTCTCAATTTTATCTGCTAATGACTGAATATCCCTCTGGGGAACTAAAAATCCGGTGATACTATCTTCAACAATGTCGGGAATACCGCCTTCGAAAGTAGAAATTACAGGTAAAGAGTAGCTCATTGCCTCTAAAAGAACTAAGGGAAAGCATTCATTAGAGTAGAATGTGGGAAAAACAAAAATATCTGCATCAATAAAATACTTTCTTTTCTCAGCGTCATATTTCCGACCGACATAGCTAACATTGTCGGTCAATTCAAGAGATCTTACTTTTTCATTAAACTGGAAGGTGTCAATATCTCCTTCGGCACCTACAAAGACACAATTGAAAGTCAAACCTCGCTTATTCAATAAGGAACAAGCTTCTAACAATACTGTGACACCTTTTGTATCTATCAAGTTAGACAAAAACAATATATTAACAACATCATCTCCTTCGTGAAAATTCTTTGGTTCAGTCGAACCTTCATCAGTTATACCATTCGGGCAGATATGAATCTTAGTTACAGGAACAAAAGAAGCAATATCCTGATATAAATGCTTTGATAACAGAATTACATCAGCATCCTTAAATACAAACGAGTACAATGACCTGTATCTCTTTTTTGTTTGAAATGCCGAAACTCCCTTATTATGAAGATGATAAACTCTCTTTATCCTTAAAACTCGTAAAACAGTTACAAGAAAAAAATCTTTAAAAAAAGCTGTCCCTGATACAGTAAGTGCTAAGTATACTAATTTTGGTCTTCTTGCAACTACTTTGAATAAAAATATAGACCAAATCAGTATAAATCTAAATACCTTAAGAGATGTAGCTTTACCAGTCTCATTCAATGTTCTGGAAACTAGTAAATTAATATACCAGCACTTAAATGATTCATTTATTAACCTACTTTCAAAAATCATTTTTCCAACAATGGATGACCCATGTACAGGAGGAGGCATGTGGAGTATAAAAAGAACTTTGGGCTTGGGCATTATTGTTTTTTCAATCCCAATGTGTAGAAGAATATTTGTCAGTTTTTTTTCGAAAATACTTAACGTAAATTCATTCTCATATTTGAGCCTCCCGGCATTTCCCATCTGTATTCTTAATTCAGGCTTTTTAATCAAAACCTCTAGTTTCTCAGCTAATGCCTCAGCATCTTTAGGAGGCACCAAAAATCCAGTTACTCCATTTTCTATAATATCAGGTATTCCGCCCTCAGAAGTTGATACAATAGGCAAATAAGATTGCATTGCCTCTAAATTTACCAGTCCAAAACATTCAAAAAAAGTGGGAAATGCAAATATATCGGCTTGCTCAAACAACTCATATTTCTCTTGTCCAAATTTCTTGCCTAAATAATGAACTCTATCTGAAAGTTGCTTTTTGTTTACCAGATAATTAAATTGGCTTTCACAAATATCGCCTTCAGCTCCAACAAAATTACACTCAAAAAGGATTCCCTTTTGTTGTAAAATGGAACATGCATCCAAAAGTACAAAAAGCCCTTTTGACTCTATTAGATTTGATAGGAACAGAATTTTGGGAACTTCGTTTTGTTCTGCTGCGCGATTTATTTGTTTATCAAAAACCTCGTCAATTCCATTCGGACAGATATGCACTCTTGCAAGAGGAACAAAAGACTCCACATCAGAATACAAATGCGACGAAAGCAAAATAACGTCTGCTTCTTTAAAAACAAATTTATATGCTACACGATAAATCCATTTCGGTTGATTGTGTTTAACACCCTTATTATGAAGATGAAAAACATGATGAATACGCAAAAGCCTTAACAAAAAAACCAACAATACATCTTTAAGAAAGGCTGAACCAGATACAGTAAGTGCCAGATAACATACATCGGGTCTATTAAATAATATTTCATATATAAAATTCAACCAAATTCCTACAAAGCGAAATATTTTTTGTGGACTGGATTTCCCTGTTTCATTCAGTTTTCTGGAAACAAGCAAATTAATATATCTACATTTAAATGTGTCATTTATTAATCCTGAGCCTCTAATTGACTGCCCAACAACTGATGAGCCGTGTACCGGTGGAGGATAGTGTAATATAAATAAAATTTTCATATACAGGGAATTAAATTAAAACCAGATAATTCAATCATTAAACACTAGAATTGCTTTGTGTTCAATAGATTCCAGCATTCCGTGTTGTTCATATAAGATATTTCTTCATGAAAAGCAAGAATTTTCAAAACCTCTTCTAATTCCGTCCAAAGTCCATATTTCTCTATCTCCCATGAATGTCCCCATAAGTGAAGAACCCCTCCATTATTAAATAATCTTTTCAACATACTTTCAGCTAAAACCCTGAAATTCTTATTCTCTTTATAAAACAAACTATAGTCAAGAATCGGGGATAAGTATAAATTTTTCATACAGTGCCTTATCAAAACCACATTGCTATGGTTGTAAGCCTGCATACCAGTGTGCATCAATTGTTGAGAAGGATCGATAGTGGTATGAAGCAATCTTGTGGTTCTTCCAAATGAAAACCCAGCGTCCTTTACGAGCTGAATATCACGCTGCGAGTATTTTCCGCCGGGATAACAAAACGCATTAATGCTCTTTCCCAACTTATCTTCCAACATTGCTTTACCGGCAGCAACTTCATATTTAGCGACAACCCGGCTAACTGTGTTAAGAAAAGTGTGATTTACTGTGTGCCCTCCTATTTCATGCTTTTTTGAAATTTCAACGAGCATTCTGGAATTCATCACCTCACGTTGAGGATTCTTGATTGGAACATAAAAAGTGCCACTTAGTTTGTATTTTTCTAATAATTCGGCAATTCTGATATCTAATGCAAAGCCATCATCCCAGCTGGTAGTTATTATTATTTGCTTATCAGTCATAAAAAACCTCTTAAATTTTTAAATCACAACTTATTAATAGCCTCTTCATAAGCTGACGAGTACGCTTGAACCATTGCATCCATTGAAAATTTATATGCCACATAAGCGTATGCCAAATCTTTTAGTTTTACAATATTATATTTGTCATGGAGAATATTATCAAATATCTTAAGCAACTCCATATCATCTTCCAATTGAAACTGTAAAGGCCATTCTGGTGGTAAAGTTTCTAATATGGCTTTTACACTAGATGCAATGACAGGCACTTTAGAGAACGATGCCTCAATGGATATCAATCCAAGTCCCTCAAATCTTGAAGGCATAATTAAATAATCAAAATCATACAACTTATCAGAGATATTAGGAACGGCATCATAAACCAAGACGTTAGTAGTTACCATTTTTATAACTTCATTCAGGTACGTCCCGCTACCGATAATATGAAAAAGAAAACTGTCTGGGTACCTAGTATTTATAGTCTTTATCCTTTGGAGTAAAACATCAATTCCTTTTTGTGCTTCAAAACGCCCACAAAAGGCTATGTTAATTTTATCGGAATTAATCTTAAACTGATGTTCTTTAAATACAGGCACTTTGCAACCATTGTAAATCACTGATTTATAATCCGAAATTTTCAATCGATACTTAAGTCTTAGAGCCTCGTAAGCAATTAATGATTGATTTGACACTCCGACAATCCTATCATCCACAAAACAACTTTCAACGTATTTTCCCAAAAGATTATGGGTTGGCCACAATTCTGTATTATGAATGGTTCTTACAATTGCTGGGAATTTAATATGAAAAAGTGAAAAAAATCTTTTAGTATTCGAAAGTACCAAATCGGGCAAATCTGTGTGTGAGTGTATGATATCCGGTTTTCTTTTCAGTATTTGATAAGCCAGTGTAAAATGACCCACCAATAAACTAATCATCTTAAAACCTGACCCTAAGCTGGCATATGCAATATTCTTTTCTTTAAGCTCATTCTTTTTATTAACAGAGTATTCATCTGTAGATTTATGCAATTCTATTATTACAAATTCGAAGTTGTTATTATCAGTATTGCAGTATTCCGACAAATTGAATGCTACTATTTCTGCTCCACCTAAATGAATTGATCTAATTAATTGAAAAACTTTAATCATACATCATTTTCTCCCATTCTTTTTTAAAATCATCTTCATCTTTTTGCATTAATGAGGGTTTATCTGCCAGTTGTGTATTTTCTAAGAACGCCATAGAATCTATAAAACCGACGAGTTTGGATAGCGTATCTTGTTCATCATTTGGATTAAACAATATGCCATTTTCACCAATTAAAACAGTTGAACCTGCATGTAAAGAGCACAATACTTTAAGCCCAAATATTAATGCTTCGTTTACCACTGCGCCAAACGGTTCGTATATGCTTGGCAAAACAAATCCAGTAGAACTCAAATACCATGCATATAGTTCATCACCTTCGAATCTGCCGGGAAGTAAAACAGCGTTATTTAATCCTTTCGCTTCAACCAACCGCTCAATTGATTTTCTTTCCTCACCATCACCAACAAAAACGAGAAAAAACTTATCCTGATTTTTAAGAGCCTCAGCCACTATATTCAGAAAATTCACCAAGCCTTTCTCCGGAATAAATCGACCGACAAACAAAAGTATTTTTTTCCCCTGTAACTGATATCTATCCACATATCGCTTTGCTATTTGTTCTAAGTACCCGGAATTCATCCTCAATCTGTCAGGATTCTGCAAAATTGGCGATACAATTATTTGTTTCGCTTTCAGTCCAAATGTATTCTGATAATACGATGAAACTTCTGTAGAAAGGACAACAAGAAAATCCAATTGTTTTACAGTTTGCTTTCTTGCAAAGTATCGGATTTTGGATTGTACATGTTGGCAGATATCAATACTATCATCAATCGTAGAACCAATTTTTTGTGAAATGAAACCTAGTCGTTTTAAGAGAATAAGATATTGAGTTGTAAAAGAATATTCATATCCTAAAATTATATCAGGGTTGGTTTTTTTTATATGTTTTAGCATTCCAAAGCGAAAAACCCTTCCTTTAAAACGAATTCCCGTAAGTAAATATGAAATGTTAAACTCAAGCTGTGACAGCAGTTTACTTTGATCGAACTTATGATTCCATACATTATCAAATATAAAAACCACTTCTAAATCAAATTGTTTGCTTAGTGCATTAAACTGATCAACTCGATAAGGAGCTAAAGCCGGATGAAATATCAAAAGTTTTTTCATAGAAAAGTCAAAAGTTATAGCCTTTTTAGAGAATCAGCAAAAATACTTCAACCCTAAAATAATGCTTTATATCAATTATTTTCTCTTTCGAAGAAATTTAATTGCATCTCTTATTGGTTTAGAATACCTGGAGTTTCTAAAATCATTAATAAATAATGTAAAAGAAATTTTGAATTTAGTGTAAAAGAAATCAACTGAATAGTTTTTATATATAATATAGGAGTATACCGGATTTGGTTTGGCCAAAAGTCTGTTCTTCATATCACTTTCTCCCCACAAAGAATGTAGAGCTGACAATTGATTTTCAATAGAAGTCTGAATCAAATGCAATGCACAAACTTCTCCCAAACTGTATTTGGAGAATTCTGCATCATGAGCTATCACATGCGAGAATATCCTCTTTTCTAAGATTGTAGAGATGCATCCTGCAGCAACTTTTCCATCTATCTCTATATAAGACACACAACCGTAATACTGAGAGTATCTAAAGATATTTTCAGCATCGGAATTACTTCTCCCAGGAACTTTCCCTCTCTTTAACATTCTGCCGATATTCAGTTGAATTATTTGTTCGATAATTTGCTTATCAATATCTGTTTTGTACTTGCAAATAAACTGAGCATTAGGATAATCATTTAGCAATCTGACCTTTCTGTTTTTTACATGCTGACGGGTAGAGCGCCCAAGTATTTTATAATAATCATCAACTGTGGATGGCAAGCTTATTATATAATCATTAAATCTTGCAATCAGAATTGCTTTATTTAAATTGTATTGTTTGTATGAGGCCTCGATAACTATTTTTCTAACAAGTGGATGTTTAAAGAATATTATTCTCTTAAATTCATCTACAATGTTTTCATCAATATTAGCCAGCGAATTAAAACAAGTCACAGTTTTTCCATTAATTCCATATATTATAAGTTCTTTTAAGACCGAGCTATCATATACTAACATGTAATAAAAATCACACCCAGAATGATAAACCTCCAAATACCTGCAAGTTATAAAATACGAATCATATTTTTGTATTAAAAATGATTCGTAAGCGGTTGGTAAACCATTATAAGATTCAATGGTAATCATAATAGTGCCGTTAAACTAGGTGTCAATATCCAGAAATAATTCAGACAAGACAACTGGTTATTCAAGATAAGAAGACATGAATTAATTAGATGTATATTTCTTTTTTCTGTAGGATTTAATAGCATCCCTCAGTGGTTTTGAGTACCTGGAAAGTCTAAAATCAGTTATAGCAATAGAAACAGCTACGCTAATTTTAGTATAAAAGTACTCAAATGAATATTTTCTAAATAAGATGTATGAGAACATAGAATGTGGATTTGCCAACATTCTTTTTTTGTACTCATTATCTCCTGAAGAATAATGAAATGTTTTAAACCCTTTTTCTATTGCCGTTTGAATCAGATAAAATTGGCACACTTCGCCGGGATTATACTTACAATAAGTATTGTCATGGGCGATTACGTGTCCGAATATCCTTTTCCCTAATATCGTACTTATAAAGCCTGCTATAACCACGCCATCAATCTCAATGTACGCTACGCACCCATAATGCTGTGAGTACTGGAATATTTTACGTTCATGCTTATCGCTACCCGGAACTATTCCCTTAGATTTCATTCTATTGATATTCAATTCTAGAATCCTCTCCACTAGCGGCCCATCTATCTCAGCTCCAAATTTCACATTGAATTTTACATCGGGATAATCTCTCATCAACCTTACTCTTCTGTTTTTACTATTCTTACGTGTGTGATATCCAAGCATTGAATAATACTCATCAAGCGAAGCTGGCAAATCGACGATATGGTCATTACATTTTAAAGATAAAACTGATCTTTTTATGTTGTAACTTTTATAGGATGCATCAATTATAATTTTTTGCAAGTTTGCATGTGTCTTAAATAGCTCTTTTGTGCATTGAATAATAATGTGTTCTTCTATTTCTACAAGAGAATTAAAGCATGTAGCTGTGTTACCATCATTTCCAAATATCAATAAATCAATCATGTTATCATTCTCACGAACAAGGATGTAATTGACATCACAGGTAGGATGAAATATTTCGATATATCGACAAGTAGTATAATATGAATTGTATCTATCTATTAAAAATGATTCGTAATCATTGGGTAATCCGTTTAAACACTCAACAGAAATCATATCTCATTTTTTAAAATTAAAGGAATTTATTTTTTATATATAAAAGCATGTTATAGGTATATTTGCTTTATCAGTTTTATTGACAATAGTTACATAAACATCAAGTTACTTGCCATTTCTTTATCCTTAATGACTTTATCTTTAGTTTAATGGGCTCCATAATTCTAGACTCTTTTAATATATTTACAATATTTGCCAATAGTATTTGAGTGCGAGAAATAAGATAATTCATCGAATATGATCTGAATATATAGTAAAAGTAGAGTTCGTTGTTCTGCCCCAACAATCTTTTCTTAAATTCAGTTCTTCCCCACAGGAAGTGAAATGTTGTCATCTCATTTTCTATCGATGTCTGAATTAAATAAAACATACACACTTCTCCAAGATTATATTTAGAAAAATCATTGTCGTGAGAAAAGACATGCATGAAAACACTTTTATTTAAAATTGTAGATATACAACCAGCAACTAATTTTCCATCAATCTCGATATAAACCACACAACCATAAACTTTGGAATAATCGTAAATCTTCTTTCTGTCTTCTTTGGCAATGCCGGGAATACTACCCTTGGACTTCATTCTGACACAATTCAGTTCAATTATTTGATCAACAATTAATTCATCAATATCTTCACCGTATTTTGCAGTAAATTGTATATCAGGAAAATCTTTCGACAAACGCCCTTTACGGTTTCTTATCCGCTGTCGGGTACTTGAGCCCAGCTCTTTGTAGTATTCATCTACTGTAGAAGGTAAATCCAGTATCTGATCATTATCATTAAAATTCAAGAAAGACTTTTCCAGAGCGTATTCTATATATGAAGCTCTAATTTCAATTTTCACAATACCCGGGAATAATTCAAAAACTTTCTTTGAAAATCCCTTGATAACTGTCTGATCAATACGAGTAAGGGAATTAAAGCAAACACATGTATTTCCCTGGTTTCCAAAAACAAGTAAATCACTCAAAGTACCATCTTCACAGATAAGTATATGATTAATATCGTAAGTTGAATAATTGATTTCTATATATTTACAGGTAGTTATAAATGAATCATATTTCTCTATTAAGAAAGACTCATATTCTAAAGGTAAACCTTCATGACATTCTAATGTGATCATACTTTTAAATCTATAGTCGGTTAAAACGTTGTTATTAAATCATATATATTATTCTCAATATCTTCAAAAAACCTGATTATCAACAATATGCCTGGTATAAGAAATCATATAAACCTTCCTACCAGTTTGAAAATGGTCAATGTATATCAATTTTTTTCCACTCATTGACAAAGTCAATATACGTATCCATCATTAAAGATAGCCTTCCTTTTAAATCAATTTTATCTACAATTTGTAAAGAATTCAAGAATGCTTGGAACTTATCTACCGTTTCATCAGTATTCGACGGATTAAATACAATTCCGCTACTATCTGAGCCTATTAATGAAGCAGCTCCGGCATATTTAGAACAAAAAACTCTGGAGCCAAAAATCAATGCTTCATTGACTACCGCTCCATATGGTTCATACACGCTTGGCAAAACAAAACCTGAAGCACAAATATACCAGGCATACAATGCATCCCCTTCAAACCTCCCCGGCATAAGAACCTTAGTTTGTAGAAGTTTACTATCTATCTCCAATTCGATTTTTTGTTTCTCCTCTCCAGCCCCAACCAATACCAGAACAGTATTCTCTCGCTCAATTAATATCTTGTGAATAGTGTTTATAAATTCAACTAATCCTTT